>SMFC01000010.1_pt1 | contig 35232 bp, 33 predicted proteins | sample 2456331 | NCBI WGS metagenome assembly SMFC01 (sample SAMN10132608, study PRJNA489261) | soil metagenome | isolation source: day120 control-loamy sand soil ammended | place: USA
GCTGCGTGATCTCTACCCAAAATGGGAGGATTTTATGAGATTGCGCCAGCAACTGGATCCGCAGCAAAAATGGCTGAATCCGCATTTACAGCAGTTATTTTTGTCTGAATAGCAGGAGCGAATTATGCAATCGAAGTATTTTCAGCAACTGACCCGAGATTTGCAGCAGCAGGGAACTGGTACACCGCAACTGATTCTGGATCTGGCTCAATATCAGCAGAATCTGGAGATTGTACAGGCAAAAATCCCTGCGCAGCTCAAGCCGCGTCTGGTGGTGAAGTCTCTAGCCAGTATCCAGCTACTCAAACTGGCCAGTGAAAAGCTGAATACCCGACGATTTATGGTATTTCATTTACCCCATCTTTTAGAAATGATGAGAGCATTTGAACAGGCCGATATCTTGCTGGGTAAGCCAATGCCGATTCATGCGGTACAACATTTTTATCAAAACGTTCCTGAACAAAATAAAGCAAATGATCAAAGCAATATTCAATGGCTGGTCGATGACATAAAGCGCTTGAAGCAATATCTGCAATTCGCTCAAGAATCTAATCTTCAGTTAAATATCAATATTGAAATTGATGTCGGCTTACATCGTGGTGGGGTGAGTAGTCAGCAACAGTTAATAGCCTTACTCAAACTCATTCAGCAATATCCCGACGCTCTCAGGCTTTCAGGGTTGATGGGCTATGATGCACATGTCGCCAAATTGCCGAATATTTTGAAAAGCCCCGAAAAAAGTTATCAGCAATCGCAGCAGATTTATCAACAATATAAAAATACTATTCAGCAGCAATTCCCAGATTTATGGCGGGCAGATTTGTGTTTTAACGGTGGTGGCAGTCCGACCTTTATGCAGCACTGCCAGCAGAGTGTCTGTAATGATCTGGCTTTTGGCTCGATGCTGCTCAAACCCAGTGACTTCGATCTGGACAATTTATCCGCTTTAAAATGTGCGCTCTGGATTGCCACACCGATTTTAAAGGTATTGTCTTATAGCCAGATTCCGGGTCTGGAAATGCTGAATCATTTGCCGCATCGGCATAAAGCACTGTTTATCTATGGTGGCTATTGGCAGGCAGATTATATTTATCCTGAAAAAAGCCGGCCGCATCTGTTGTATGGTCGCAGTAGTAATCAGGAAATGCTTCAGGTACCTAGGCAATGCAATATTCATGTCGATGATTATGTGTTTTTAAGGCCGACACAAAGTGAAGCCATCATTCCACAATTTGCCCAGCTCTATGTTTATCGTGAGAGAACATTTATTGAGTGGCAGACTTTCCGGGAATAACCACATTTTGAATTAAAAGATGAGCCTAAGTCTTTAAAGATCAGGGAAAGATTTGGGAGTAAATCTGATTTTTATTGGGGAAAAGGTTTAATCATGCGGCCAAGCCGTGTAAAATTCGAATCGATTTTATTTATCCACCGTTTTTATCTTTTGAGGTTTTCCTCGATCATAATCTCGCGGTGACATGCTCCATGGTACGGGGCATCACTCCTTAAGGATTTCTTATGCCAATTATCACTTTGCCAAATGGCGATCAAAAACAGTTTGATCAAGCCGTATCTGTGATGGACGTTGCACTCAGCATTGGTCCTGGTCTTGCAAAAAATACCGTTGCTGGTCGTGTAAACGACCGTTTAGTGGATGCGTCTGATCTCATCACTGAAGATGCAACCTTACAAATTATTACGCCTAAAGACGAAGCCGGTGTCGAAATTATTCGTCACTCTTGCGCGCATTTGGTGGGTCATGCGGTTAAGCAACTGTTCCCAGAAGCAAAGATGGTCATTGGTCCGGTCATTGAAGAAGGTTTCTACTATGACATCTGGATGCCACGTCCATTCACATTAGACGACATGGCAGCCATCGAAGAGCGTATGAAAAAGCTCATCGATCAAGACTATGATGTTGTGAAAAAAATGACCCCGCGTGACGAAGTGATTGCAGAATTCACAGCGCGTGGCGAAGAATACAAATTACGCTTGATCAACGACATGCCTGAAGAAACACAAATGGGCTTGTACTACCATCAAGATTACTTGGATATGTGCCGTGGTCCGCACGTACCAAATACCAAATTCTTAAAATCGTTCAAGCTGACTAAAATCTCTGGTGCTTACTGGCGCGGTGATGCGAAAAACGAACAGTTACAACGTATTTATGGTACAGCGTGGGCAGACAAGAAACAGCTTGCAGCTTATGTAAAACGTATTGAAGAAGCAGAAAAACGCGATCACCGTAAAATTGGTAAAGCGCTAGACTTGTTCCATATGCAAGAAGAAGCACCGGGTATGGTGTTCTGGCATCCGAACGGCTGGACCATTTACCAGGTACTTGAACAATACATGCGTAAAGTTCAGCAAGACAACGGCTATGAAGAAATCCGTACCCCGCAAGTGGTTGATTTCACGCTGTGGGAAAAATCAGGACATGCTGCCAACTATGCAGACAACATGTTCACCACGCATTCTGAAAACCGTAACTACGCGGTTAAACCAATGAACTGTCCTTGTCACGTACAAGTGTTCAACCAGGGTTTAAAATCATACCGTGATCTTCCGGTACGTCTGGCAGAATTTGGTTCATGTCACCGTAACGAGCCATCAGGTTCTTTACACGGCATTATGCGTGTACGTGGCTTTACCCAAGATGATGCGCATATCTTCTGTACCAAAGAACAGATTGGGCCTGAAGTTGCAGACTTTATCAAATTGACACTCGACGTATACAAAGATTTTGGCTTCGAAGAAGTACAAATGAAATTATCAACGCGTCCTGAAAAACGTGTCGGTGATGACAAACTTTGGGATATGGCTGAAAAATCTTTAGCAGATGCTTTAGATGCTGCGGGTCTTGAATGGGAGCTTCAGCCGGGCGAGGGTGCATTCTATGGTCCGAAGATTGAATTCTCTCTGAAAGACTGTCTGGGTCGTGTCTGGCAGTGTGGTACCATTCAGTGTGACTTTAACTTGCCAGAACGTTTAGATGCGTCTTATGTCACAGAAGATAACGACCGCGATCAGCCAGTAATGTTACATCGTGCAATTCTTGGCAGTTTTGAACGTTTTATTGGTATACTGATTGAACACTACGCAGGTTTCATGCCACCTTGGTTGGCGCCGATGCAAGCGTGTGTGATGAATATTACCGATTCTCAGGCAGAAGCATGTGAGTCAGTTGTCGCAAAACTTAAAGAAAACGGTATTCGTGCAATTTCTGACTTGAGAAATGAGAAAATCGGCTTTAAGATTCGTGAACGTACATTAGAGCGTATTCCTTACTTACTGGTACTTGGGGACCGGGAAGTTGAAGAAGGTACAGTAAACGTCCGTACCCGCTCAGGAAAAAATTTGGGTACTATGTCAATCGATGCTTTCGTTGACCTAGTAAAAGCAGCCGTTGCCGAACGCGGCCGGTACATTGTGGAGTAACAGCGATTAAACAGCCTGACCGTAATCAACAGGGCGGTAACAAATCAAACCGTCCTGCCTTGAATGATGAAATTCGTGCGAAAGAAGTCCGTCTTGTAGACGAAAATGGTGAGCAAAAAGGGATTGTAAGCTTAGCTGAAGCCCTGCGCGCAGCAGAAAGTGTGGAACTTGATCTTGTCGAGATCGTAGCCAATGCTGAGCCACCAGTATGTAAGATCATGGACTTCAACAAGCATTTGTTTGATCTTAAGCAAAAGCAGAAAGAAGCGAAGAAAAAACAACATCAAGTCCAGGTGAAAGAAATCAAGCTACGCCCGGGTACTGATGTTGGTGATTACAACGTAAAACTACGTGCAATCATCAAGTTCCTTGAAGAAGGTAACAAGGTGAAAATCACCCTTCGTTTCCGTGGCCGTGAAATGGCGCACCAACAGTTGGGTCTGGCTCAATTGCAAAAAATTGAAGCTGACGTGGCTGAATTCGGTACTGTTGAACAGATGCCGAAAATGGAAGGCCGTCAAATGGGTATGCTGCTTGGTCCTAAAAAGAAAAAGTAAGCACTCATGAAGCGAACAAAGCCCTGCAGATGCAGGGCTTTTTTTATGCCCTAAAATTCCAGGCGGTTTGTATGGCCTGCATAATCTGTTGAGCCTGTTGCCGGGAAAACATTGACAATTGAATCCGGAAAAATCCGAGACAGATTTGATTGATCAGATCAGGCTGGCATAATCTAAAATCTAGCGTGCCATCGCGTTGACTGATGAGATGCGCTGGAGTTCTACTCAGCCAGCGCTTGAGATGGGCTTTGAGAGAATCGTATCGCGGATTCAGAAAGCTATAGTGTACCGAGTGTCGTTTTAAGCAGAGGCTGATCCGGAAACCGGCCAAAGTATAATAAATTGCCTGAGACGTTATTTTTAGTTTGGTTCCCAGCATGAGCAGCGAAAGACCAAGAAAGCCGCCGATATAAACATAAAAGCCAGGCGACTCCTGCCATAAAAATAACAATCCTTGCAGAAAGCTGGAATTGCTACGCAGACTGCTTAAATAAAAAATGCTGAATATGCCAACCGGATAACAGAGTAGTAAATATCCGATAGCGCGCATGATCGGACTACTCTGATGAAACAAGATTTTTTCTGACGCGTTCATAGCTTATTTTTATGATCATAAAGCGTATTATTTTAATGAGCTTAGAGAATCTGGAGTTAAAAAGAAAGGCCCTTTTGGGCCTTCTTTTAAGTCAAATCCAGCTTATTCAACTGATTTTTCACCATTTTCAATCAGCAGTTTATTGCCAATCGGAATTTGGCGCGGCAATTTCTCTTCTGGAATGATACGTTGCAAGTCAATGATCAATAGACCATTTTCATAATCTGCCTGTTGTACTTCAATATATTCATCCAGACGCAAAGACAATTTAAATGTACGTCGTGCAATGCCTTTGTGCAAGAATTCGGTATGGTCATTGTTCTGGTTTTCAGGCTTACCTAAAATGGTCAGTAACTTATTTTCCAGACGAATGTCGAGTTCTTCTTGACGGAAACCCGCAGTTGCGACCACAATCCGATAATTATTTTCGCCATGCTTTTCGATATTATACGGGGGATAATTCGGCGCATCACTTTGCATGGCATAGTCAATAAAGTCATTCAAGCGATCAAAACCGATACTACGACGAAACAGAGGATGAAGATTTAAGTTGCTCATGATTAGAACCTTCTCGATTAAGCAAAGTTATAAAAACAAGAAAATAAGATCTGTCATGTCAGACATCGACAGTACATAAGATTGACGCAATCCTTATGCACAAATAAATATGTGTCTGCTGTAAAAATTTTCAAGATAAAAAATAAAAAAATACATGAATTTTTATTAAGATAATGATATTTATATAAAAATATTTTTAAAATACAGACTTGTTGTTTCTGGCTGAATCCTCTATGTTGAATGCATCATGGCATAGATAAAGTGCAGGGAGTATTAAAAAAATGATCGATTTATATTATTGGGGCACCCCCAACGGCCATAAAATTAGCATTGCTTTGGAAGAAATGGGGCTGAAGTATCAAATTTTTCCGATTAATATTCTGGAAAATGACCAGTTCCAGTCTGACTTTCTGGCTATTTCTCCTAACAATAAAATTCCGGCGATTGTCGATCAGGAAGGGCCAGATGGCCAGCCGATTTCAATCTTTGAATCGGGTGCGATTTTGCAGTATTTAGGTCGTAAAACCGGCATGTTCTATCCGACAGATGAAATCAAACGTATTCAGGTAGAACAATGGCTGATGTGGCAAATGGGTGGACTAGGCCCGATGCTTGGGCAAAATCATCACTTTAGCCGTTTTGCGCCTGAACGTATCGCCTATGCCACCGAGCGTTATGTCAATGAAAGCAAACGTCTGTATGGCGTGTTAAACAAGCAGCTGGTCGGGCAGGATTATGTGGCTGGTGAATATTCGATTGCTGATATGGCGATATTCCCGTGGTTGTTGCGACACGACTGGCAGCAGATTAATCTGGCAGATTATCCTGAAGTGGCTAAATATATCGATCGCTTGAATGCACGTCCTGCAGTTCAGAAAGCGCTTGCTATACAGGTCAGTTAAGCTGCAGCCTTTATGCTAAAATAGCCTTAAATAAATAAAGCCACCCTTAAGGTGGTTTTTTATTGGATGGATATATGAACGATTTTCTTCTGAATTTTACCAAGATTGTTGAAAGCAATACCCGAATTTACTGGAGTATTCTCTTCGGTATTGCTGCATGTTTAGTGCTTTATATTGCTGAAATTGTACATATTGATCAGGTAATTGCTGCTCTCAATACCAAAGATCAGCAGATTTTGCGTGCAGCGATTGAACCCATTACCCAGCAGTATAAATGGGGACGGATCATGGCAATGGTGGCAGCAGTACTGTGGTCCAGCTGGGAATATAGCAAAGCCAAGAAAAAACTGCGTTTAAGCCATTAATACTGGCATGAGCCTGTTTCTGCTCTTTCTATCAGCCTTCGGTGCAGCGACATTACTGCCTTTACAGTCTGAAGCTGTGCTGCTTGGTCTTTTGGTACAGGCAAGCCATAGTGTGGCACTGTTAATTGCGGTGGCCAGTCTGGGGAATATTCTGGGTTCCTGTGTCAACTGGTATCTGGGGCTAAAAATTGAGCATTATAAAAATAAAAAATGGTTTCCGGTGTCAGAAGACAAGATGCTCAAGGCACAAATGATATATCAGAAATATGGCTATTGGTCTTTGCTGCTGAGCTGGGTGCCTATTATTGGAGATCCCATTACTTTAATTGCAGGACTACTGAAAGAAAACTTTGCCCGATTTTTGCTTATTGTTAGCCTGGCGAAAATTGGACGTTATCTGTTTATTTATGCGGCTTTTGCCCTGTTCTAAACCTGAAGCGATTTTTCTGATTCTGTTTTGCGCACTATTTTTAAAGTGAAATCATAAAACCATCCTGTTTAAATTCGCTTATTGGATGAAGATGCTTTTGTTTTAAACAAAGATGCTTTAGAATACTCGCTCCCTTACCTGCAGGTCGTTTTGTAATGGTGCAAACGAGCCGAACAGGTGTTCAAAAGAGGTTGTTATGCCTAAGATGAAAACTCGCCGTGGTGCAGCTAAACGCTTTAAAGCGACTGCTAACGGTTTTAAGCGTAAACAAGCGTTCAAACGCCACATTTTGACCAAAAAATCTGCTAAGCGTATTCGTCAATTGCGCGGCTGTGTAATGGTTCACGTAAGTGACGTTGCTTCAGTTCGTCGTATGTGCCCGTACATCTAAGGAGATTATAAATGGCTCGTGTAAAACGTGGTGTACAGGCTCATCGCCGTCACAAAAAAATTCTTGCTCGCGCTAAAGGTTACTATGGTGCTCGTTCACGCGTTTACCGCGTAGCGTTCCAGGCGGTAATCAAAGCTGGTCAATATGCATACCGTGACCGTCGTCAGAAGAAACGTCAATTCCGCGCTTTGTGGATTGCACGTATCAATGCTGGTGCACGTCAAAACGGTTTGTCATACAGCCGCATGATTTCTGGCTTGAAAAAAGCTCAAGTAATCATTGACCGTCGCGTTCTTGCTGACATCGCTATGCATGACGCAGTTGCGTTTGCTGCGATTGCTCAAAAAGCAAAAGATGCGTTGGCTGCATAAGTCTTTATGACTTGAAAAAAGACCGCCATTTGGCGGTCTTTTTTTGCCTGAAAAATGGGAAATAGCTAATGCGCGATTTTCGTGAAATATGGTCGCCCATCGATCAGACTAAAAAAAGTTAAGTTTGCGAATAACGACACCGATACTATTTCAGAAAAATGGGCTGAAACTAATACTGTAATCTGCTTGAATTTAACCTTTTATTCCCATCTTTACTGAGCAATAAAAAGAGCATTATCTCGAGCGCTGAGTAAAAAATAATTGCGGTTAAATTCAAATAATCGAAAAAATATCAAACCCTGGTTGAGTTGAGATTCAATTGTTTGATGAATGATCAAAACTCATCGCGAAAACCGACAGCATTATTTCAAGCTCATCTCTGCTGTCGAATATCAATATATCCACTGGATTCGGCTAAGTTTTATCCAAGAAGTTAATATTTTCTTGCTGAAATCTTAAAGACCAAAATAGTAGCCAATCAGACAGATAATCACGGTAATCACAATCAAGGTCAGTACATTTGCAGAATTAGATTTGCCCGGATCTTGAGGTTTTTCCGCTTTAGATATTTTGGGCGAACGGTGTTCGGTACTCATACCCACAAATGGGTCAGGCGCAACTTTTGGGGTGAGCTGTGCAGTTTTATAGTGGTTGGCAACTTTGCTGATGAATTTGGCACTTAAATCATCAATTTTTTGTGAAAAGTGGCGTAAATTGAGCTGCTGATCTGGGCTCAGGACTTCACCATCTGACGTATAGGGATGTTGAATTTTAGTTTGAATAAACTCATTTAAGGCATCTAGCCGGTATAAAGTCTGATGCGCATAATCAGCTGAATAGTCGGTTGGAATCAGGGCCAAATGACTTTCTGTATCTGCCTGAATTGCCGGTATCGTGCCGTAGTATGGAAGATTGGTATACGCCGGTTCTATAAAATCTTGAGCTAGGCTGCTTTCAAATAACTCATAATTGGTATAAGCCTGGATATCGTCCCAGTTCGGTGCTTCCAGATCTGTGTCAATACGCTTGGCCAGTTTGGGATTCAGCTCATAACACCAGAATGTTTCATGACGTAAAGGGGACTGCTGCGATTTAGGCGCTTCGTAATCATTGTCCGCGCTATACCATTCCGGCAATTCTTTGCCAATAATCCAGGCAGTTTTGGCTTTGGCACCATGGCTGACGATAAAATGCGCCAGAGGTAGCAGCTCGACATTGGCATTCGGATTTTTTTCATCAACCAGTAAATCCGAGCGATGCAAGCTCAGTCGGCGAACCCCTTGTTTTTTCAGTCCTTCCAGCCAAATCTGAAAATGCTGGGCCAATAGGTGCTGTGACATCAGATCCCGGAAGGCAAACTGATGCTGATTAAAAATGGAATGTTGAATCCAACGATTGAAACTCAGGTCCTGAGTCAGATACTCATTGCCATAAGTGACCAAGGTCAGCTGCTGTTTCCAAATTTGATCGAGTGCCATAGTGATTTGATCTGATTGATATTGTGTTTATCTTATACTTTTTATATTTAATCATGCCAATCTAATTTTCCTTAAAACGTATCTTCATCAAAGTGTCTAAAAACTGTTAGAATGTGGGGTTTTAAAATATTTTTTAACCTGTTGCTTTGAGAGTTACTATGTCACTGGAAGCCCTGACCACTGAAGCGCTCGCTGCGATTGCAGCAGCAGAAGACCTTGCTGCACTTGATCAAGTACGAGTGCAATTTACGGGGAAAAAAAGCCAGCTCGCGGAACAATCTAAGTCGCTTGGTAAAATGGATCCTGAACAACGTAAAGTCTTCGGTGCACAAATCCATGCTGTACGCGAAGCCATTACCGCTGCATTAACATCACGTCAAGCTGAACTGCATAAAGCGGCGTTAGAACAAAAATTGGCAAGCGAAACCATTGATATTACCTTGCCCGGTCGTGGTCAACAGGTGGGCAGTATCCACCCTGTGACCCAGGTACAAGAGCGTATTTGTCAGTTCTTTACCAAAGCCGGTTTTACGGTGGCCACTGGTCCTGAAGTTGAAGATGACTATCATAACTTTGAAGCGCTGAATATTCCGGGGCATCACCCGGCGCGTGCCATGCATGACACCTTTTACTTCGATGTAAATCATTTGCTACGTACGCATACGTCTGGTGTACAGATCCGCACGATGGAAACACAACAGCCACCGATCCAGATCGTGTGTCCGGGTCGTGTCTATCGTTGTGACTCGGATCAAACCCATTCGCCAATGTTCCATCAGATCGAAGGTTTGTATGTGGCTGAAAATACCAGCTTCGCAGAACTGAAAGGTTTGTTGATTAACCTGCTGAATGAATTCTTCGAAAAAGATTTGAAAGTACGCTTCCGTCCATCTTATTTCCCGTTCACTGAGCCGAGTGCTGAAGTGGATATCATGGATGAACGCGGTCGCTGGTTAGAAGTTTTGGGCTGCGGTATGGTGCATCCAAATGTGCTACAAGCTGCCGGCATTGACCCTGAGAAATACAAAGGCTTTGCTTTCGGACTGGGCGTAGAACGTTTTGCGATGTTGCGCTACGGTGTGAACGACTTACGTATGTTCTTCCAGAATGATGTGCGTTTCTTACGCCAGTTTGCTTAAAACTTTTTATTTAATCCTCTCCTAACCTCTCCTTTAAGAAAGGAGAGGGACTCCACGAAATAAATGGGGTTCTCCCCCTTAGAAAAGGGGGAGTCAGAGGGGGATTCTAGAGATTTGAATTACAGGTTTTATATCAATGAAAATTAGCGAAAATTGGCTACGCACATGGGTCAACCCAGCCATCGATAGCGACAAACTTTCTGATCAATTGACCATGTTAGGTCTTGAAGTCGATGAACTTGCACCTGCAGCAAAAGCATTTACAGGCGTAGTGGTTGGTGAAGTTCTGACAGTAGAACAACATCCAGATGCAGACCGTTTACGTGTGACCACTGTGAATATCGGTACAGCTGAGCCATTACAAATCGTCTGTGGCGCGCCAAACGTACGTGTAGGCATGAAAGCGCCTGTAGCAACCATTGGTGCGGTATTGCCGGGTGATTTCAAAATCAAGAAAGGCAAGCTACGTGGTATTGAGTCTCAAGGGATGCTGTGCGGCGCTTCTGAGATTGATCTCGAAGATAAAATTGACGGTCTGTTAGAGCTACCAGACGACGCAGCTGTGGGTGTCAACATTCGTGAATATCTGGATCTTGATGACAATGTGATTGACATCAGTATCACGCCGAACCGTGGTGACTGTTTCAGCATTCGCGGGATCGCACGTGAAATTGGTGTGATTAACCAATTGCCAGTGACTGCGCCTGAAATTAAAGAAGTGACTGCAACCATTGCTGATGAAAAGCAGGTTGTAGTCAGCACTGAAGGCTGTCCACGTTACTTAGGTCGTGTGATCAAAAACGTCAATACCAAGGCAGCGACTCCTGTATGGATGGAACGCGCATTAGCACGTTCAGGTATTCGTCAGCACAGTATTCTGGTCGATATTACCAACTATGTCTTGATGGAGCTGGGTCAACCGCTACATGCATTTGATGCTGCTAAGGTGCAAGGCGCAGTCCATGTACGTCAAGCCACTGCGGACGAAAAACTTGTGCTTTTAAACGAGCAAGAAGTTGAGCTTTCTGACAACGTGATGGTGATTGCGGATGACGAAAAAGCATTGGCGATTGCCGGTATCATGGGTGGCCTGTCTTCAGCAGTCAGTGATGCAACCACTGAAATTTTCCTGGAATCTGCTTTCTTCGCACCATTACATATTGCCGGTCGTGCCCGTAGCTTTGGTTTACATACGGATGCCTCACAACGTTATGAACGTGGTGTGGACTTTGAATTGCCATTAATTGCAATGCACCGTGCATCTCAGCTTATTTCTGAGCTGGCTGGCGGTGAATTTGGACCAATCACCGTGGCGGAAAAAGCTGAACTTTTGCCAAAACGTGATGCGATTGAATTAAACCAAGCTCAAGTCGATCAGTTATTAGGTTATAAAGTTGAAAGCGACTTTATTACTGATGCATTGACACGCCTTGGTTGCACGGTGACGGTAAAAGCAGAAGGCGAATGGTCTGTAGTTCCGCCATCACATCGTTATGATATGGCGATTTATCAGGACTTGATTGAAGAAGTTGCACGTATTCATGGCTATGACAACATTCAAATCAGTCTGCCTGTGATTGATGTGAAGTTGGCGAAATACCAGGATCAGTTTGAACTGGGTCAATTACGTCAAACGGCGGTGACTTTAGGCTATCAAGAGGCGATCAGTTTTAGCTTCGCTGACTTGAAGCTTGAAAAGCAACTTAATTCCGGTGTGAATCCATTAGCATTAGCAAATCCAATTTCAAGTGATTTGGCTGTCATGCGTTCTACCTTGTTGTCTAGTCTGATCCCTTGTGTTCAGTACAATGTTAACCGTCAGCAAAGCCGTGTACGCTTCTTTGAACTGGGTTTACGTTTTGACTATCAGGAAGCCAGCAGCATTCATGATTTAAAACAGATTCCAACCTTTGCGCTGATTGCAACCGGTTCACGTCATGTTGAATCTTGGCATGCTAAACCTGCTGCAATGGACTTCTTTGACTTTAAAGGTGATGTAGAAGAAATTCTGGCTGCCGGCCGTGTCAAAGTGGAATATGTACGTTCAGAGCGTAGCTGGTTACACCCAGGTCAATCCGCAGAAATTCTCGTGAATGGTCAATCAATTGGTTACCTAGGGCGTCTACATCCTTCTCTGGAAGACGAGCTTGATCTGGCAACGACTTGGGTGGCAGAATTGGATCAAACGGCTGTTTTGCAAACTTATGTATCTAATTTTACAGAATTATCACGTTTTCCATCGGTTCGACGTGATATTGCGCTTTTAATTAGTGATAAGATTAATGTTAGCGAAATTCAGGGACTTATCGAAAAAACAGGTGGGGAGCTTTTAGACTCGACGTGGTTATTCGATGTGTACACTGGACAAGGAGTAGAAGAAGGGAAACGCTCACTGGCATTTGCACTTCTCTGGCAGCATCCAAGCCGTACACTGGAAGATGCTGAAATTAAATCAGGTATGGATAATATCCTTCAAGTGTTAGAAAACACTTACCAAGCGACATTGAGGGCTTCATGACAGCACTAACTAAAGCAGAAATGGCTGATCATTTAAGTGAGCTCACGAGTTTAAACCGTCGTGAAGCAAAACAAATGGTTGAGTTGTTTTTCGATGAGATCAGCCAAGCGCTGATCTCAGGCGAACAAGTAAAACTTTCGGGTTTTGGTAACTTCGAGTTGCGTGATAAGCGTCAACGTCCAGGCCGTAATCCTAAAACGGGTGAAGAAATTCCGATTTCTGCACGCCGTGTGGTGACCTTCCGTGCGGGACAGAAGTTCCGTCAACGTGTGGGAAATGAGCAGATCAACTGATCTGCTTTTTTTTAAATTCTGTTATTTTTCTAAATTTCAGTTTTTAAAATAAAAAAAAAGAGAGCTCAAGGCTCTCTTTTTTTGTACTGAATAATCTAAAAGATTATTGAGCAGCAGCTTCAGAAGCAGCAGTAGCGTCAGCAGCAGCGTCAACAGCAACAGCAGCAGCAGCGTCAGCTTCAGCAACAGCAGCAGTTTCAGAAGCAGCAACTTCAGAAGTAGCTTCTACAGCAGCAGCGTCAGCAGCAGCTTCAGCTTCAGAAGCAGCTTCTACAGCTTCAGATGCAGCTTGGTTAGCGTCAGCAGCAGCGTCGTCAGCTTTTTTAGCACAACCAACGAAAGCTAGAGTAGTAGCAACTGCAGCAGCAATAGCGATTTTTTTGAATAACATGGCATCACTCTCTAAAAATTGAGATTAAAAAAAACCTAAGTTAGTCTGTTAAGTGCTTTTATTGTTCCTAATTGTGTTAGGGACTAACAACGCAGGAGCAGTCTAACTGGTCTGCAAATATGCTATCACTGCGCCTTTTTAATTGCTACTAGCAAGACTCAAAAAAGTACTGAAAAATGCTAAAAAATCATAAGTTTTTAACAGAAAATAACAATGGAATGAAACATTTAGATTGGAGAAAGGCTTGTTAAGTTTTTAAAAGTTATACAATTTTTAATTTGATTATTTTATTAATCAAAAACTTAAAAATAAGTTTACATAAATGAGGCTCGATTGTTTCATTGTGTAATTTATGTCAACCTAAAAAAAGGCCACCGCTTAGGTGACCTTTCATTTGAAATTTTAATTCGAGGCTTTGCGTTTCATCTGATCAAAGAAGTCATCATTGGTCTTGGTTTCTTTCATACGATCCAGTAAGAACTCCATCGCTGCCAATTCATCTTGAGTATGCAGCAGCTTACGCAGAATCCAGACTTTGCGCAGATTGTCTTCTGACATCAGGCGTTCTTCACGGCGAGTACCAGATTTCTTGATATTCATCGCAGGGAAGACACGTTTTTCAGCAATACGGCGATCCAGAGTAATTTCCTGGTTGCCTGTACCTTTGAATTCTTCGTAGATCACTTCATCCATCTTGCTGCCTGTTTCAATCAGGGCAGTAGAGATAATGGTGAGTGAACCACCTTCTTCAATATTACGTGCAGCACCGAAGAAACGTTTAGGACGTTCTAATGCATGCGCATCTACACCACCGGTCAAAACCTTGCCTGATGAAGGAATCACCGTGTTATACGCACGTGCCAGACGGGTAATCGAATCCAGTAGAATCACCACATCTTTTTTGTGCTCAACCAGACGTTTGGCTTTTTCAATCACCATTTCAGCGACTTGAACATGACGTGCAGGTGATTCATCAAAGGTCGACGCAACCACTTCACCGCGAACGGTACGTTCCATTTCGGTGACTTCTTCTGGACGTTCATCAATGAGAAGCACAATCAGAATAGCTTCTGGGTTATTACGAACAATCGATTGCGCAATACTTTGCAGCAACATGGTTTTACCGGCTTTTGGCGGTGCCACAATGATTGAACGTTGACCTTTACCAATCGGTGCCACCAAGTCGATCACACGTGTGGTTAAATCTTCAGTGGTACCATTACCGAGTTCCATCACCAGCTGTTCAGTCGGGAACAATGGGGTCAAGTTTTCGAATAAGATTTTATTACGTGAATTTTCAGGGGTGTCGTAGTTAATCTGATTAACTTTAAGTAAGGCAAAATAACGTTCGCCTTCTTTTGGTGGACGAATAGTGCCAGTAATGGTGTCGCCAGTACGTAGGTTAAAACGACGAATTTGAGAAGGACTGACATAGATATCGTCAGGGCCTGCTAAATAAGAACCTGCGGCTGAGCGTAAAAAGCCAAAACCATCTGACAAAATTTCTAGAACGCCATCACCAAAAATCTCTTCGCCATTCATTGCATGACGTTTTAAGATGGCAAAAATAATGTCTTGCTTACGGTTACGAGCCATACCTTCAAGGCCCATAAACTCGGCAATCTTGATGAGTTCGCCAATCGGTTTTTTCTTGAGTTCGGTTAAATTCATAGGTGGTCAGATAGAATCAAAGTTCTGAGGTACAGGTTAGAAAGGGAGTAACATTCGGCCGCATACAAGCATTCAAACGAAAGCAATTGAATTTGCAAAAGAACAATTCAGAGATCTGTTTGAGTGTTTCAAAGAAAAATGTGAAAAACAATTTCTATTGCCGAGCGGCATCTTATGTAATGTGTCTTGTAAGAAATTGGCAGGATTTAAGATCCTTTATCTCTTGAGTAGCAAATATAAGAGAAAATGTCGGCTTTGTCAATTTATAGCCGAAAAAAATACGCGATTGTCAGTCGCGTATTTTTTACTGAAAATGCTGGGCTTAGATATTGTCATCAATAAACGCAGTCAGTTTAGATTTTGGCGCAGCACCCACTTGAGTTGCAACAACTTCACCATTTTTGAACATCAACAAAGCCGGGATATTACGGATGTTGAAATTTACGGCAGTTTGTTCGCAAGAAGTTACGTCAACTTTCACGATTTTAACTTTGCCCTGGTATTCATCAGCAAGCACTTCTAGTACGGGTGCAATTGCTTTACATGGTGCACACCAGCCCGCCCAGAAGTCGACCAGTACAGGTACGTCTGATTGAAGAACGTCTGCTTCGAAGTTTGCGTCAGTAGTGTTTACGATGTTGCCAGACATGGAATGTGCTCCAGATTAATATTTTAAAGATAACTAATTATTAGTATTACATAGCCATCTTTAACAATGTAGGGGAATCTGTAAATTTTCAATGCTTAATGTTATTTTGTCTAATGGATGATCACGATAGTGATGATCGTGTCCTACTATTGTTCCCGATATAAAAAGAATCATGCATCAAATTGTCGCTACAAATGGCTTTTAAATTGCATGCATGTGAATTACTCTAAGCACAATTCGTTAAAGGTTTATTTCCGGAATGTCTGACTTTTTGATTGATGAAGAATTACTTGCCGCCATCGATATGGGATCAAATAGCTTTCATTTGGCCATCGCACGTGTAGATCATGGCGAAGTTAAAAAAGTGGCATCAATGTCAGAAAAAGTTCAGCTTGCCGCCGGACTCGATGAAAATAAAAATTTAACCGAAGCTGCACAGCAACGGGGTTTGGCCTGTCTGGCACGTTTTGTCGGACGTTTAGGTGCAGTTCAGCCAAATCGTTTACGGATTGTGGCGACCAATGCCTTGCGTCAAGCCAAAAATGGGCATGAATTTATTCAAAAAGCTGCAGAAATTCTACCCAAACCAATCGAAATTATTGCCGGCCGTGAAGAAGCCCGTCTGATTTATCTCGGGGTTTCGCATACCATGGCCAACAGTGGTCGTCGTCTGGTGGTTGACATCGGTGGCGGTTCGACTGAGCTGATTATTGGTGAAGAGTTCGAGCCGATTCATACTGAATCGGTGCAGATGGGCTGTGTCGCCTTTACCAAGGCTTATTTTCAGGATGGTGAGATCAGTGCCAAAGCTTTTGATAAAGCGGTTACTGCGGCGCGTAAAGAAATCTCCGGAATTGCCAATACCTATAAAGAAGCCGGCTGGGATGCGGTGGTCGGTTCCAGTGGCACGATCAAGGCCTGTCGTCAGATTTGTATCAATATGGGCTGGAGCAATGACAAAGAACAGCTCACCCGTGAAGGCCTGGAAAAACTCAAAGACAAACTGCTCAAATATAAATATGTCTCGGATATGGAATTCGAAGGTCTCAAAGAAGACCGCCGCGCGGTATTGCCGGCTGGGATTGCCATTCTCTATGCTGTGTTTGATGTGCTCGGAATTAATCATCTGGTTTATTCGGATGGTGCGCTGCGTGAAGGCGTGATGTATGACTTGCTTGGCCGTTTCAAGCATGAAGATATCCGTGATCGTTCCGTACATGCCCTGATTGGTCGTTATAATGCCGATGCCAAACAGGCCGAGCGTGTGGTCCAGACTGCACAAAAACTGTTTAATGACGTGGAACATGAACTGGGCCTGACGATAGAGGATAGCGATCTGTTACGTCGTGCTGCCTATCTGCATGAGATTGGTTTGGCGATCAGCCATAGTGGTTATCATCGTCATGGTGCCTATTTATTACAACACTCGGATATTGCCGGTTTCTCACAAGTCGACCAAAATCATTTGTCACATTTGGTCGCACACCATCGCCGCAAATTGCGCGTTGATGCCAAGCATGATGTGATGAAAGTCGGTGGATCGAAACTTTTATGGTTATGTTTGCTGCTTCGTCTGTCGGTTTTGGTCAATCACAGTCGTAGTGATGAGATGCTTCCTGCCATTGAACTCAAGGTTGAAAATGCGCAACAATGGCAGCTCAGCGTGTCTGGTGATGCCAAACAATGGCCATTGCTGGTGGCTGAACTGCATGATGAACAGCAGCAATTTAAAAATTGGGAGATTGAACTCTCGATTCAATCCGAACAGTTTGTTAATTAATACCTTTATAGGGATGAAAACGGTTAACCTATGAAAAATAAAGCGACTCCATCAAAAGCATGGGCGACAGTGCAGATTGCACGTCATCCGGAACGTCCACAATTTCTGGACTATGTGGGTGAAATATTCACTGAATTTGATGCTTTACATGGTGACCGCCTATATGGTGATGATGGTGCGATGATTGGTGGTCTGGCGCGTTTTGATGGTCAACCGGTGATGATCGTCGGTCAGCATCGTGGTCGTAGTACCCGTGAAAAATTACAGCATAATTTTGGCATGAGTAACCCTGAGGGTTATCGTAAGGCGCAGCGTCTGTTAGACATGGCTGAACGTTTTAATCTGCCAGTCTTCACTTTTATTGATACCATGGGTGCTTATCCGGGTGTTGGTGCAGAAGAACGTGGTCAGGCAGAAGCCATTGCCACCAGTCTGGCGCAGCTTTCTAATTTGAAAGTACCGGTGATTGCAACTGTACTCGGTGAAGGCGGTTCAGGTGGCGCACTGGGTATTGGTGTGGCAGACCGTGTGGTGATGCTGTCTCACAGTATCTATTCAGTGATTTCACCTGAAGGCTGTGCATCGATTCTTTGGAAAACTGCCGAAAAAGCCGAACAGGCCAGTGAAGCCTTGGCGCTGACTGCAGAAAAATTGCAGAAAATGGGCATTGTAGAATATGTGGTGGATGAAGGTGAGGGCGCTCATTTAAATCCGGATCATGTCATGAACAGCTTGAAAGCAGTGTTGAAAGAAGCTTTGAATGAACTGCAACCAATGGAAGCGCAAGCACGATGCGAAGCACGTTACCAACGTTTAATGAAGTTTGGCAGCGACAATTTAGGTCTGGTTTCTTAAAACAGCTGCAGGGCTTTCCTGCAGAGACAAAATTTCTCATCGGGTGCAGTGGCGGCGTAGATTCTATGCTGCTACTGCATCTGATGTTTTTTTTATGCCCGGAAAAAGTTCGGGCGATTTATATCGATCATCAATTACAAGCTTTTAGTGCAGATTGGGGCAAGTTCGTGGCAGATCGATGCCAGCAACTGAGTATTCCCTGCATCATCCAGCCGGTTCAGGTCAAAAATGGCAATCTGGAACAGCAAGCGCGTCATTGCCGTTATCAGGCTTATTTACAACATTTGCAAACGGATGAAATTCTGGTGCTGGCGCATCATCAACAGGATCAGGCAGAAACCTTAATGCTGCGCCTATTATCTGGTGCTGGCGTGGATGGTTTGGCGGCCATGAAACAGGTTGATGTACGTGAAAATCTCACCATTTGGCGGCCACTGCTGGATATTTCCCGTGAACAGATTTGCCAATGGGCAAAACACTTAAATATTCAAAATATTGAAGATCCGAGCAATGCTGATACCCATTATGACCGGGCCTGGGCACGCCAGACCTTGTGGCCAGTTTTGAGTGAACGTTATCCGAAAATGCAGTCTGCGCTGGTACGCACCAGTGAACTGATGCAAGATGCCCAGCAAATTTTGCAAGAAGTGCTACAACAAGATTTACAGGCGTGTGGAACCGATACGCAACTTGATTTGTCTAAACTTCTACAACTGTCAAGATCACGGCAACGCCAGTTACTCTCCGCCTGGATGAAAGGCGAAGCGCAGTATCGCCCCTCTTTAGATATGGTCGAGCGTCTGCAACGCGAGGTAATTCATGCCAAACCCGATGCGCAGGCGGCCTTACACTGGAAAGATTATTACTATGTACGCTATCAGCAGCAACTATATCGTTTGACAGAAGAGGTTTATTTGGCCGAGCAGCAACAGCTTCAAACTGGCCTAAAAACCTTGAAAATTGCGTTAAAAGATCATGTGCAGGTCTTGTCCGGAAAATATGTCATTGAATCTGCAAAGGTGGGTTTATCCACAGCATTATTGCAGCAGCCCTTATACTTGCAGCAGCGTCAGGGGGGTGAAAAGATCCATCTCTATGGTCGTGTTGGCGCCTGGCCGCTGAAAAAAGCCATTCAGGAAGCGCAAATATTTCCTTGGGTTCGGCATACTATTCAAATATTAAGCACAGATAATGTTATGCTAGGCGTGTTTACCCCTAAAGGATTTTGGTTGGCCCAATCTGCATATTGTGAAGCAGGGGGATGGCTGCCGATTTCGGTTTCTTCAACTTTAGAACTCAACAACGAGCATTAAACATGAGTGCAGCTTTAAATTGTAATATTAGTTTTATTGGTGGCGGTAATATGGCCCAAGCCTTAATTGGCGGCCTGATTTCGCGTGGTTTGCCAACAACACGTATTACAGTTTCTGATCCGGTCGAACAAGTCCGTGCCTTACTTGCGGAAAAAGAAATCAATGTGACCGATGATAATAGCGCTGCAATTCAGGATGCAGATATTGTGGTGTTTGCGGTAAAGCCTCAAGTTTTGGCACAAGTGTTACAGCCTTTAAAAGGTCTGGTCAATGATAAGCTGATTATTTCCATTGTTGCCGGTGCGGAAATAGCGACATTGGCAAGCTTATTGGGGACAGCGCGTATTGTACGGGTCATGCCGAATACGCCAGCCTTGGTACAAACCGGGGCGCATGGTCTATACGCCCATGAAGATGTAGAAAATAGTGACCGTGATTTGGCCAGTCAGGTTTTAGCCTCTACGGGCTTGACCATTTGGGTGAATTCAGAAGCGCAAATTGATGCGGTGACTGCTGTATCGGGTTCGGGGCCGGCTTACTTTTTCTATATGATGGAAAGTATGATTCGTGCGGGCAAAAATTTAGGGCTGGATGAAAAAGTGGCTACGGCGCTGACCTTGCAAACGGCTTTAGGTGCGGCACAAATGGCGATCACCAGTTCGAACACCCCAGCCGAGCTGCGTAAAAATGTGACCTCTCCAAATGGAACGACACAGGCAGCCCTTGAAGTCTTCGATCGCGCCCAGATTTCTCAAAATATTCAGGCCGCACTTGCCGCTGCACAAAAACGCAGTCAAGAACTGGCACAAGAGCTCAGTGAAAGCAGCAAATCTTCAGTTTAATTTTTAGGAACGTTCAAGTATGGGTGCAAATTCTGCGCTAATTTTTGGCATTATCATTAACGTCGCGATTTTGCTCGTATTCTTCCGATTTTTAATGCAATTGGCTGCTGTCAGCCCCTACAATCCCGTGGTTCTTTCGACTGTAAAAGCCACTAAAATTGTAGATGTGTTTGGTCGAATTTTCCCAACTTTGGCCAAAGGCCGTGTCAATACTGCCGCTTTGGCATTATTGGTGGTACTGTATTTGCTGAAAATTTTCGGCATGATGTATCTCTCTGGTGGCATGCCGAATGGTCCTGTGCATTTACTGATTTTGACCTTTGTCACCATGATGCAGGACTTGATCCGTTTCTGTCGTTATTTGATTTTCGCTACGATTATCTTAAGTTGGGTGGTGATGTTTACTCAGTCTCGTTCACCGTATATTGAAGTGGTTCAGGAGTTGGCTGAACCATTGCTGGCACCTTTCCGTAAGATTATGCCAAATATGGGGATGATCGATCTCTCTCCAATTTTTGCTATTTTAACCTTGATCATCATTGAAATGATCATGAACCAGGTGGCAATTGTATTGTTGACCGGTCTTTAATTGGATTCAAATAAAAAGGACGCTGAGGCGTCCTTTTTATTTGCGCCTCCTTTTTCTAAAGGGAGGTTGGGAAGGATTTAAATCTCCCCAAACCCCTCTTTTTCAAAGAGGGGCTTTACCTTACATCTTCCAACTCAAAATTATGGACTTCAAGAAAGGCATAGGAATAAGTAAATGAAATTTTCTCTTCCTTTGGGATGAGGACATTGCTTCGTAAGGGAAGAGGGGGTTAAAACCAACCTGCATCCCCTTGCCGAATATATGCCTCATCTCCTATAGGGAGGAAGGGGCTTAAAGGCGCATTAATGCGCCTCATCCCAGTTTTTACCTTTACCGACTTCAACCAGCAACGGTACAGAAATCTGCAATACCGATTGCATGACTTCAGCCAGTTTCGGTGCCAATTCATCGGCAATAGCTTCATCGACTTCAAACACCAGTTCATCGTGGACTTGCAACAGCATTTTGGCCTGATCTTTTGGCAACATCTTGTCGACTTCAATCATTGCCATTTTAATGATATCTGCAGCCGAACCCTGTAGCGGGGCATTAATTGCAGCACGTTCTGCCGCTTTACGCACCATCATATTACGAGCATCAATATCCGGTGTATATAAACGACGACCAGAAACGGTTTCGACAAAACCTTGATCGAGTGCCACCTGACGGGTGCGTTGCATATATTCATAAATCCCCGGATAACGATGGAAATACTGTTTAATGTATTCTTGTGACTCTTGACGAGTAAAGCCCAACTGACGGGTTAGACCGAATTCAGACATGCCATAGAGCAGACCAAAATTCACGGCTTTGGCTTGGCGACGTTGATCATTTGTCACCTCTTCAAAAGCGATGCCCAAAACTTCTGCTGCAGTACGACGATGCACGTCCTGACCGTGATTAAAGGCATGTACCAAGGCTTCGTCTTGGGAAAAATGCGCCATGAGGCGTAATTCAATTTGTGAATAATCGGCAGCGAGCAGCACACGACCTTTCGGTGCTACAAAAGCTTTACGAATTTGACGGCCAATTTTTTCGCGAATGGGAATATTTTGTAAATTTGGATCTGTTGAAGATAGACGACCCGTTGCAGTCAGCGCTTGATGATAACTGGTGTGTACGCGGCCACTGTCATTATTGGCCTGTTTGCATAAACCATCGGTATAGGTGCTTTTCAGTTTAGACAGGCCACGATATTCCAAAATCAATGCGGCAATCGGATGATCCAGTTTTTCTAAAATACTTTCACTGGTGCTGTATTGGCCAGTCGAGGTTTTCTTGCCGCCTTTGAGGCCCAGCTTATCAAACAAAATTTCACCGACTTGTTTTGGTGAGCTGACATTAAAACTTTGGCCTGCTAATTCAATAATCTGGTTTTCCAGATTCTGAATGGTTTGTGCAAATTCTTCACTGAGCTGGTCAAGGAAATGCACGTCTAACTGAATGCCATTTTCTTCCATTTTCGTTAATACACGTGCCACCGGCATTTCAATGCGATGCAAAAGCTGACTTAATTCAGGATGGACTTTGAGTTTTTCATCCAAAACTTCATAAAGACGATAAGTGACATGAGCATCTTCAGCAGCATAATGTGCAGCGGTTTCCAGCGGAATCTGGTTAAAGGTTTTCTGTTTGGCTCCTTTACCGGCAACTTGTTCATAGGTCGTGGTCAGATGGCTCAAATACAGACGCGCCACATCATCCATACCATGACGGGTTGCCACAGAATTCAGCACATACGATGCCAGCATGGTATCAAAATACCAGCCTGCCAAATGAATACCATGGTTTTCCAGTACATGCGCATCATATTTCAGATGATGACCAATTTTCTGTACACTGTCATCTTCCAGAATCGGCTTGATCTGTGCCAAGATGACTTCACGATTGAGCTGTTCCGGTGCGCCTTCATAATCATGGGCCAAAGGAACATAGTAAGCATCGTTGGCATCAAAGGCGACCGAGAAGCCGACAATCTGCGCGATACGATAATCCAGACTGGTGGTTTCAGTATCAAAGGCAAAACGTTTTTCGCTACTTAAGCGCGCAAACAGCTTGTCCCAGTCCTGCTGGTTTAACACACTATGATAGGTTGCTTGACCTAGCTGATCATCGCCACTGGTCACAGAAGCATGATCTTCTGTGGTGTCTGGCAGAGTTGCCGGTTTGGCGGTAATGGATCTTGCCGCCTGTTTATAATTTGAATGATTCGGGTTGTTTGGGTGATCTAAGGATTGTAGCTGATTACGAAATTCCAGCTCGGTGTACAAATGACGTAAGGTCTCGACATTCGGCTCACCCAGTTTTAAATCGTCATAACCAAAGTTAAGATCCAGATCGATCACAATACTGGCCAGTTGATGGTCCAGTGCAATGCCATCCACATGCTCTTTAATATTTTGACCAACTTTGCCTTTGATCTTGTCGACATTTTCTAAAATGCCGCCAATCGAACCATATTCGGTTAGCAGTTTTGCCGCGGTTTTGGCACCGACACCCGGCACGCCCATGATGCCATCAGAAGCATCGCCCATCAGGGTCAGGTAATCAATAATCTGATTTGGCCATACGCCAAACTTTTCAAACACGCCATCGACATCCAGCGGCTTTTCTTTAAAGCTGTCTTCCAGGGTCACTTTGTCTGTGACCAATTGCGCCATATCTTTATCACCAGTCGAAATCAGCACCTGATGTCCCAAGGCTTCGGCACGTTTGGCCAATGTTCCGATAATGTCATCGGCTTCGGCACCCGGCAAGGTATGCAGGGGAATACCCAGTGCACGAATCAAGGCATGCAAATAAGGAATCTGTTCGGATAATTCCGTCGGCATGCTCGGGCGGTCACCTTTATAAATCGGTGAAAGCTCATGCCGGAACGTCGGTTCTGGCGTATCGAAAATCACCGCCATATGGGTCGGTTGGATCCGACGCATCAGTTTTTGAATAGCAGAAATCGCACCACGAATTGCATTGGTATGTAAACCGGTTGACGTGGTTAATGGTGGCAGTGCGTGAAAGGCACGAAATAAAAAGTAAGAGCCATCGACCAAGACAAATGGTGGCATGTAATCAATTCCTTATTCAAAATACAGCGCTATTGTACGTGATTTTTACTGCGCTCGCTGAGGCGAGTCTGAGTTTACAGCTTAGCGAATATCGGCTGAAGATGAAATAAGCAGCACAAGCTGTTGTATGATGGAATGATTCAGGAAAGAGAAATATAAGAATGGCTGCAGGACGCAATGAGTTACGCATGATCTGGCTGATTACTCTGCTAATTGTTGGGATCAGTGCCTGGTATCTGGATTATCAGATTGTGACTTATCTGTGTGGTGTGGGTTTTCTCTTCAGTGTGATGCAATATGTCAGCGCAGTAGAAGCCCCGCTACAGCAACTGGCTGCACAGCAGCAGAGGTCTCTGGAACGCAATTCGAAAGTTCCTTTATATGTCTCTTCAATTATTGCCATTGTCGGTGGGCTGGCCGAGCTTGACTGGTTGATGGGCATCGGGATTACCGCCTGGGTGTTCTTTTTACTCCGATGGCTGCAACGTCTGGAAGGGCGCTTGATACAGTTACAGTCGCAATCTTATTCTGCCGATCCACCACCCTCGACACCACCGAACTGGTCTGATGCTGCACCTGTGACTGCTCAACCGGCTCTAAATTCTCAGTCCACGCCTAATCTCATCGATCAAGTGCAGCGCTGGATCTTTCAGGGCAATCCGGTCTTAAAAGTCGCCATTAGTATTTTAGTGATCGGGATTATTTTGTTGCTGCGTTTTGCCACCGAGCACTGGCAGCTGAGTCTGGCTGCTAAATTAGGTCTGGTTGCGCTGGCCAGTTTGTTTGTAACAGGACTGGGCTATCGGCTGATTCCTAAAAACCGCAGTTTTGCTCTGGCGCTGGAAGGATTAGGTTTAGGGAGTTTGTTCCTGACTTTATTCTTTGCCTATTACAATCTGGTGATTCCAACACTACCGCTGGCAGCATGTGTATTTATCATCATTTTGGCAATGACGCTGTATTTAAGTCTGAAACAGGAAAGTATCGAACTGGCCATAATGGCTTTGCTGATTGCTTATCTGGCGCCGTTTACCTTGCCAATCCGAGATGCTTCCGCTGTTGAGCTGATCAGTTATTACTTGCTGATTAATGTCGGGGTGGCAGTGCTGAGCAGCTTCCGCCCCTGGAAAATTCTCAATCAGATTGCCTTTTTAATTACGGCGATTGTCGGTGGAATGTATAGCCTGATTCATGGTGATACTCATGAGCGTTATGCCATGACTGCGCTGATTCTGGCGCATAGTGCGCTGTTTATCTGGCTGGGTTTTCGTTTTAGCCAGTTGCTGGCACGACAGGATTTGTCCCGTTTTCAGCTAAAACCGGTACTCGACTTGGCCTTGATTTTTGCCGCACCGATTACTGCTTATATTTTTCTGTATCTGATTCACTTTAATCAGCCCGATCAAAAACTCTGGCAAGCCGGTCTAAGTCTGTTGTTCGCAGGGGGCTTTGCCACTTGTTGGACTTTATTGCGCCAAAAACAAACGATTCAGCTTATTTCACAAAGTTATCTGAGTCTGATGCTGATTTTTCTGGCACTGGTGCCACCGATCTTATTGACCGAACAATGGAGTGTGGTTGGTTGGGCTGTGGAAGGGGTGCTAATTTATCTGTGGGCCTTAGAGAAAAATGTCCGGGTGGCGCATTATTTAAGTATGGGCTTATTGTTGATGGCCGGATTTAGCAGCCTGTATTATCTGGTCGAAATCAATCCCACACCGCGGATGATTTTCTGGATTTTGAGTCTGTGTTATGTGGCAGTGGTGGCGATCAGTCAGCTTAAAGAAAAATACCAGCAGCAACTGGATAGTCTGAGTGTCAGTTTTTTAAGTAGTTTAAGTGTTGCAGCCAGTTTAATGCTCTTTGCCTTGCTGGAAGATGAATTTTCGAGTCAGCATGCCTATGTGCTGAGTTTATTCATCATCACACTGGGCTATGTGCTGTTGAATGAAATGATTCTGCGCAAAAATCAGCAATGGTCCTGGTTGCTACCGAAGTGGAGTGGTATCTCACCCTTGCTGGTCATTGCAGTGATTCTGACACTGGATCGTAGTCAAAATGCGGTGATTGTCTGGGATAGCGGTCTGGAGCGCGGGGTTTTTGCCCTTTCGGCGATGCTATTAGCGATTCTGTGGCTCAGACCGCTGGCTGGTTTGCAGCTATCCAAAGAATGGATGAGTTTGGGCGTTTTTAGCAGTTTGGCTTTGGCCAGTCTGTGTCTGATCCCGAGCATGCCTTATTTCAGTATGGTGATCTTACCTTTATTGTTTTGCCTGTGGTGCTATCGACAGGACCTGCAATCAGGCTGGCAGCAGCTTTGGCAAACCAAGTGTTGTTTATTGCTGATGGCCACTTGGCTGGTATGTTCACAGTTATTTAGTCAGCAAGCATTCCAGTATTACTGGTTGCCGATTCTGAATCCTTTTGACCTGATCAGTATCGCCATGTTTGCCAGTTTTATCTGGATGCTGTTGCAACAGATTAAGGTTGGCCGTGATAAGGGCATGATCGCAGTCTTGATGGTGTTGAGCCTGTTATGGCTTTCCAGTTATATGGTTTTAAGAGCTTTACATGTGTATTTACACACGCCGTTTAATGATATGGAGCTATGGGGTAATGCGACGGTGCAACTCAGCTTGACTGTACTTTGGGTATTACTGGCCTGGATCACCATGTGGACGGCAACCTTAAAAAACCTGAAGCCGATGTGGATTTTAGGCGGCAGTATTCTGGTGGTTGTGACCTTAAAATTGGTGCTCTTTGACCTGTCGCATATTGGCACCCTGACGCGAGTCATTTCCTTCTTGCTGGCAGGTGGGGTGATGCTGCTGATTGCCTATATTGCGCCGATGCCAGAGAAAACTGATTGAATCCTCTCCCTAAGCCTCTCCTTTAAAAAGGAGAGGGAATCGAAGGGTTATTTTAGATCAGGCTCTCTTTTGAGGGCCTTGTCATTGGCGTATTGGTCAATATCAACATTCTCTAAGGGGCGAGATAATGGATGGTCGACAAAGCCCATTTTCGGCACTGGAATTTCAATCTGATTATCGACAAAGCCATTACGAATCCGTTCCTGCATTTCATCGCGTACTTTCAGATAATTTTCCTGCTGGCACCAGATCGCAAATAACAACTCGATGGATGATTCACGAAAGGCGGTAACGGTGACTGCAGGTTTCGGGTCAGCCAAAACTAATGGATACTTATTGGCGACATCCAGCAGCACTTCTCGTACTTTAATAATATCTTCGTGGAAATTGATCGCCAGCGTAATCGGAATACGCCGTATCGGAAATTTTGACAGGTTCTGTACCGGTGCCCGAATCAGCTGTTCATTCGGCAAACGTACATAGATATTATCCTGCGTGAGGAGTTTGACTGAAAGCAGGTCAATCGAAATCACTTCACCTTCAATGGTATGCCCACGAATCAAGGTGATTTGAATAGTATCGCCGACTTCGAAAGAACCCTCACCAATCAGGAACAGACCGCTGATCAGGTTGGATGCCGAGGTTTGTGACGCAAAACCCAAGGCTACGGTGAGAATCCCGGCAGCCCCGAGGAAGACACTCAGTTTAAAACCGGCTTCTTTCAGGCTGGCCATTACAAACAGCAGGAAAATAAAATAGAAAATCCCGCGGCGCCAGACCAGCTTCTGATGGGCATTAAAACGTACACCAATGGTCCGAATAAAGGTATTGGAAATAAAGCGCGCAATCAGGAAACCAATAAAACATAACACCACCGCGACCAAAATTTCGGTTAAACGGTCGGTATTGATATTGGTAAATACTCCCTTCAGGCTGTTGGTGACTTCGGTCGGAATATTTGAACTTGGCATCAGACGCCCTTAGAAAAATGAATCAAACATATTAAATAAAGCGCCCGCCGGATCACGCGGTGGATGCAGATAGGCGACTTCACCGGCATTTGGCGGGGTACGGTTCTCCACCCGAATACGCGGTGGGCGGTCCGAACCTTCATGCAAGACCCGGATTTGCGAGGTCCATAAGCGCCCGGTACTTTCACTGTAAAATAACGGCAGGGCAGGCACCGGGACATTCATCCGGTCAAAGCGCAATTGCTGGTTACTGGTATTGTGAAATTCAATCGGTGTAACCGCACGAAAAGCGCGTGGATGCAATTGTTTCAGTTCAGTTCTGCCATCGACTGCAGTGGCATAGCAGATTTCACCTGAGCGATGATTGGGCCCAAACCAAGTGTCTTTTGGCAAGATCACAGGGAGATCAAAAATTGGTTCGCGCTGACCCTCGACAAAACCGGCAATCCATAAGGGTGTGCTGATATAAAGCGTACCACGTTGTCCGGCAGGAATATAAATCGGATCAACCGGCTTGATCACCACCGAACGGTTTGCTAAACGTGGCATCAACTGTAATTTATTTTGGGTGGATTTGAACATATAACGTTCAATGTGCACCGGCGCTGGAAAGGCAAAGTTCGGATCATCAATCTGATGCCATTGCTGCTCATAATCATATTGCACCACAGGACGATAGTATTCCAGTCGCCATTCCTGAATGCCTCGAGTCAGACGAAACAGCAAGGAACCAAACTGCCAGGCTTTGGATTGATTTATTTCAAAAATCTGTTCTCCCCACCAGCGCATTTTCGCTGTATTCGGGATTAATTCATCTTTATCTTGCGGCAATGTTGGCACCCTTTCTTGCTAAATCTTTGAAAACATACTTCACGCTGTCATATGCTTAGAGTACACTCAATTTAAATTTTTTCATCATTATTATAATCGTGACAATACCTCGATGCTTGCATTGCAGGAAGCGCGCCGTCTGCTCGGTTATCCGGCTCATTTTCAGCTGTGCAGCGAACAGGAATTTAACCAGTTACTCAGCTCCAGTTTTGCCGGAGATAGCGGCGAATCACAACAGGTGGCTGCGGGTCTGGAAGATCATCCGGATTTACTCAGTCTGGCCGATTCCGTACCTGAAGCTGAAGATCTGATGGATCAGGAAGATGATGCGCCGATTGTACGACTGATCAATGCATTATTGTCTGAAGCGATTCGGGTCGGGGCTTCCGATATTCATATTGAATCTTTTGAGAAAAAACTGTCGGTACGTTTACGGGTCGATGGCCAGCTCCGTGAAATTGTCCAGCCACGCCGTGAACTTGCGCCGCTTTTGGTCTCGCGGATTAAAGTCATGGCCAAACTGGATATTGCGGAAAAGCGTATTCCACAAGATGGTCGTATTTCCTTGCGTCTGGCCGGACGTGAAGTCGATGTCCGTGTATCTACTTTGCCATCCTCTCATGGTGAGCGTGTGGTGATGCGTCTGCTGGACAAGCAGGCCGGTCGTTTAAATATGACCCATTTGGGCTTGATGAATAATGACTATGATCGACTGAAAACTCTGGTGCATCGTCCACACGGCATTATTTTAGTCACTGGCCCCACCGGTTCGGGTAAAACCACCACCTTATATGCCGCACTTTCTGACCTGAATGATGGTTCCAAAAACATCCTCACCGCTGAAGATCCGATTGAATATCAACTGGAAGGTATTGGTCAGACCCAGGTGAATACCAAAGTGGATATGACCTTTGCACGTGCCTTAAAAGCCATGCTGCGCCAAGATCCTGATGTGGTGATGGTGGGTGAAATTCGTGATCTGGAGACCGCAGAAATTGCGGTGCAGGCCTCCTTGACGGGGCATCTGGTGTTGTCGACCCTGCATACCAATACCGCGATTGGTGCTGTCACGCGTTTGAAGGATATGGGCATTGAGCCGTTCCTGCTTTCAAGTTCCCTGATTGGGGTAATTGCCCAGCGTCTGGTCAGAACGTTATGTCCGCATTGCGCGACTTGGCATGAAGCAGATGCTTTTGAAAAGAAACTGTTTGAAAATATTGAACATCCACAGGATTTAAGACTGCCGCAACCACAGGGTTGTGAACGCTGTGGCAATACTGGTTTTAGTGGGCGTACTGCGATTTATGAAATTGTGCCCGTCGATGATCATATGCGCCGTCTGGTTCATGGCAATGCGGCCGAATACGAAATAGAAAGTTATGCACGGCAGCAATCCGGTTCGATTCGGGATGATGGTCTGCGCAAGGTATTGGCAGGGAAAACTACCATTGAAGAAGTATTACGGGTCACCAATGAAGCAGCAGAATAATTTTCTAATCTGCTGCTTTTAATGACTTGTCCTCAGGATATCTGGATATTTACCAGAGGCTGACGATTTTTTTCATCAGTTGGGCCCGAAAAGGTGCAGTCGGATTGCCCGGATTCCGCTGAGTTTCATTTTCATAGAAGGTCTGCCAGGCCTGCGCCATTTCTAAAGTAACCCCATCCTGTTTCATTTTTTCAACATCGGCTGTGGTGACACGCTGGAAACGGACTTCGGCATCTTTGGGGCCAGCACCCCAACCAATGATACCTTTACCAAATTCAGGCAGAATCATATTGTTGGGTGTTGCAGGAATGGGCAGACGTTCAATCTCGGCATTAACTACAGATTTTACTTGGGGGCGAACTTTTTCTGAAATTTGCAGCTCTGCAAAAGAGGCAGTCGCAATGCTGAACAGGAGAGAACTAGAAATAAATAATTTAAACATAAGGTGATTTAAAATAAATTATTGCAAATAAGAATCATTATATATAAGTATTAAGATTTTTGCTTTTGTTTTGAAAATAGAATTGGCCTTTAAGGGAAGATGCAGCGATTAAAATTTTATAATAGCGCTCTAGCTATCCTGAAGCATTTTTTCAGGATAGCGGTTGAATCGAAAAATTAAGTAATGACGTTTAAGTTCACATCAATATTATTGCGGGTTGCATTTGAATACGGACAGACAATATGCGCGGCATCTACCAGTTTTTGCGCTTCTTGCTGATCCATACCTTCAAGATGGATATTTAAAGTCACCTCAATACCAAACCCGGTCGGAATTGGACCAATTCCTACATCACCCTCGATATAAGCATCTTTACTCATATTCAGTTTGTCACGATTGGCAACAAATTTCATCGCACCCAAGAAACATGCCGAATAACCTGCGGCAAAGAGCTGTTCAGGGTTGGTTCCACCACCAGGTCCCCCCATTTCTTTGGGCACGGCCAATTGTACATCTAAAATCTGATCGTCAGAGGTGGCGCGGCCATCACGACCACCTGTGGCTTTGGCATGTGCGGTATAGACGGCTTTTTCTAATGACATGAGCTTAATCCCTATTTATTGTTCATGGAGCTTCTATGCTCGGCGATTTTGCCTGAAGAATAAGCAGGGATTTTGTTAATTTATGCAAGTATCCGGGCAGGTTTCTTAAGAAAGTTGTAGCAGTTTACGATGTTGCATTAAAGGCATGGATTCACGGATTTTTTGCTGTTCACTTAAATCAAAGTCCACCGTAATCAAATGTGCGCCATCAGCATGGATCATATTCAACAGTTGGCCGCGGCTATTGGTGGCAGCTGCATGCCCCCAAGTCTGACGTTTTTCACCATGCCAGCCTTGTTGAGCAGCGCCAAGTACCGAACACTGGCTATCCATGGCACGGGTTTGCAGCAATAACTGCCAGTGCATTTCACCCGTGGTATAGGTAAATGCAGAAGGCGCAGTCAGCAGGTTTGCACCCTTAGCACGTAAGCTTAAAGCCAGTTCTGGAAAGCGCAGGTCATAACAGACCATCAAGCCGATATTGCCAAAAGGAGTCTTGGCAACGACCACATCTGTGCCGGGTTCAAAGAATTTAGACTCCTGATAACCACCGACAGCATCGCCGACTTGCACATCAAACAAATGAATTTTGTCATAACGCGCTTCGGTTCGTTCAGGACTGATACACAGACTGACAGTACGCACCCGGCCATCTTGAATGATTGAACCATCCGGACGATAAGGGCAGGGCAAAGTCCCGGCCACAATCCAGGTTTGATATTGATGGGCAAGTTGTTCCAGACGTTGTTGAATGACTTCAAATTGTGCAGCAGTTTCGCGTTGTTTGCCTGCTGCGAAACAGACGAAATTTTCCGGGAAAACAATTAACTCAGCACCATTGGCCTTACTTTGTTGAATTAAAGACTCAATCTCCACAAAATTGGCGTCAATTTCATTTTGAGAATTCATTTGTGCAACAGAAAGTAAAGTCATGCGGTCCTCTTATATAGTCGTTATACCTTTTGCTCGGAGATTTTATCTAAATTGTCTTGCTCTTTCTGTAACTGTTTGACTAAAGGTTCAAACATATTCTGGTTGCTTTGATTTAGCTTCATCAAGGTTTTATGCGCATCCAGAACGGTATTGAGCATATTTTGATGCGTCACATGTTCTTCCATCAGCGCACGGGTGCAGACATTCGGATCGCCACAATAATTCAGAATCACAAACACCTGGCTCAGTCCCATACTGTTGGCCAAAGTAGTAATGTCGGAATTGGTAGAAAGCATAACAGCCTGAATATTATGTACTTGTTTGAGTTTCAGTCCTAACTTGGCCAAAACACCGAGTACGGTACTGTCAATAAAACTGGTTTCGGTGAGATCAACGATAGCGCCAACTACGTTGTCCTGCTGTTCAATTTTGTTCAGTAATTTGTCTAGACTAATACAAGATTGGGCACGCACTTCGCCGATAAGCTTAAAAATATGCGTTCCATTCAGACTTGCATATTCAACATGACCTGTTGACATATAAATGCCATTTGCAGAGAAGGATATTAAATTATCCCATAGGGTGTATTGATACTCAAGTAGCTGAAAGTGGTAATCAAATTAAGTGCTTATAAAGTCTGTAAATATACTGCTAATTTACGCGGATAAAGCTTAAAAAGGCGATATCGTCGGCCACATGTTCTGGAGCCTGAAATGACTCATTCTGCAAGTGATGTAATAATTGCGAAAATTGCTCATTTAATCCACCATCAAAGGGTTCCAGTGCACCATCTGAACAGATGATAAAACGGGCATTAGGGCTTAATACCCATTCGTTTTCTTCAACCTCAAGCTCTTCGGTCAGACCTAAAGGGAAGCTGCTGGTAGAGAAAATCTTAGGCTCTTGATTGGGTTCAAATATAATCGGTGGGGGATAATGTCCGGCACTGGACCATTTTAATACATGGGTTTCCAGATTTAAAATCCCGGCAATCATGGTGATGTGCTTTTCAATATTTTCCTGCATTAGCATGCCGTTAAGCTTTTTAATCAGCTCGCGCGGCGTTTTGGAGCGACCGTGAAAAGCAGCCATCCAGGACGTGAGTAAACTACTGGTGACGCCATGTCCAGATACATCGGCCAAATAGAAAATCACTTCTTTGTCGCTAATTTTCCAGTAATCATACCAATCTCCTGAAAGATAGGCTGAAGGCTGAAAATAAGTTTCGACCTCATAATTGGTCAGTTTAATCGGGTTGGGTAACAATCTTTTTTGTAGTTCTGCCGCAGAAGGCAGATCACGGCTATCCTGGTTACGTTTATATTGCGCATCAATTTTTTGCAGCGCCAGGTCAGGATTTTCAGGAAGTTTATTCCAGATCCAGCCTGCCAGCGCCCCTTGCTCCCAAGCCTGAGCCAACGCTGTGCCTTCATGCTCTAAGGCCAGCACAATGGTAGGCAGATTCCACTTATATTTCAGATAGTCATGTACATCTGCAATTGCGATAATCGTAGAATCATACAGCTCATGATCATCCAGATAGATCATCTGAATATGCGGAAGCGTATCAAGTACCTGATCTAAATAGGGAATATCACGAGTCGGTTGAATGAAATACATAAAAAAGTGATTCGATCTCAGGGTTGGTTATACGATGTACTATAACAAGCAAGGTATTGCTAGCGAACAGATTTCACTAGCAATCATACATCAAGCATGAACTTAAAGATCTTCTTCTGAAGATTCAATATTGTTCTCATCAAAAGGTATATCTTCAGAACTATCTTCTTCGAAGTCATCTTCTAGGAATAGGGTATCTTGTTCTGTACCTTTCTTTTCAGCAATCGCGTAATTGGTGCGTTGCAAGTAAATATCCCGAATCTGGGCATAACGATCACCGGTCAGCACCCCTTCAACATCCAGTATTTCCGAGCGGTTATCAATGGCACGCCAGAACTGGTCGGTCCAGTAAAGCCCATCTTCATCTTCGAGAAGATATTTTTGTGGGCGGGTTTGACTATCTACAGCAGTACCAATCACCCCACGCACTGAACTTGGGCCTAAAAATGGCAACATAATATAAGGACCAGACGCAACACCATAATAACCCAAAGTAGTTCCAAATCTCTCGTCTTCATGACTTAAACCAAGGCGACGTGCCGGATCAGCCAAACCTAAGGTCGTTAAAGTATTAATGGTAAAACGTCCCAAGGATTTTGCTGCGCGGGTCGGACGGCCCTGAATCAGCTGATTGACTACATTCCAGGGTTCACCCAGGTTATTACGGAAATTGGTGTAGCTACCGCGGACATCCTGTGGAACTTTCTCAACATACTGAACAGCTATAGGACGTACCACAGTACGGTCAATCGCATCATTAAACTGATAAATCTTTCTATTTAACGGTTGGAAAGGATCTTTGACTTCTTCAGCCTGTGCTGCACTGGCATCGACTTTTAGCTGTGTCTGTAATTGTTGTGCCTTGGCCGATATTTTGGTTCTGAGTGGCGTTTTCAAAGATTCATTTTCCACATCCGTGTTGACCTCTGCGAAAACATGTACGCTTGATACTAGAGAAAATAAGCATATAGATAAGTAAATAGAACGATGCATAAGGAAACCCGAGGCCTTGTCTGAGTAAGGAGCACTACTTATTAGTATAAAAATAATAAACGTTATATTCACGAATAGACATCATTTAAGCAAATTTGTATAAAAAATGAATGAAAATACACAAAAAGAGTAAAAAATGTACATGCAAAATAATTTTCTTGAAAAAGGTGTTGCAAGCGCCCTGAAATCCTGTAGAATGCACATCCATCGGCAGTGATGAAGATTAAAACTTCTGATAAAACAGTAACTTAGCACGAGGTGTTAAGATTGGGTTTTGTTGGTTAAGTT
>SMFC01000087.1_pt1 | contig 35194 bp, 36 predicted proteins | sample 2456331 | NCBI WGS metagenome assembly SMFC01 (sample SAMN10132608, study PRJNA489261) | soil metagenome | isolation source: day120 control-loamy sand soil ammended | place: USA
ATTTTCGTGATTGCCGCAGGTGCGATCATTTATAAGGAAGTCTGGAATGCAGGTGGACGCCGTCAGTTTGCACTGGCCGCCACTGCAATGTCCGGTTCACTGGGTGTGGTCTTACGTCCATGCTTGCTGATCGTCGTGGTAGCATCACTGAATAAAGAAGTAACTACTGATTTGCTCTATCACTATGGAATTTATGTCTTCCTGCTCAGCTCGACTTTATTCCTGGTAATTTCTTTATTCTTTGCAGAAAATAAATTCCGGATTGCCGCACCAACCATCGCAGCTCCTCAATCAGGTCGTGCCTTCCTTGCGATTATTCCTTATATCGTGATTTTTATTCTGATCTGGCTATTCTACAAATATGCTTTGTCGACAGACCTGAATGAATTTACCGCCCCTGTGATGATGCCGGTCATTCTGCTGATGATTGTCTTATATGATAAATTACGTCATGAACCGGCACCGTTGCCACCGGTCGGTCATTGGGATGAGACTTTGAATGCGACCTTACATTCGAGAAATACCCCTGAACTGGCGACAGCTGCTAGCGTGGCCAATGTAGAATATCGTGAAGCAGAGCATGCGGGGCAGCGAGATAAAGAATTGGCTGTTGATCATGGTGTAAAGCGTTCAAATGCTACAGAAATCCTGCGCAAGGTGGGTTTCTGGAAGTCAATGCATATCTCCACCAGTGAAACCGTGGGGCATATTGGTGCGCTGGTGATCCTGATGGCACTTTCTGTGAGTGTCGGTGGCTTGCTGGAACGTATGGAAATTATGGAAGCGTTTCCAACCGATATCAGCAGTACTATTCTGGTCATTTCCCTGATTGTCGGCTTGATGATTTTTGTCGGAATGATTATGGATCCGTTTGGTGCGGTGATTCTGATCTCGGCGACTGTTGCTCCAGTGGCTTATCAATACGGCATTCATCCGGTGCATTTCTGGATGATCACCCTGATTGGCTTTGAACTGGGCTATGTGACGCCACCGGTGGCACTGAACCATCTGTTGGCCAGACAATCCATTGGCAATGCCGAAGTGGCTGAAGCGGATGCAGAAGTACGCCATCTGTCTTTTTACTACCGTTATGAACGCTGGATTTTACCGGTGATTGTGCTGCTGCCTGCAATGCTGATCATCGCCTATGTGCCTTATGTCTTTAAGCTGTTCGGTTGGTATCCATAAAAGATATACACTAAAAAAGCACCTACGGGTGCTTTTTTAATTTAATCTGAATTCTTGGCTCAGATTTTAGATGAATTCAGGCGCTTTTGCAGGATTGGGCTACACAGCAGAATCGCGCAGAAAATCAACCCTAATCCGATCAGGCTATATAGATCAGGAACCTCCTGCCAGAACAGAAAACCCCATATGCCGGCAAAGAAAATCGCCACATAATTCACCGGGCCAATTTGTCCTGCCGACGCCAGTTTGTAAGCATTTGACATCAATAACTGACTGAAATTGGTTAGAATGCCGGCAGTAATCAGATAGCTGAAGTTCTGTCAGAGTATAGGGCCGCCACACCCAAAACATCGGAATCACTGAAATCAGGCTGCCAATCAAACAGAAATAAAATACGATTTTTTCTGGAGATTCGGTTTTGGTCAGCGCTCGAACTGTAACAAAAGCCATACATGGTAATCAGACCGACCACCGCACGCCAGGTGTGCATCCACAGTTTTTCAGTGTTAAAAAATCCGCGACCTTGGTTAAAAATGAAAGGCAGGAAAATAAACAGCCCGACCACATTACGGAAGAAAACCACAGTAGCATGATCAACCGTTTGTGAGGCATAACAGATACATACGCCCATCACTGAAAATAAAAAAGCAGAGCAGGTCAGTAAAATAATGGCTTTGAATAGTGGTGAGGTGGCTGTGGTAGACATGGAGACAATTTGGCTAGAAGATCTACAGATCTTCTAGCCGAAATGCATCAAGATTATTGGCCTTGAGCCAGTTGTGCTTCGAGTAGCTTGATCTGTTCCTCTTTCAATTGAATGAGCTGGTCAGCATCGCTGTGCTGCGCATCTAGCGTGGCTTTTTGCTCATTGAGCTGAACTTGAATATCGGCTAATTTGGCCATCTCTTCGTTGGCCAAAGTAGAATTTTCCGGCACTGGCGCTTTTAACAGGCTGCCGCTGATTAATGCTTTGGTCTCGAGTGCCTCAGCCGCATTGCTTGCATCTGTATTTTCTTCAGTTGTCGCTGTAGATGTGGTTGCCGGAACAGCTGCGATTTCCTCCTGTTGCATGCGTTGTGTCTCCTTCGAAGGTGCATTCAACCATTGATAGAGCAGCACCAATACAACGACAGTAACTAAAGCCCCCATAATCCCCATTAAAAGTTTGGGGTTATTTCTTTGTTCTACTGACATAGCTTGAACCTTGATTTTTATTTTACTGAACGAGGTTTAAACTGAATCACGCCAACTTCATCTGGAACAGCTGGTGTTTCTGGTTGGTCAACATGTGTGGGACGATTTTCTTCATAACCACATTCAATACATTCGATCCATTCATCTTCACCAGAGGTCAGCATGACGACGCGATCTAACGCCTGACATTTTGGACATTTTGCGCCTGCAATGAAACGACGTTTAATGGTCATCATACTCACCTTGTGATCAACTTAAAAAGCTAGTTTAAGCGTTTTTAGAGCGGTTCGTCCAACCTTGATGACGTAGCAATGCATCTATTTTTGGCTCGCGTCCGCGGAAATTGATAAATGCGTCAAGTGCTTGATCTTTTCCGCCAACTGCGAGGATATTTTCCCGAAACTGTTTTCCAGTGGTGGTATTAAAAATCCCTTCATTTTCGAAACGGTCGAAGGCATCACTGGCCAAAACTTCGGCCCATTTATAGGAATAATATCCCGCTGCATAACCACCGGCAAAGATATGACTAAAGCTGTGCTGGAAACGGTTATAGTCGGTGGTGGGCAGAACTGCATATTTTTCACGAATTTCATTCAGTGTGGCCTGAACCTGTTCAGCATTTGAAGCCGGATTGGCACGGTGAATACTCAAGTCAAACAAGGCAAATTCAAGCTGACGCAGGGTTTGCATGCCGGATTGGAAGAAACGTGCATCGAGCAGGGCTTTGAGCAGGTCGGCCGGCAAAGATTCCTTGGTTTCAATATGTTCACTGAGCAGATTCAGACTGTCCTGATCCCAGGCCCAGAATTCCATAAACTGGCTTGGCAGCTCCACGGCATCCCAAGCCACGCCATGCGTACCTGCCACCGCGATATTGTCGACTTCAGTCAGCATATGATGCAGGCCGTGACCAAATTCATGGAACAGGGTAATCACTTCATCATGCGTGAGCAGTGCAGGTCGGTTGCCAACAGGTGGAGTAAAGTTACCCACCATATAGCAGATCGGTTTTTGCAGGCCATCACGGGTCTGCATGCGCGAACGGAAACCGCTCATCCAGGCACCACCACGTTTGCCTTGGCGTGCATACAGGTCAAAATAGAAACCGCCAATCACCTGACCTTGATCTTCCAGTTCGAAATAACGCGCCTCTGGATGCCAAACCGGCGCTTCACGTTCAATCACCTGAATGTCATACAGGCGATTGACAATACTGAACAGGCCCTGCAGGATTTTTGGTGCAGGGAAATAAGGTTTCAGCGCTTCCTGTGACAGATTGAACTGCTGCATTTTCAGCTTTTCTGAATAATAGCTGCTGTCCCAAGGTTTCAGTTCATCAATACCATCTTCAGCGGCAATGGCTTTTAGTTCTGCAATTTCCTTGGTTGCCGGCGCACGGGCATGCTCTGCCAGATCACGCAAGAATTCGTCTACTGCTTCTACACTTGGCGCCATTTTGCTGGCCAGGGACAATTCTGCATAATTGTTGAAGCCGAGCAGCTTGGCCATTTCCTGACGTAAGCTGAGGATTTCTTCAATTAAGGCGGTATTGTCAAATTCAGTCTGCTCGGACTGATCTGAAGCGCGCGTGGTATAGGCTTTATACAGCTCTTCACGCAGTTCACGATGTTCCGCATGGGTCATGATTGCCAGATAAGACGGGAAATCTAGCGTAGCCACCGGCTGATCCAGCTCGCGTTGCTGGCCATATTGTTTTAACAGCTCAATATTACTTTCAGAGAGACCCGCTAACTCATCTTCAGCTAATGGTCTGAAATAAGCCTGAGTTGCATCCAGCACATGGTTGGAGAAGTCCGAAGACAGTTGTGAGAGACGTGCAGAAATTTCCGCATAACGTTTCTTCGCTTCGCCTTCTAAGGCCACACCAGACAGTTTGAAGTCACGTAAGGCCAGTTTGATGGCACTTTGCTGGGCTGCAGGTAATTCATTAAAAATTGATGCATCATGAACATGCTGATAAGTTTGATACAGCGCCGTATGTTGACCTAGTTGTGTATAGTATTCGCTCAGACCCGGTAATAAGGCTTGATAGACGTCACGGGTTTCGGCATTGTTCATCACGGCATTCAGATGCGATAACACGCCCCAGGATTCACTCATATTATTTTCGAGGGTATCGACCTGTTCCAGAATCTCAAGTTGGGCCTGAACCGAGTCTGGCGTGTCAGTCAGTTCATTTAAAAACTTTTGTCCGGCTTGAATGGTTGTTTCAATTTTTTCTTTGAGATCGGCCAGGGTAATCTGATCAAATTGTGGAACAGGCAAAGTTGCCTTTTCTAAAGTCATGTCGGTCTGCCAAATTAATTTTCTATATTCAGTCTAGATGTAGGGCCTTTGGTGGGGGAAATCAAGGGAGTTAAAGTTTTTTCTCTAGCTTTGTATTTAATATTTTCAATTCTTTATTAATATTTTGAAGCTGTTCAATAAATCCACCATCAGATGAAGGTAAGGCTTCTAGTTCATTTATATCGATGATGGAAATATCAGTGATTTGAGTTTTCCATAAGTTTAAAGGGTGTTGAAGCATTTAATTTTTTAATTCCGAAGGCCCGTTTAGGAATGGGTTGATCACTCGATATTTGTACATTATAGGCAATGGATTTTCCTATATTCTTTATCTGTAGTTGAATGAAAGATTGCTTACCGTAATGCGGAAGAGCAAAAACTATAATTTGTGGTTGCTGATCAGATTTAAATACGGCATAAGTCACAAGCAAAGCCATTAAAGAAATGATCAAAGTAAAAATAGTTATGGTATCCATTCTTATAATTTTTCCTATTTTAATATTTTGATTATAAATAAAAAAGAGCGCCGTAGCGCTCTTTTTATACTGTCAAAAATTATTCAGTCTTGGCTTTTGCATTCGACTTTTTCTTTTTCACTTTGGTCTTTTTCTTTACTTTATCTTTAGCCTTTGCTTCAGGCTTTGCTGCAGATTTTTTAACAGACTTGCTGTTGTAAGAGCTGGGTTTTCCTTTGGCTTTTTTGCGTCGTATGGGCTGTTCTCCATCGGCATTCAGGCTGGATTTAGACTCGCGCTCATTCTTGCTAAAAACCTCTTCTGTTGCTGCTGGACGTACTGCCGGTTTTTTCTCGCTCACGCGCGGCGCACGAGCACGGATCGCACGGCCGGCATGACTGAGTTGCTGTACCAGTTCAAAGTCGATCTTGCGCTCTTCCAGATTGACGCCAGCCACCTTGATCTTGACTTCATCGCCCAGACCAAAGACCTGACCACGATTCTGGCCGACCAGATTCTGGCTGACTTGATCAAAGACAAAGAAGTCATCGCCCAACTGGCTGACATGCACCATACCATCCACATACAGGTCTTTTAGCGTCACAAACAGGCCAAACTCTGCTGTCGCACTAATGATGCCAACAAATTCTTCGCCCAGATGCTGCTGCATATAATGACATTTCAACCAGGTCGTCACCGAGCGAGAGGCTTCATCGGCACGGCGTTCAGTGGCAGAGAAATGTGTTCCTGCTTCATCTAAAGCTCCACCTGAAAGCGGAGATGGCTTTTTATTTAAATGCGCTTTAATGGCACGATGCAATAACAGATCTGGATAACGTCGAATTGGCGAAGTGAAATGTGTGTACGCCTCATAAGCCAGACCGTAGTGCCCCGCATTGTTAGGGCCGTAATAAGCCTGCATCATGGAGCGTAATAACACCGCATGAATGCTTGGTGCATCTATGCGGTCTTTGGTCGCTTCAATCACCGCCTGATAATCTGCTTGGGTCGGTTGCTCCGGGAATTTCAAACCAAGCAGCTTGACGAAATCACGGACTTTTTGAATACGCGAGAACTCAGGTGGCTCATGTACGCGGTACAACATCGGAATTTCATTTTTCAATGCATATTCTGCGGCTGCCACGTTGGCCAGCAACATACATTCTTCAATCAGCTTATGCGCATCATTACGGCTACGCGGCAAAATCTCTTTAATTCCGCCCAGCTCATCAAAAGTCATATACGTTTCAACGGTTTCAAATTCCATGGCATGGCGTTCAGCACGTAAGCCTTTCAGAACCTGGTACAGCTGGAACAGGGTGTTGATCGACTTGCGAACTTCGCGATCTTCGGTAATGGCCTGACTGTCGCCTTCCAGATATTGGGCGACCTGATCATAAGTCAAACGTGCTTTAGAGTGCATCACGGATGGATAGAACTCAAAACCGGTAACACGACCGGCACGTGACAGTTTTAAATCACAGACCATACAGAGACGATCAACAGCCGGATTTAAAGAACACAAGCCATTCGACAAGGCTTCAGGCAGCATTGGTAAAACAAAGTGCGGGAAGTAGACAGAAGTTCCGCGTTCCTGAGCTTCATCGTCCAGCGGTTTGCCTGTACGTACATAATGACTGACATCGGCAATCGCTACGACCACGCGATAGCCACCGCCCGGACGTTTTTCAGCATATACTGCATCATCAAAGTCACGTGCATCTTCACCATCAATGGTGACCAAAGCTAAATCACGCAGATCCACACGACCTTCACGGTCTTTCTCTGTTGGTTCTTTAAAGCTTTCTGCATCCTGAATCACTTCTTCCGGGAATTCATACGGTAAACCATATTCTAAAATGGTTTGTGGAATGATGATTTCGGTATCGGCTTTATCTGCCATGGACTGGACAATATGACCGGTCGCAAATTCTTCACGGGTCGGATAAGTATCAATCGCCACGCGAATCGAATCACCCAGATTGACTTGCGCATGTTCAATCAGTTCTTTTTCAAGAGTAATGGGCTGATGCGCATTTGGGCTGGCAGGTTGAACAAAGTATTCACCTTCATATAGGGAAACTTTACCAATGATCTGCTTAACGCGGTGCTGCACAACTTCAGTCACATAACCCCAGGCTTTACCTTTACGGTCTACTGAAGTTTGACGTACTTTGACACGGTCGCCATTAAAGACCAGCCGTAGTTCACGCTCAGCCAGTAAGAGATCGTCCTGGCCAGAAATGTTGGCAGTTCCCATCCCGCGGGAATTGATATAAACCGTCGCTTCGGATTCAGGCTGCTCGACGGCAATCTGGAATTTATAACCATCTTTCATCAATTGCCCGTCACGCACCATCGCAATTAAACGATGGCTGAGAGCATCAATACTTTTTTGATCTGCGATTTCGAAATGTTCTACCAGGTCGGCATGAGACTGGGCATTATTTTTTTCTATGGTTTCTAAAATTAGCGTACGGCTTGGGATAGGGTTGTCATAACGTTCGGCTTCAGCTTTTGCTTCAGGATCGACCCAGTTTTTCATCATGTCTTTAAATTTATCTTAGGAGATAGGTTTAGCATAAAACATGTGTGCGCAGACTGCACGTAAATGATTGCAATAATCCATTTAAGTTTTCAATTTTCTGTTCATTTTAGATAACTGGAAATTTATTCGGTTTTTTGAGCAGGAAAATGTACGAAAAATCGCTGAATTGCTTAAAAAGTATTTAAACGAGCAAAAATATGCACTTTTTTTCGATGCTGCGCTTGCAGTGCCATGCCGAAATTTGTATTATGGCCGCACGTTACGGTGAGATGGGTGAGTGGCTGAAACCACGTCCCTGCTAAGGACGCATACGGGTAACTGTATCGAGGGTTCGAATCCCTCTCTCACCGCCACGCTTACTTATGTCGCGCGCTCATAGCTCAGCTGGATAGAGCACTTGGCTACGAACTAAGGGGTCGGGAGTTCGAATCTCTCTGAGCGCACCAAGTAAGTTAAGCAGAAAAACGTATTGCCAACCTAGGCACACAAGTTACGCGCTCATAGCTCAGCTGGATAGAGCACTTGGCTACGAACTAAGGGGTCGGGAGTTCGAATCTCTCTGAGCGCACCAACTTGAACAATCAACCGCTTTCATAGCGGTTTTTTTGTGCCTGAAATTTGGGGACATCTTTCTCGGTATTTGCTGTGTACTTTTCATCAGGATGAAATGGAGCTTGTCGCCACATTGAATGCAGCGTCAAAGTCCGGATGGTATTAATTGTTTTTAGCTCTAAATGTGCAGAAATTCTCACAGAAAACTGTAAATACTGCTGTATCGTTTAATTACTATACATTCAGTTGTGCTTTTATTAAAAAACACTTAACAAGCCTTAAAAAAGCCGTATAATGCACCCCATCAAGACGTCGCGCTCATAGCTCAGCTGGATAGAGCACTTGGCTACGAACTAAGGGGTCGGGAGTTCGAATCTCTCTGAGCGCACCAATCTTGATAAGAATTCTGAAAAAACCGCACATTGATGCGGTTTTTTTACGTCTGTGATATTTAACGCTTTTTCATATAAAAAACCAATAACTACCGATTCGTTGATTATCTTAATTTTTGCTGTACCTTGAGTGCATAGACGGTATTGCCACCCACCGCAGGTAATACATCGTGATAGGGCAGACTGCGCATGGCCCTTAATAAAAACGGTGCCTGATCATGAATCTTCATGCTGCTGGTGATTTGGAACAGATTACCTTGTGATTGCGGCAATAGCTTCATGCCGCCTTTGACAAACTTTAAGTCGCCACCATTGGCATTGAACTGATTCTGCAAGGGATCGGGCTGGTAAAAACGCATCTTGAAGTTAAATGGAATCTGAATCACGCCTAAGCCCACTGAAACTTTATAGTTGGCATCTACACTTTGGGTATTGATCGGGTTAAGTTCGACTTTCTTGATCTGGCGCGGGAAAAGCTGTTGACTGGCTTGTGCAGCCAACCACGGTCGTAGCTTGTCTACCGAATGCGGAAAGTATTGATAGGTGCTGCTAAATCTCAAATTTTCTGACGCTTTTCCTTCTTTGACCTGATAGCTGGGCAAAATAAAACTGACCGGTTGGCCGGATTTTTGACTAAGCTGGGCAATCTTCTGTAGCTGTTGTGAATTAAATTTGAGCTGTGGAGTCGGGGCGGTGAGTGTTGTGGCATGACTGGTTTTAAAGCGCTGTTGCAGTGCTTCGAGTAGAAATGCGTTGGTACCGGGAGGAATGCCAAGTTTGGCTTCAGGCAGGGCATTGAGAATCTTACTGAATAGAAAACCTTTGGGCTGGTTCAGGTCGCCCCACTGGGTCACTGTCACCAGAGTTCTGTGCGGATCAAGCGCGAACCATTCCAGTTTTCCCGCGCCATAAGGAATGGGTGCATCAATAATTAAAGTGCTGATGCTGTTATTGCCCAGATGATGCTGCATCACCACGGTTTCTTTGAAGTTCAATATCGGAATTGGTGTGGGGATATGCACCTGATATTTGACCTGCTGAATCGAGCCTTGCTGTTCTAGAATTTTGGCTGACTTTAAAGTCGGAAACAGGCCAACATAATCCGGATAATGCTGTAGCAATTTCTCGACCTGTGTTTCAGCCACAGGCAAAACCACGGCGGCACTATAAAATTGTGCCTTGCTGGTGGCCTTACTGTTTAAGGTAGGAAGCTGGGTTTTAGTCACCGGATGCGCATAAATCAGAATCCTTTCGCCTGTTAATTCTGCCAATTGTTGGGCATTGCCCGGATAAGCACTCAGGCTACTGGGTAATTCTGCATCCCAGGGAATGATCTTGGCCAGTGATAGAGTAGACAGACCCGAACAGATACCGATTGCAATACATTGCTTGAATCCTTTCATTCAACATCCTGTTGCATATTTTTTGTTTTAATTGCTGTTTATTTAAAACTAAATACACGTTTTTCCAAAGCAAAGTTATGTAATTGATGCGTCAGGCCATAAGCATTGTGCATATTTTGCTATAGTATTGGGCAAGATTTTATTTTTTTGATGTGATGCTATGACTGAGTCAGCACCGACTTTATCGACCCGTTATTTTCTGACTTTAGAAGAATCTCAGGATGGTTTTGCCTTGGCGACTTTTGGCAAAAAGCAGATTTCACGTTTTCTGACGCCTCTGGTCAGTATCGGGATTATCCTTTGGGGCTTTTCGATGGGCTTTGACGGGGTAGGACGCTATTACGTGGCTTTGGGGGCATTCTTCCTGATCCTGCAAGGCATCATGCGTTACTGGTTTCTGCCGATGATGTTTAAACGCCAGTTCGTCAAATATCAGTTTGGTAAGAGTGAACAAGGCCTTGATCTGTATCAGGACTATGCGGAGATTTTTAATAATGAGCGTAGCAAGCTGGTAGCGTATAGTGAAGTGCAGAATTTTGCTGCCGGCAAACTGACCTATATGCTGGAACTGAAAAACCGTACCGTCATCATTGTGCCAAAACGTGCCTTTAAAGATGCGACTGAGCAAAACATTTTTGAGAATGCATTTAAAAAATAATCCAGAGATCGATATAAAGACAAATAAAGGAAAGTTTTGATCATGAGTACACGCCCATCCAAAATTGTCTGCGTTGGTCGCAGTTATGCCGATCATGCCAAAGAACTCGGAAATGCGATCCCTGATCGTCCGGTCTTATTTATTAAGCCACCGAGTGCCTTAGGCTCGCTCGATGCAGGGATTGAATGGAATCCGGAGTGGGGCAACTGCCACTATGAATGTGAACTCAGTTTGCGTATTGACCGGACTTTAAGCAAAGAAAATGATCCTGTAAAAGCACTGCAAGCGGTGGGTGCGGTGACTTTAGGTCTGGACTTGACCCTGCGTGACTTGCAGGATGAACTCAAGAAAAAAGGCCAGCCTTGGGAACGTGCCAAAGCCTTTGATGGTTCGTGTCTGTTGTCAGACTGGATTCCTGTGAATGATGTGGTCGCGGACTGGCAAGATGTGCATTACACTTTGGAGGTGAATGAAGAACTGCGTCAAAAAGGCGATACCGCTTTATTGATTTTTGATATCGCGACTTTACTGGCAGATATTAGCCAGGTATTCACTTTAGAAGAAGGTGATGTGGTGATGACGGGTACACCCGCAGGTGTGGCGGCATTGCATGCAGGCGATCAGTTAAAAATGATCCTGAAAGGCCAGTCTCAGGATTATATCTGGACGACTTGGGTTAAATAAGCTGAACGGTTTATTTTTTGATTGAAAGGACTGCGAACGCAGTCCTTTTTTATCGAGTTTTAAAATATTTACAGCGCTGGCAAAATAATAGAAAAGTATTGTTTTACCGCAGAGAAGATTATAGTGGGCACTTTAAAGCGGTCACAGGAGTAGGGGTGAAGCAACGTCAGGCGCTAGATGCCAAAGCATCTGCCATCATGTTTGTATTATGTATGTTGTGGGGCTACAACAGGTCGTGCTGAAATGGGCGGCCAGTGATATTTCAGTCTTGATGCAAATTGCCTTGCGTTCAGCCTTGTCTGCGATCATGGTGTATCCCCTGATTCAGCAGAGCGTGCGCCGTCAGCTTTTGAGCACCCGCTATTTGCCTGCAGGATTGCTGGTCGGAATACTGTTCGCAACCGAGTTTTATCTGATTGGGGAAGCACTACGCTATACCTCAGCTTCGCATACCATTGTCTCTACTTTACAAACCGATGCTTTATGGGGGGATTTTCTGGCCTTACTTGGTGGCATATTCTGGGCAGCCACCACTGTCAGTGTACGTCTGAGCCGACTGGCTGAAGCACCTGCCACCCAGACCTTATTCTATCAATTATTGATGGGCGGCATATTATTGCTACCCTTGGCCTTTTTTAGTGGGCAAGCGACCATTCAATGGACGACCCTGTCTATTTCCAGTCTGATCTTTCATACCATGCTGATTTCCTTTGCCAGTTATTTGATCTGGTTCTGGATGCTGAAACATTATCTGGCTTCACGTTTGGGCGTATTTTCTTTTTTAACGCCTGTATTTGGCATGCTGTTTGGGGTGCTGATTCTGGATGAACAGATCGAACTGAATTTTATTGTTGGAACCTGTATGGTCATGCTGGGCGTGATTCTGGTGAGCTTGCAGGGATGGCTGAAAAAACCGAATACAACGAACAATCCTCAAGAGCAAACATGAACGTCTGGTCGATGAAACTGGCCACCTGGATTGGCCTGTCTTCCATTCTGATCTGGGCCAGTCTGGTGGCTGTGGTCAAATTGATTACCGAATCTACCAGTCCGGTGCAGGGGATTGCCCTGATTTACACTTTTAGTAGTCTGGCGATTCTGGCATTGATTGGATTTCCTAAAATCAGGCAAATGTCCAAGCGCTATCTATTGGGTTGTGGGGCTTTGTTCGTTGCTTATGAAATTCTATTTCTTGTTGCAGTTGCCTGGTCGGATCACCGTGAACAGGTGATGCTGATTGCGATGATTAATTATCTCTGGCCACCCTTGATGATTGTCTTTTCGATATTTGCCCGGCAATTGCAGGCGCGTCTTTGGGTCATTCCAGGATTTTTGCTTGCTGTAGTCGGTCTGATGTTGGTGGTCAATCCTGAAATTACCAATCTATCGAAACTTATGCAGGTTTTAGCTGAAAATCCTTGGGCTTATGGCTTTGCTTTTATCGGTGCCTTGTTATGGCCATGTTATTGCATTCTGACCAGAAAATATGGTCGTGGACAAAACGGCGTACCGATTTTTTTTGTGGTCGCCGTCATTGCGTTATGGGGCTTACATCTGGGCTTGGATGAGCCTTTCAGGATGCCTTCATTGAAGCTCTGGCTGGAAATCGCCATAGTAGGCAGTCTGATCGGGATTGCTTATAGTAACTGGAATCAGAGCATGCAGTACGGCAATATCAAGGTACTGATTTTGGCCACCTATTTTATGCCAATTCTGTCTTCAGTTATGTCGATGCTGATTCTGGATATTCGGCCCGAGCTGAGTTTTTGGATTGGTACTGCTTTGGTGACCGCAGGTGCGATCGTCTGCTGGAAGTCTACGCAAACAACTTAAAAAAATCCTCTCAAGCGAGAGGATTTAGGATTATTTATTCCGGAACAATTCGGAAAGTGGAAAACTCAGCTTTTCTTCCAGATATTGATCGGTTTCCTGTAGCTTAGGCGAGAATTTCTGCATCCAGATTTCCTCGGTATGTGCCTCGGTGAAGTGATGCTTACGTGGCAATGGATAAGGAAGTTGCAGATAAAAGTCCCAAAAACTCACCTGATCCAGATCACGTACCAAGACATATTCATTGTCATCGGTACGTTTGATCAGATTTTGTTTTTCAAACATGCTCACATAGTTTGGCCAGCGACCAATTTCATCACGACCCAAAGCATCTAATGCTTCTGCTTCACTAATGCTCTCACCAGTTTTTTGCTTTTTATGAAACAGCTCTAATAGATCCAGCAGCATGATGATTGGGTGACGTTTATGATCCTGGCCAGATTCAAAGGCCGTCAGGGCATAACTGATCTCAACGCCGAGTAAGACAATATTCCAGGATAAATAAATCCACAGTAGAAAGATCGGCACAGCGGCGAATGCACCATAGACAATCTCATAACTGGTAAAGTTTGACATCACAAAACCGAACAGGTTTTTAAGCAGCTCAAACACCACTGCACTAAACAGGCCGGCAATAAATGCAGACTTGAGTGGCACACTGCGATTGGGGATGGTCCAGTTTAGAATGAAAAATCCGAGTACGGTCAGAGAAAAAGAAATGGCCCAGAGGACAAAAGCACCATTAAGTTCATACCCGGCAAAGTTATTGCTGAGGACACTCATGGAAGCCACGGTTGATGAAATGACGAAGGCACTACCCAGTAAAATCGGTCCCAGCGAAATGATAGTCCAGTAGCGCATAAACCCGATAATTCCACCTCGGGTCTGAGTCACTCGCCAAATTCGGTTAAAGGCCGTTTCGATACTGGTGAGCATCAATACGGTCGTAATAAATAAAAACAGGATACCAATCACGGTTAAATTACTGGATTTATCGGTAAAGGCATTCAGCGCTTTATCAAAGGCAATCGTGGTTTTGGGTAGAAAGTTACTGTAGATCAGCTGTTGCAATTGTTGTCGTGCAGGCTCTAAGGCTTTAATCGATGAAATAATGACCAAGAAAACCGTCAACATCGGCACGACTGCGAAAAGCGTAGTATAGGTCAGAGAACCGGCTTGCTCACGACAACGGTCTGCTTCAAAGCGTCGAAGTACGAATAAAATAAACTGAAACCAGTGTTTCTCATAAAAGGGTAACTTTTTTAAATACTCAACAATCATGTGCATCCAATCTCAATTTTTTTAATCATCATGAATTTTCATCCATTAGCTTAACCAAAAAAGTTACAGAATATCGTATAGTTTTATTTTTTTAAGTAATGAATAAGAAGCCTCATGCAACCTTATGTTCTTGTTTTATATTACAGCAAATATGGCTCAACGAAAGAAATGGCACATCTGATAGCCAATGGCGTTGAATCGGCAGGAATGGCGGTAAAAATTCGGACTGTCCCGAATATTTCTAGCGTCGTAACCATAGCCGAGCCGAGTATCCCGGCAGAAGGGGATATTTATTGCAGTTTAGAGGATTTGGCCCAGTGTTCTGGCTTGGCCTTAGGTTCACCGACCCGTTTTGGCAATATGGCCTCAGAAATGAAATACTTTTGGGATCAGACCACCAGTCTATGGCTGAATGGCGCGTTGCATGGTAAGCCGGCTTGTGTCTTTACCGCATCGGGCTCCATGCATGGCGGACAGGAAAGTACCTTGTTGACTATGCTGCCACCATTATTCCACCACGGTATGATGATTATGGGGCTCAGTAATGCTACAGCTGCCTTGTCCAATACCAAGACTGGCGGTACGCCGTACGGTGCCAGTCATGTCAGTGGCCCACGGCATGATCAGGGTTTAAGCCCAGATGAAAAAGTTTTGTGCGAAGTACAGGGCAAACGACTGGCTGAAGTGGCTTTAAAACTCAATCAGTCTTAAGCATTAACTCACAAGGAAATGAAGAACTCACTCACTTCATTTCCTTCATGATATTAATCTTCTTTTTGATCTTTTTGATCTTTTTGATCTTTTTGATCTTTTTGATCTTTTTGATCTTTTTGATCTTTTTGATCTTTTTGATCTTTTTGAATGAAATCCCGGCTTTTTTGCCGAGGAAATTCCCTATTACGCCACCGGTAATGCCAACACTGATTGCCCCGACAAAAGTACCCACTGTCCCACCTAAAATTACACCTAAGGGGCCAGCAACAGTACCAATCGCTGCGCCAACGGATGCGCCAGAAGCGGCACCACCGACTGTACCCGCAGTAGCACCTGCCGAGCTCATGAGAATGCCACCAATTTTCTTTAAATTCTGTTCGTGATCACGCTGTTCGATGTCAGTGGAACCACATTTAGGACATTGCATAGGTTTTTCCATCAAGGATTGGTATTCACTTGTTTTAAGTTTATGGAGGAGATGCAATTTTCTCTAGATCAGCAGCTCTTCATAATATGCTGCAACAGCATATATACATGCTGAATCCTGAGGTCAGGAGCATTTCCTACCTTCCTGATTCTAGTTGAATTAACGCTCAAACATTGTATTTCAGCTGTAAATATATTTATTTTTATCTGCGTGAGTCATTTTTGAATTATTTCGATCATGCAGGACACTATAAGATTTTGGAGGTTTTTCTTCCTCAGTACTCTATCTATACACAGGCCTGATTGGCCATTTCTTTATATTCAAAGCAGCTGACGGTTTGCTGGCTGCTCTCAAAAGCTTGCAAACAGAAAGGATTCATTAAAGCTATTTGGCATTTTTTATCAAAAAAACAGCTTAAAATCGGCATTTTTTTATAAGTGGTTTTCATTCTCATTGATTAATTGTATTTTTAATAAAGTGTGATATTTATTATTATTAATGAGAAGTTCTAATAAAATAAAAATTTACAGATTTTTAAAATTAAAATAAATAATAATTTGGGTCGTGATTAGATAATTTATTTATTATTGATAAGATAAAAAATATATTATTTTAATCAAGTTTTTTAGATGATTATTATATTCATATATTTTCGATATAATGATTTCTTACAAATCAAAAAATATAACAAAAATAATTATTATAAATAAAAACAAATATATGGGTTTTTTAATCAATATAAATAAATATGTGAATAATGCTGGATTCTACTTTTCATTTTTTTATGTGATTTAATATTTTTCAGATAAATTTAATCTTACTCAACCCAAGAATTAAATAAATATCTTAGATCAGAGGATATTAAGATTATGAGAATATTAGTCATCAATCTGGGTTTATTATGTTTTTGTTTTTTAAACAATGCTTATGCCACATCTGATGAGTGGACGCAGCGTTGGAAATCATCAAGTGCCCGCTCCAATGAAAATCTAGTTCAAGCCAATCTGATCGAGCTCAAGGAGTCCGATTATTATTCTGGATTAGGTAGAACCACTATTTACAGTACCTCAACCACCTCTATAGGTACCGTAAATACACCCACCAACAATATCAATGTCGAAGGTTCAGACAACAACATCGATATTTCGAGTGAATTACTCAATGAAGCACCTGTCAATTCAAATACCAATCAAAACGCTCAGCGCTGTCCTAATTTAAGTACTCAATCAGGAGAGTCGCTATGCTGAATTTCTCCTTAACCCGAAAATATATATTTTCTCTGAGTATTCCTGTTTTTTTTAGCTCGTTTCTAACAGGTTGTACAGGTTTAGCTCCCTCAAACAAGAAAGCAGTTAGTCTGGTGCAAGGACCACCCATTACCGATATTTTTACCCCTTTTGATATGGCGCTCTCCTGCCTCAAAGGGCAACTACGTAGTGATGTGAGTTTTTCTGTTGGCGCGATTCTGGATCAAACCGGTAAAGATGTAGTCACCAATGGCGGAAGTGGCAAAATGGTGACCCAGGGTGCGGGAGATATGGTGCAGTCTGCCTTGTTTCAGGCAGGCGTCAGTTTAATGAACCGACGTGATCCCCGGATTATCGAAAGTGAAGCCAAGTGGGGGATTCGTGATCCAAGGCAAATTCAGGCCTCCGATTATTATGTCACCGGCAGTATTAACAGTCTGGATTTTATTCCGGGTGGGGGTTTTGACATGCAAATTGCCGGAGTTGGCCCAAATTACAGTCAAACCCGTATTATGGTCGGTTTGGATTTATCTCTGACCGATACCCGCAGCAGTAAAGTGGTGGGTAATGTTTCCTTGCAAAAGCAGATTGCTGCACAGGATTATGGTCTGAGTGCGGGCAGGTTCGCGGGTCGTACACTGTTAAATATTCAAATTGGCAAGGGAGAACGAGAGGCGACTAATTTTGCCTTACGCCAAATGTTGAACCTGGCCACTTTTGAATTACTCAGTCAGGTCGTGCCACCGGCAGTGTTTGCAAGTTGCCGTGCGGAAATTCCACCTGAATTTGGTCGCTTAGATCTCACTCGCAGTTCTGTTGCCTTGCATAAATATAAGAAAAATCAGCAACAAATCAGTACCGATTCCAGCAACCCTGTTCAGGAATCGGCCTCACGTCAGGCAGATTCATCCAATGAAAAAAACAAGTCGACCAATTCACCCAGCAAAGATACCAAGCCGCCTAAGCAGAAAGAATCTGAGGTGATTCAGAATCCTGAAGCCGAGCCTGAAATGAGCAAACAGGAACTGATTAAATATATTAGTAAGACTAAGCGCCCATCTCCGACAAGCAAAATAAATGACAAAAAAGATGTTCAAGAACAAGCCAACAAAGAACAAGCTGAGGAGAAGTCATCCAGTTTATGGGATGCCAATCCAGAGGTAGTGGAGAATTACTGGTCAAATATTCAACGTGATTAAAAGATTTGAAAATGGGCTCGCTCCCATTGTCAGAAGAAGTACTTAGCGAGAGGTACTTCAAAATAACAGTAGGAAGAACAATGATGAAAAACACGATCAAAACAGTCGCATTATCCGTCGCCTTTCTGTCTAGTGCGGGGATGGCATATGCTCAAGAAACCAATGTGGAAGTAGATACCGGTTTACAAGCTACTCTGGATTCTATTTCTCAGCAGGTTGAAAATGGTTCTGCGCTGAATCTGGCAGTGAATACAGGTGATGTTGATGCAAGCGTTGATTTAGAAGCACTTGCAGGAGCAGTAAGAGAAGTACCAGATGCGATTAGTTCAATTGAAGGGACAATTGAAACTACTGCAATTGGTGCAGCGAACACAGGTAGTATCACGATTGAGCAAGGCAGCTTCAATCAGGTGATATCAGACGTATCAGATGAAACATATGACTATGATTTCAGTCAAGTCACCAGTGCAACGAATAATTCTGAAACCTTAGAAGAGTTATCCGAGGTTGCGGATAGTTCAGATCTATCGGAAGTTGTAAGTTCATCACTGTCTACCAACTATAGTGAGCAGATCAATGAAACTTTAAGCAATTATAGTGTAGCGAACATTGCCTATAATGCGGGTACCATTGATGCCTCTGTCAATGCGATTGCAGAAGGAACTCAAACTGCTATTAACAATAGCATCACAACTACCGCTATCGGTGCTGTAAATAGCGGCAGTATTACTGTGACGGTTAAATAAACTCTTGTTCAAGGTGAACAGAGGTCTAATTATTTGCAGATAGTTAGACCTCTTTATCTTATAATAAAATTGCTATAACTGGTTGTTTATTCATCGGATAGAAAAATTATTTATTTTATGACACGATCTATTTTAGAGGTTTAATCACTTCGAATTTAAAAGTAAGCCATTTATCTAGGATCAAGTCAGGAATCATGAATAACACATTAGATTGAACTAGAGTCGAGCTTTGAATATTTTTAATTTATTTCATCAGATAGACAAAATAAAAAAGAGCGCATAAGCGCTCTTTTAAAATTGATTGTCGAGCTTAGTCGCGAACAAATTCAACTGTGCCATTTGCCAAAGATTTTACGCGTGCCAGTGACTCCACACGGTAGCCTTTTTCAAGCAGCAAGTCGCGACCAGGCTGGAATGATTTTTCAATCACAATACCAATACCGACCACTTCTGCGTTTGCCTGATGAATCAGATCGGCCAGACCCAGCGCCGCCTGACCATTCGCCAGGAAGTCATCAATCACTAAAACCTTGTCGGTTGAGCTGATGTGTTTATTTGAAATCGCGATGGTGCTTTCAGTCTGTTTGGTAAATGAAAACACTTTAGAGCGGTATAAATCATCTTTCAGGGTCAAAGACTGGTATTTACGTGCAAAGATGACAGGTACACCAAGTTCTAAACCTGCCATCACTGCAGGTGCAATACCTGATGCTTCAATCGTAATAATTTTGGTGATACCAGCATCCTTAAACAGACGCGCAAATTCTTGACCAATTAATTGCATCATGACTGGGTCAATCTGGTGGTTTAAGAAAGAATCCACTTTCAAAACTTCTTCAGAGAGAACGATGCCTTCGGCCAAGATTTTCTGTTCTAGTGCATGCACGGGAGAATCCTCAAGAGCAGGTGCTTTTTCAAGCAAAAGCGTATTGTAAAAAGCACCCGGAAAAAATCAAGTGAAATTCGCCAAAATCTTAGTTGCTTGCACCTTTATAGTCAGTTAATAGCAAACCATAAGAGGTTTTCTTGTCTACATGCGAAACTTTGACTGGCAGATAGTCAAGTTTCGGTGCCAGCCAGAAGATGGTTTCACGACCCGGCTTGCTATGCTTCATCACCACCTTGATGGTATTAAAAGAACCATATTTGGTACTGACCGTTTCTGAACCTTGTCGAACAAACTTACGGCCTTCGACCTCTTTAGCATCAGCAAGATAATAATTCGATTTTAAGCCACCATTTTTTAGATCTTCACGAATTTGTAATTCCGCATTCAGTTCATCCAGAACATCGGCTCTCCAGGCAAAAGAACGCTTTTCATCATCTTTTCTGGTATTGATGGTTTTGCTGGAAGGATTAAAGTTAATACTCATGGTGTTGTTATGTACCAGGATTTTACTGCTACGACTGAAACTGCTGGAGCCAATCTTGCCGTTATTAAAGGTGAAACGGCTGGTTTCAGTTGCTGAAGCAATACCACCGGCTTTTGCAGCAAAGACGTAAGTCCAGTTATTGCCGGATTTACTCAGAGTACGGGTGGCAGAACCCATATTCTTGCCATTATAGCTAAATTGATAATTGGCTTGGAAAGGCGTCATGGCAAAAGCCTGGCTAGAAATACCAGTCAACAGTATTGCACCGCTTAGACCTGTGGTCATCGCTAAAGTCTTAAATACAGTCTTCACCATTAGTCATTTTCCTATATTGGTTAAACGGGCAAAATATCTTACTTGTTGTAGCTTTTATTCTTTAGGCAAAATATGGAAATTTAAGGGATATTTCTAGCAAAAATGTATCTTTCATGTAGTTTTTTTCAACAAAAGTTCAAAAAACGAGATTGAATAGTATTCAAGACGGATCTTTCTGTTTGATCGGGGTCACCAGGTTATCGTCCATTTCGTCTTCATCCCAATTTTCCTCTCTGTCTTGAGAAAGTTTTCTAAACAGGGCTGCCAGATTCACATTACCAATCACCACCAGTTCAGCTTCGCGAAGCACTGCATGATTCACATGAACTTTTCCTAGAGTATCAATAATCGAACGGTTTTTGCCTAACCAGCGGTTCAAGTCCAGATACAGCAAGTCATCAATGACTTTAATAACGCCAAGTTTTTCCAGAATCATGCCCAATGGATCTTTGTTCAAGATGCGTTGATAGAAGAACAGGGCAAAACGCACCCCAAGCTTATACAACAGATTTGGATATTTGGCGTCAATAAGCTGTGTATCACTGATTTGCTCGAATACAATCAGCTGGGTGGTCTTATTCAGTTCCATCTGAACCAGCTTCAAGTCTACCGACAAAGTGATATTCAGGCCTTTATAGTCTAGTGTCGCGTAGAGACGCAGCCAGTCTTCATGCAGGTCTGCGTGTAAGTCTTTCAGTGCATCGACATTGTCGGTGACAAAGCGTTGAAAAGTTGCATTTAAGAAGACTTGCGATAAAGGGAATTCACGCTCATCCTCAATAAATCCTTCCGCCCTCTGATACACTTGGCGGATTCGGTTGGAAATATTGGAAATTAGCGTTTGCATATTGAAGCATCCTAGCAACTTTATTTTTGACTCGAAGTGTATCTTGTCGAATTGTATGAAAAATACAAGTATTCAAGCTTGAAGTTTAGCAAAATAAATAGCACCATTTTTATAGTTTTAGTTATGTAACGTTGAAGATTTGATGGATTTGGCATTTTTAAAATAGAAATGCCCAATTTGTTTGTTTTTAATCTTTAAAATACTTTTTTGGGGAACTGAACTCAGGACTGAGTTTGGGTAATGTGATAAACAATGATATTAATGCCTCTGGTCAGAACCTGGTGGAAAGATCCAGTGTTTAGCAGTGCCGTGCTCACCGCAGGCATTCTGCATTTGATCGTATTGACACTGGAATTTGGTATGCCGCAAGATCGGGAGACCAGCACCAAAGAAATTGCAGTCAGCTTGCGACAAACAGATGAAAAAATTGAACACGCTGATTTTCTGGCCCAGACAGACCAGCAAGGTTCTGGCAAGTTTCGAGAAGCGCACCGGATGTCGAGTGATATGCCATCTCCTTTGTTAGAGCAGAAGGCAGGGGAAGAACAACAAGAAAGTCCGGATCTGCTGCAACAGAAACAGGAACTCAGTTTTGAAGAAAAAGTGCTGATGACCACCTTGAGCTGGCAAAAACAGGCAGAAGAAAATCAGCGTAAAAAAATGCAGGAGCAGTTACAAAGCCAGTTTCAGGCCAAAGCAGCCATGGTGGCCAGTCTGGAAGCGCAATATTTACAGCGTCAGCAAAATTTTAGTCGTCAGCAAAAAATTAAAACTGTGGATGGTATTCAATCCAAGCAGGATGTCTCCGCAGCCTATCTGGAAAAGTTCCGTCAGAAAGTAGAGTTTTATGGCAATCAGTATTATCCGGAAGCTGCCAAGCAGCAGAATCTGGCAGGTGAAGTTCGTCTGATGGTGATCCTGAATCAGAATGGAGGGATTCGTGCCATCCGATTAATTGACAGTTCAGGACATGCCATGCTGGATGAGGCTGCGAAATCTTCTGTACGTAAAGCGGCGCCATTTGGTGCGTTTGATGCCAAAATGAAGGAAATTTCTGAATTGCGGATTATCCGAACCTGGCGTTTTGATCCGGCTGAAGCAGAGTTTGAAGTACGTTAATTCATTCTAGTTCTCTCTCCCTTTGGGAGAGAGTTAGAGAGGGGTTTTAACAGGTATTAGAACCTCTCCCTTGCGAACTCAGCTCGCTTCCTTCATTTTCTTTTAAATCTTAATCTCGTTCCAGATAAGGATTTTCAAAACCCAGCTTGGCCAGAATTTCAATTTCAATGCCTTCCATTTCTTCCGCATCTTCATCTGATGTTTCATGATCATAACCCATTAAATGCAAGGTGCCATGCACCAGCATATGGGTGAAATGCGTCAACGGCGCTTTTTGCTGCTCAAGCGCTTCAGCAAGTACCACAGGAATACAGATCACCAGATCGCCAATGGGAAAGGCATCCAGAAATTGCGCCATTTCATCTGGAAGATCGCTCGGAAAAGACAGGACATTGGTCGATTTGTCTTTGCCGCGATATTCCAGATTCAGTTTATGACTTTCATCATGATCGACACAGGCAATTCCGATTTCGCAATTACTTTGCGTACCGATATGACCTAAAGTGGTTTCGACTACTTTTTTAATAGAGGCACGTTTTAGTACCAGTTCAGGTGACTGAAAATCCTGCTGTAAGGAAAGACTAAGTTTCAACACAAATCCTTAAATTGAAAGCTTAATGCTGTGCATCTGCGGCAGCATTATTTTCAGCGATCAAGGCGTCCTGACGTGCTTTACGTTCTGCACGTGCTTCTGCACTTAAACGCTGCTGATCACTGTCCCAGCCTTCATAGGCTTCAACAATTTTCTGTACCAGTTGATGACGAACCACATCACGCGAATGAAAACGGGTGATATGAATTTCAGGGATTTTATCAATCACACGCAGGGCATGTGAAAGACCAGACTGTTGGCCGCGCGGTAAATCCACCTGCGTCACGTCACCAGTAATGACCGCTCGTGAACCAAAACCTAAACGGGTCAGGAACATTTTCATCTGTTCTGGGGTGGTGTTCTGTGCCTCATCCAGAATGACGAAAGAATGATTCAAGGTACGGCCACGCATATAAGCGAGTGGCGCCACCTCAATCACTTGACGTTCAATCAGCTTGGCCACTTTTTCAAAGCCGAGCATTTCATACAAAGCATCATACAATGGACGCAAATAAGGATCGATTTTCTGGCTTAAATCCCCTGGCAAGAAACCCAGTTTTTCACCGGCTTCGACCGCAGGACGCACCAGTAGAATGCGCTGGATTTCATTGCGTTCCAGCATGTCCACAGCAGCAGCGACAGCCAGATAGGTTTTACCGGTTCCGGCAGGACCTATACCAAAAGAAATATCACTTTGCAGAATACGCTGTACATAACGTTTCTGGTTGGCACCACGCGGATTGATCCGGCCTTTACGGGTTTGTAACCAGACATTGTCCAGGCCGGTATGTTCTTGGTCTTCTAGATCTTGCTGGAGTTCACGGTCAGTCTGACTGCCCTGAATCATTAGGTGCAGGGTATCTGCGCTGATCTGCTGGCTCTGTTCAGATTCTTCGTGTAGACGTTGCAAGAGCATTTCGGCTCTTTCAACGGCATCGATTCCACCATCCACAATAAAACTCTCTCCGCGATGGGAGATTTTGACATCTAAACGTTGTTCAATTTGCTTCAAATGACCGTTATAAGCACCTAACATCGCTTGGATACGGTCCATTGAAATCCCAGGAAAAGCTACTGTACGTCGAATCGCTGCAGTCAAAGAGTATTCCTTATGAAGTGTACGTTATATGCTCTACATTACGCCACGTCAGGCTCAAGATTCAAGAGTTCACCATAAACTAAATTCAAAGTTTTAATTTCGGTCACTTCGATCTCGGCAAAGCGACCTACCCAGGCAGGATCACCAATAAAGTTGACATAACGGGTGTTGTCCGCCGTACCCACCAGAATATTCGGATCTTTATCAGAGACTTTCTCGATCAGTACCCGCTGGATGCTACCGAGCATGGCATCCGTTTTGTCAATACTCGAGCGTTTAATCCATTGCTGAACTTTGGCCAGACGTTCTTTTTTGACATCTTCCGGAATGGTATCTTCCAGTTCTGCCGCAGGCGTACCCGGACGTTTTGAATAGATAAAACTATAAGAATGATCGAAATCCAGATCTTTAATAAATTGATAGGTCTCTGCAAAGTTCTCATCAGTTTCACCCGGGAAGCCAATGATAAAGTCTGAAGATAAATGCATATCGGGACGAACTGAGCGTAACTTTTTAATTTTCTCGATATAGACATCGATAGTATGGTTACGTTTCATGTGGATCAGGTCATCATTAAATTCGAGTGGATGCGAAGTGGTATAACGAATCCGGCCAATGCCCGGAATATCCGCGACTAAACGCAACAGATCGGCAAAAGTACAGATATTGCCTTCAAAGGTTTCACCACGATAGCCATTGACGTTTTGACCCAGCAGGGAAATTTCACGCACGCCTTTTTCTGCCAGACCCGCAATTTCAGCCAATACATCATCCAGTGGGCGAGACACTTCTTCACCACGGGTATAAGGCACCACGCAGAACGAACAATATTTTGAACAGCCTTCCATGATCGAAACAAAGGCTTTATAGCCCTCAACACGCGGTTCAGGCAGAAAGTCGAATTTTTCGATATCCGGGAAGGAGATATCTACCAGTTTGATTTTTTCTTTTTTCGGTTTTTCGATCTGGTCAAAATGCTGATCCAGCATTTGTGGCAAGCGGTGCAGGGTTTGCGGGCCAAAAATCATGTCGACATAATTGGCACGTTTCTGGATGTTGTCGCCTTCCTGAGACGCCACACAGCCGCCAACCCCGATAATCAGATCCGGATTCTTGTCTTTCAGTTTGCGCCAGCGACCCAGCTCGGAAAACACTTTTTCTTGGGCTTTTTCACGGATCGAGCAGGTATTCATCAGCAGAATATCGGCATCTTTAGGATCGTTGGTCAGCACATAGCCATGAGAATCGCCTAACAGGTCTGCCATACGGTGACTGTCGTACTCATTCATCTGACACCCTTGCGTTTCGATATACAGTTTTTTTACTGCAATCTCATGGACAGGGGTGTGCGCTGGCTGGGTAACAGTGTTTTCTGAGGCAGCTGGGGCACCATTCGGAATGAAGGTTTGAACCGTCATGTAGGCTCCTACAAGGTAATACGTTGAAAGAGTGAACGAACAGCCTGATTGACGCATCAAACAGGTGAATAACAATTCAATTCACGGACTGAAATATGGGAAGGCGCATATTTTAGCAGGAAAGTCGCTTAAACTTATAGCTTAAATTAAACGTGGAAAAATATTGATTTATGGGTAAAAATTGTCTGTAGATTAATATTGCTTAATCATAAGGTTACATAACTGAACAATACAGTTGCTTATAATATTTCAACAAAGCTCTTATGATAAGCAACATAGGCTAGGCACAGAATCGATGAGAGAAGGCAAAGGGATGTTGAAACACACTGAAAATATGTATAAATATTATAAATTAATTACGTTAAGTGTGGCGTGTATCTGTTCAGCAAGTACATATGCAGCTGAAGAGCAATTTAACGATGCCTTACGTGCGGCCAATGCAGGTAATACTGAATTATTACAACAATATCGCCTGTCCATGCAGAATGATGCTTTAGGCTATTATCCGGAATACTGGATTTTAAACCAGAATCTTGCCTTGCAACCTGCCAGCCAAATTGTCAGTTTTGCTCAGCGCTACCCGCAATCTGCGATGGCTGAAAAGCTGGCAGCGGACTATGTCGAAGAAAAAGTCAAAATGGCAGATTTCACCACGGCTCAACCGGTATTGCCTTATGTGACCAATGCTGATCCAGCTGAAGCCTGTGCCGTAGCACAAGTTCGTGCCAAAGCCGGTGATGAGCTGGTTTATGCCGAGTTTAAAGAGGTCTGGCTAACCACCAATAGCCAACCGGATTCTTGTACTGGACTTGGTCGAATGATGCTTTCTAGCCCTTTAATGACGGCAGAAGACCGCCAACAGCGACTTTGGGTACAATTGCGTGCCGGTCAGTCAGGTCAGGCTATTGCCACTGCGCAAGGAATCGGTCTGAATCTGTCTTTAGCACAACTCAATTCGATTCAGGCCAATCCAACCAATTATTTATGGTCTGCACCGAAAAACAGTGCGGCAGAACATGCTTATCTGATTTATGCACTGGGACGTCTGGCAGATAGTGATCTGGACTCGGCGTTATCCATTCTGAAACGGACTGCTGAAGGCACACCGGTACAAGTACAACGTGCCTTATACCGAGCTGTGGGTTATGTCGGTGGAACCACCGTCATGAAGAACAACTTTAACCGGGAAGTGTTAAATGCCTTTGATGCCAGTTATGGTCTGCCATTTAGTCCGGAAGAAGCTGAGATTTATGCGCGTCAGGCCATCCGTTTTAGTGCGTGGGAAAGCCTAATCCGTGCGATTGATGCCATGAGCGTCAATCAGAAACAGGAAGATCGCTGGCAATATTGGCTGGCCCGTGCCAGTGAGCAGCGTGCAGATCGTAGTTCAAAGAAAACTGCAGAGAGTATTTATCGTACATTGGCCGCCGGGGATGATTATCACAATCTTCTGGCACGCGACAAGTTGGGACAGCTGACTGCGAGCACACCCAATCCAATTCAGCCATCGAATCAGGCCATGCAACGTTTGAATCAGGATATTCATTTCCGTCGTGCGTTCACGCTACGTAATATCAGTGCACCGAATAACTACATTAACCGTGAATGGAACTGGGCAGTGCGTCAGGCCTATCTGAAGAAAGATGATGAGCTGTTGCTGGCCGCAGCAAAGCGTGCCATGGACATGGGCTGGCATGATCGGGCCATTTATGCAGCTGACCGTACCGTGAACAAACATAACTACAATTACCGTTATCCAATGCCGCACCAGAATTACGTGGTCAGTCATAGCCGCAATGCCGGGATCGATCCGGCTTGGGCTTATGGCTTGATGCGTCAGGAAAGCCGTTTCAATACCGTGGCACGTTCACATGTGGGTGCCGGTGGCCTGATGCAAATCATGCCAGATACCGCCAAGCTGGTGGCACGTCAAATGGGTGAGACTTATAATCCGGCAGCTTTGACCGATATGAATACCAATATTCGTTACGGCACCTTTTATTTATCGACCATTCAGCGTCAGCTCAGCAACAGCCCAGTCTTGGCAACCGCAGGCTATAATGCCGGACCAAACCGTGCCCGCCGTTGGCAGCCAGAATTTCAGGGCATGGCAGCAGATCAATATACTGAAAGTATTCCTTTACTTGAAACTCGGGATTATGTGAAACATGTCATGACCAATGCCACACATTACGGTCTCTTGTTAGGACAGGGTGCACAGTCCGTGGGTAAGCGTATGCAACTGATACCATTACGTAATACACAATAAAATTAAAATTATTGGGGATGGTGATTTATTCATGAAAATAATGAAGGATCGTCGAGTTTGGGGGAAATGGGCAGCGCTTGTATTTTTGGGCAGCAGTCCGGCAGCATTCGCCATGCCGACAGACTATGTCATGGATGTAGAAATGGTGCCGGCTTTGTGTAGCCTGTACCCTGAATATGCAAAGAAACGAAAATGTCTGGAAGGCTATTCCTTGAATATTTCCGGCTTATATCCTCAGGCTACGTCAGAAAACTGTACCACCAATAGCTCTGCGAAACTTTCACCGCTTCAGTCCAAGGTGGTGGCCAGAATTATGCCGGATGAAAATACCCGGACCATTTTGTGGCGCAACATCGGCGGCTGTGTTCCAATGAATGCCAGCCAATATTTCCGGACGATTATCAATTATGCAGACCGGCTTAAAGTGCCGGCAGAGCTGACTGAACAGGAAAATATCACCATATCAGTCGATGCGCTGCGTGTGAAATTTGTGAGAATTAATCCGCAATTACCCGCCAATGCTTTGAGATTTAATTGCCAGCTTACTCAAGCTAGCAGCGTGTTGACCTCGATCAAAGTCTGTTATCACAAAAATGGCAATTATAAATCCTGTCCTGCCAACATTATTAATACATGCCCAAAAACTGTCACAATAAAAGGAACATACTGAGCTTTTTTGCCGGTTTAATTTATATTTCCTATCAGACTTTAGATGAAATCCGTCCTCTTTTATATGCATCCGGCAAAGGATTGGAGTACAATCTTTCGCGTTTACGATTATTAGATTAAATACTAACTATTTAATCGCGTTGAATATCCTCAATTGGAGATAATTAGATGAAGCAAGCAGTTCGTGTTGCCGTTACTGGCGCTGCAGGTCAAATTGGTTACAGCCTATTATTCCGTATCGCAAGCGGCGAAATGCTAGGTAAAGATCAACCAGTGATTTTGCAATTGCTCGAAGTTCCTTTTGAGAAAGCTCAGCAAGCGCTAAAAGGCGTAATGATGGAGCTTCAAGATTGTGCATTCCCGCTACTAGAAGACATGATCGGTACTGATGATCCTAAAGTTGCATTCAAAGATGCTGACTACGCGTTATTAGTTGGTTCACGTCCACGTGGTCCAGGTATGGAACGTGCTGATCTGCTTAAAGTGAACGGCGAAATCTTTATCGGTCAAGGCCAGGCACTTAACGAAGTTGCGAGCCGTGACGTTAAAGTTCTTGTTGTAGGTAACCCTGCGAACACGAATGCTTACATCGCGATGAAATCTGCTCCAGATCTTCCAGCGAAAAACTTCACTGCAATGTTACGTCTTGACCACAACCGTGCTGCATCTCAAATTGCTGCTAAAACCGGTAAAGCGGTTAAAGACATCAAAAATCTTACAGTTTGGGGCAACCACTCTCCAACAATGTATGCTGACTACCGTTTCGCTACAATTAATGGCGAAAGCGTTAAAGACATGATTAACGACCAAGATTGGAATGCAAACACCTTCCTTCCGACTGTTGGTAAGCGTGGCGCTGCCATCATTGAAGCGCGTGGTTTGTCTTCTGCTGCTTCTGCTGCAAACGCTGCAATCGATCATATGCGCGATTGGGCTCTTGGCACAAATGGCGAATGGGTAACCATGGGTATTCCTTCTGACGGTTCTTACGGTATTCCTGAAGGCGTTATGTTCGGTTTCCCTGTAACGACTGAGAACGGTGAATACAAAATCGTTCAAGGTCTAGAAATCGACGAGTTCAGCCGTGAGCGTATCAATGTTACATTGAACGAACTTGAAGAAGAGCGCGCAGCGATTGCTGACATGCTTAAATAATTTGATCGTTTAGATTAAGTTGAAAGAGCACTCCATTCGGGGTGCTTTTTTTATATCTCTATTTTTTTGATGAACAAAAAATAACATGCTGTGATGCAGCAGCAACTGAATCTTGCTTAGGCTTGGACTAAGCTAAAAAACATAAATAATCCAATAAAAGGCGAGGTGAAGAAGATGTTTGATCAACACCCAACGTTAGAAATGTTTTTTCAGCAACTTGGATTGGACTCGAGTCCCGAGGCGATTGATGAGTTTATTAAGACCCATCAAATTGGCATGGACGTGCCTTTGCACAAGGCGCCGTTCTGGTCGAAATCCCAGCATGATTTCCTGATTGGTCAGTGGAAAAAAGATGATGAATGGGCAATTTTAGTTGATGTCCTGAATGAACAATTACATAGCGAAGCCCAAGGTTCTGGGTCATGTGATTTATAAATGAGTATTTAAGGATTTATGCCAGTTCTTATTTTAGGGATGGTAAAGGTCTTATTTTTAGTTTAGAGCATATAACAGGAGCAAGTGGATCATGTTCGAACAACAGCCAACTTTAGAATTATTATTTGAACAATTGGGTTTGCCTTCTGATGAAGCCGCAATTAATGAATTCACCCATACCCATCAGTTGCCATCTGAAGTCGCTTTACCGGATGCCGAATTCTGGAGTGAGGGCCAAAGTGCATTCTTACGCGAGCACTGGCATCAAGATGATGAATGGATTGTGATTATTGATAAACTGAACCAGCTGTTACATGTCGAAAGTGACAAGCAAGGTGTTTAAATTATAGTCTACAAAAAGAAACAACAAACCTAGTCAAATGACTAGGTTTTTTTTGTCTTATCTTATAAGTTAGATCTATAAATAATTACAATTTATCTGATATAAGGAGGGCGACATGCTCATGAAGAACCAACCATCCTTAGAAATGTTATTTTCTCAACTCGGTCTGGCCAATAGCGCTGCTGCCATTGAGTTGTATATCCGGACTCATCAACTTCCAGCAGGCCTGTCCTTGCATGAGGCACCATTCTGGAATAAATCCCAGCGTTCATTATTGATTAGTCATCTGGTACAGGATGATGATTGGGCAATCTGGGTGGATGAGCTGAACCAGCAATTACACATGGATGCCTACAGACGTCAGCCTGCTTAACTGTGTTATATCTTGGTATTACTTAAAAAATGAAAGTGATGCTCAAAAGAAAACGCCTCAAATGAGGCGTTTTCTTTGACGCTGTTAAGCTTAATGCATTTTACTTTTTAATATTTTGATAAACCATTCCTGCTGACGATAATCACTAAAGGCATGATGCTGCTGCAACAATTCCAGTTCACATTCAGCCGTTTTGGTGTATTTACCTAACCAGTGACGTGTCAGGGCCGGCTCATTTTTACTTGCACTGGCATAGGCCAGTAAAAAATAAATATCGCCATGTTCATAACTGGCCATCGGCTTAAGAATTTGCTGGGTAATCAGGGCAAAATGCTGCTCTTTGGTCAATTCAAAAAACATCATATAAGCCTTGGCCAGATGCAAGGATAAATTGATATACATGCGCAGCGGCATTTCTTCAAATTCCACCCGGCCTTGTTCAAGTAAGACAATCGCTTCTTGCAGGAAATGTCGCTGTTCCTGACGCAGCTCACTTAAAGTCACCAGCTGTAAACGAAGATCAGCACGTTCAAGCGTTAATTCTGGCGTATTGCCTTTTAAGTACAATTGGTCAGTTTCACCCAGTCGCTCAATAATCTGCTTGGTTGTTAATCGCATCAACGCAATCCTCATTTCTCAATAATGCCTATATGAGGTTAAAAAAATAAATTTAAAGCATGAGCGAGCATTAGACTAGGGCTGTATCGCTTCTTAACCAGGCCGTAATGGATAGACGTTGCTGTTTGGAAATTAAAACTTCATGTAACAAATCACTCTGGAACAGTACAATCCGGTTCGGCTGTGGCTGAATAATATGCCACTGGCCATTTTTATCTTGCAGACGCAATTCACCCCCCCAATCTGCCTGCCATTGTTCATGCAGATAATACACACTGGAAATCATTCGGCCATTTTTAGCTTTAGGATTGTCACGATGCAGCGCATAAAACTCGCCAGCGTGATAGCAGGCAAAATGTGCTTCGATTTCTTTAATGCCTAAATAAAACGCGCGGTTTAAAGCTTGAGAAAACTGTTGCAGGGTTTGGGTGTGTAGGTGGGAAATTTGAAATTCAGGTCGTAACCAAAGAATATGATCACTACGGATGTTGCTGACGACGCCATTTTGAATGGCTGCATTACGAAATTCGTTTAAGTGGCTTAAGCATTCCTGACTTACCGCATGTTGATATTCACTAGAATAAGCATCGTCAACAATACTAAAGCCATGTTGATCTAAATCATCTAAGATTTGATCAACATTCCAATCCCCTGGGATGATAACAGCTTCCATTTTTTTCAATTCTCGATAGTGTGGCAAAACAGGTTCGCTATTTTAGTGTAAGAATCGTGCCTGAACGAAACTATTTTTCATGTTAAAATAGCTGTTGATATTAGGAATTAATGAAACATGAATTACCGTCACTCTTACCACGCAGGCAACTTTGCCGATGTCATGAAGCACGTTTTATTGCTTCAGTTGTTGACTCGACTGAATGCAAAAGACAAACCTTATCGCTATGTAGATACACATGGTGGTGCGGGTAAATATGATTTATCGACTGCTGAAGCGCAAAAATCAGGTGAGTTCTTAAACGGTATTCATCGTCTTGTTAAACTGGATGACTCGATCAAGCGTAATGCACCTGAAGGTGTACAACAATATTTGAAAGTTGTTGAGAAAATGCGTGAAAACTTTGGTAAGGGTGCTTATCCCGGTTCACCTTGGTTTGCCCTGGAAGGCATGCGCGAGATTGATAAAGCGACCATTTTTGAAATGCAGCGTGATGTGTTTCAGCAGCTTCGTCATAATATTTTTGACAAGCGTGCCGGTTTGCATGAGCGTGATGCTTATGAAGGTCTTTTGGGGGTGATTCCGCCGAAAGAAAAACGTGGTCTGGTGATGATCGATCCACCTTATGAGCTTGAGCGTAAAGATTTTCCACAATTGGTAGAATTACTGGTTGCCGCTTATAAGAAATGGCCGACAGGTGTATTTGCTGTTTGGTATCCAATTAAAGACCGTGCCATGATTGAACGCTTCGAGAAAAAAATGTTCAAGACCGGCATCCGCCGTCAACTGGTGTGTGAAGTCTGTGTATGGCCGGATGACACCCCAGTCGGCTTGAATGGTTGTGGTTTGCTGGTGATTAATCCGCCTTGGAAATTCTCTGAAGATGCAGATGAAGCACTACAATGGTTATTCCCACATCTTCGTATGAGTGAAAATGGTGGTCACGCTGCAGTTCGCTGGTTAGTCGGCGAATAATTTTTTCAAAGCACAGGTCATAGCTAGGATCGACAAGAATGACAAATATAAGCAAACCGGAACGCGACTCTTCAAAAGACTTGCCTTTTGATGGCATCACCTTTGAGGTGGAAGAAGAGGAACATACCCAGGAAGGGCAGAAAGTTAAGCGTCGAGGCATCTATCTATGGCCGAACCTGATTACAACCGCTGCGTTGTTAGCGGGTTTTTACTCCATTATTGCCAGCATGAATGGCAATTTCCAGCAAGCGATCTATGCAATTTTTATTGCGGCTTTGCTGGATGGTTTGGATGGGCGTGTGGCGCGTGCGATTGGTGCGCAAAGTCCGTTTGGTGAACAGTTTGATTCGCTTTCCGATATGCTGGCTTTTGGTGTTGCTCCCGCGATCTTGATGTATAGCTGGGGTTTGAGTGATTTAGGCCGGATTGGTTTGGCCGCCTGTTTTGTCTATACCGCCTGTGCTGCTTTTCGTCTGGCCCGCTTTAACGTACAGATTGGCGTGGTAGACAAGCGTTATTTTATTGGTGTGGCCAGTCCATTGGCGGCTCTCATGATTGTTTCGCTGGTCTGGGTCGGTTTAGATTTTCCTGAAATTTTCGATATTCGTGAAGCATCCATTCAGATCATTAACGCCGTTGTCATTATTGCGGTGGGCTTGTTGATGATTTCTAATATCAAATATTATTCATTTAAGACTGTAGAGCGTAAACGCGTTCCGTTTTTTGTATTACCAATTGCCGTATTTGTCTTTGCTGCGATGACTTATAATATTCCTGTCGGCATTCTGGTAATTTCTATTCTCTATGCCTTATCTGGTTTTGTGACCACCTTTATGGCAAAAAGATCGAGTAGATTATAAAAATATAAGGAGTCTGAGATGCGGTTTCTTCAAGATTTTTTAGATCGTTCGAAACAGCTGAATCAGACTCCAACTGTTTCGCATTATCCTGCCTATCATGGCCCCAACTCAAAATATAAGATTATTCATCAAGGTTTGATGATTCCTGGACTTCCGGCGCCGCTGCACTATCTAAATTTTCTCAGCATTATCGGGCAGCCGAATGCACCGATGCTGGCCAATCCCAGTGCAATTCAAACCAACGCACTGGATACCGCTACGGTGATTTGCAGCACGAGTTCGCATATGGTCGGCCAACTGCATCGTTATTCAGTACAGCAGGACTGTAACTTTGATGCTGGCTTATTTCAGTTTTTAGATCGGGAGCAACTGAGTGGGGCCTTTCCTCATTTTCGTTTGCAGCGTTTTGACTCGGAACTCAGTTTCGATTTAAGCATTCATACCACTCAGCTCATTTCCCACTTTAGCCAGGTGAGGTTTTCACTTGCCGAGCACTGGTCTTTGCTGTGCTATTGCCAGGGCACATTAAAATATAAACAACAGACATATAATATTGATAGCCTCGGAAGTTTTGAATATGCACGAAGTTTCAATTTCCCTTATCTGCCTTTGGCCTTCCTGACTTATCAAATTATTAACCTGAGTGAAAACCGGCAGCTACTGTTGGCGCAAATTCGGGATGGAGTGAATAGTATTGTTCAGTCTCGGATGTATTTGCGTGATTTAAACAAGATGCAGACTCAGATGTTTGACCAAAAAGTGTATTTTAAAGTCCATCGTGTCTATCCGCGCGTCACCACGCCGAATGGGCAAAATATGTATTTGCCACGTGAATTTGAATGGTGTTACGAAGCTAAAGATGGCACCTGTATTTGGGTACAAGGGCAAAGTCGCGGTGATTTCAAATTTGGTTTGGCCGCGGGCTATGTTGGAAGTTTTAGTTATCAGGTCAAAATAAATGAAGAGAACGAAAATGGGGAAGGTGGCTACTGTGAATACATTGATTGCCGTCCTTTACGCTTTCAAGAGCAAGATAAAACCGACAAACTTTTAACTCATTTATCAAATTCTGTACCTTTAATGCTCAAAAAATAGAAAAACCTGCACTTTTTGTAGAATAAATAAACAGTCGTTGGTTTTTTGCTGAATTATTTAGAAATAGGGGTTGTGTTGGGTGTGAAATGCTGTAGAATGCACATCCATCGGCAGTGATGAAGATTAAAACTTCTGATAAAA
>SMFC01000077.1_pt1 | contig 35100 bp, 36 predicted proteins | sample 2456331 | NCBI WGS metagenome assembly SMFC01 (sample SAMN10132608, study PRJNA489261) | soil metagenome | isolation source: day120 control-loamy sand soil ammended | place: USA
TGGTTTGCATCGACTTCATGATGAAATACCTGAAGTCGGTATCTGGATTCGTGAAACTGCACATGGTCATCATTATGGACATGAAGCAGTGCATTGTATTGTGGCCTATGCTTTCAATACATTAGGGCTTCAAGTCTTAAGCTATCCGGTAGCAGAAGAAAACTGGGCTAGCCGTAAAATTGCAGACCGCTTGGGCGGAAAAATTATCCGTTACATCGATAAGCCTAAATATCGGGCTGTGATGTATGAAATTTTTGCAGACGATTTTGTCTTTTAATAAAAAACCCATCATCTGATGGGTTGTATTATCTAGCCAAGCGCTAAGTAGCGAGTCATTGCAATCCGCAATTGCTTTAAATAGCCGGTAAAGAAATGATTGGCACCAGGCAATACGGTCACTAAATGACGCTGTGGTTTTGCCCATTCAATCATATCCGACAGCAGGGTTACTTCATCACCCTCACCATGAATGAACAGAATATCACCTTTAATTGCTGGCGTAACATAATGGCGAATACCGGCAACTGTTGCAGTTGGCAGTCCACATAAAATAGTTTGTTTGGGTTGCAGTTCTACAGGTAAGGCTGCATAGCTCTTTGCCATGACATGCGCACCAAAACTAAAACCGCCCGCATAAAAAGACAGCCCAATATGCTGACTGCGAGCAAACCGAATGATTTCTAATACATCATCCGTCTCACCGAAGCCCTCGTCGTGTATACCTTCACTTTGACCAGAACCGCGAAAACTCGGACGATACACAACACAGCCACGTTCCATATACATTTGTGCCAATAGAACGGGAACCTTGTGTTGGGGCGTACCACCTTGCAAGGGATGGGGGTGACAAACTACCGCGAATCCTTTCACTTCACCCTGAGGATAATCCACAAAAACTTCAATCTGACCCGCAGGTCCTTGAAGGAAAATTTGCTCGGACATATAAATACCGATGATTAACAGGAGAATCGCGCATTTTAACGATTATGGTGAATAAAAACATGAATTGGAATTAAAATAAGCAGACTGATATAGTTTGATTAATCATTTTTTGACCAGGTTGCCATGCTCGCTTTAATTTCTCCAGCCAAAACGCTCGATTACGATACCCCATTACCGACTGACCAATTTACTCAAGCCAGATTATTAGAACATTCGCAGGATTTGATCAAAGCTTGTCGCACACTTTCTGCAACAGAAATTTCCAGTTTGATGAGTGTCAGTGAAAAAATTGCCAATTTAAATACAGCACGTTTCCAGGACTGGCAACCAGATTTTAATTTAGCCAATGCACGTCAGGCTATTTTTGCCTTTAAAGGAGATGTCTATACCGGTCTGGATGCTTATAGCTTAAAGCAGGAAGATCTGCACTTTGCACAACAGCATTTGCGTATGTTGTCTGGTTTATATGGGCTTTTGCGTCCCTTGGATCTGATGATGCCCTATCGTCTGGAAATGGGAACCAAATTGGCCAATTCTCGCGGGCATAACTTATACGACTTCTGGGCACATCACATCACTGATCTGATCAATCAAGATTTAGCAGCAGCCCAGTCTGAGATCTTGGTGAATATTGCTTCTGATGAATATTATAAATCGGTGAACGAGCGCAAAATTCAGGCAGAGATTATTAAGCCAGTATTTCTGGATCAGAAAAATGGCAAATATAAAGTGATTAGTTTCTATGCTAAAAAAGCACGTGGTTTGATGGCACGTTTTATTGTTGAAAATAGAATTGAACGTGCCGAAGAACTCAAAGCATTCAATACCGATGGCTATTATTTTGATGCCGATAGTTCACTTAAAGGTGAATTGGTATTTAAACGTGATGAACAAATCAGTGCATAAATAACGTTATTCCGCTACCGCATAGAATAATTGGTTTCTAGGCGGTATTGGGAGCTATGAGTATTGAAATGTTATTTATCCAGCTTTAATCGTTTTTTAAATATTGAGTGTCACGGGGGAGTTGATTGGCTGCACTTCGGTACAAATGTGGTTTTTAGCGTCTTTCGCAAATTTTAAGTTAGATAAAAAATTAGAATTATCGCTGAACTCATTGAAATAATGCGTAAAATCTCATCTATTGAATTGTTTTTTACAGAAAATTGAAACTGATATTTCTGGGAAAAGCTGAATAAAATAGCTCAAGTTAATATATTTTAAATCAGGGAATTTTCATTAATTTTTATATTTTTAAATATCGCTAAACGGTTTAAGAAGTGCATTCTATCGGGTTAAATGTAAAGTAAGTCACAAGTTTATTAGGTTTTTTGTTAGCATAATTGCACAGTGTTACAAAGCAGAATAATAAAAATGAAAATACATGCTATTCCTGTTTTTGTGTTAATGGTCAGCGTATTAGGATTCTGCGTGCATAAACAGGCAGAAATCAGAAAATACGAAAAAATCCGTCATGTCTTGAATGAAGCGCGTGACTCCAGCAAATTGTTAGACTCTAATCGGCATCGACATTAACACATGCATCAATTTTCTTTTTTTTCAATTTAGCGTAATTAATAAAATTAACTCAATAATAAATATAATAAAATATTAAAAATATTCGAATTAAATAGATTGATTTTAAATAAAGTATAAAATCAAAGAAGCAATCAGAAATCAATGTGTTATAATTTGCCACCTATAAAGATGAAGCAAACTTCATCTTTCTAAGCATTTGATTTATATCATTAAATAGAGCTGCATAAAAGTTATGCAGCTTTTTTGTTTAGATTTTTTGGGGTTTTTATAGCATAGCCCTGGGGCTGTAAGCTGTTCAAACATTTGAACCCGTCAAATGGCTATACTGGCATATTCGTTGCTAACACATCCTCAAAATAAATGAATTTTTTGTGAAATTTCATTTATTTGACGGCGTGCTTGAAGCATAAAGTTTACTCAATAGGGGCTAGGTCATGACGACTCCTAATCCATCTTCAGAAAATATGCTTGAACGTCTGTTTAAACTGAGTGAAAACAAAACCAGTTTCCGTACAGAAGTTCTGGCTGGTGTAACTACATTCTTAACCATGTGTTACATCATTATTGTCAATCCAATGATCTTGTCCGAAACAGGGATGGATCATGGGGCTGTCTTTGTAGCAACCTGTCTTGCAGCTGCGATTGGCTGTTTAGTCATGGGCCTGATTGCGAATTATCCAATTGCGCTGGCACCAGGCATGGGCTTAAATGCCTTCTTTACCTATTCTGTATGTCTGGGAATGGGGGTGCCTTGGCAAACCGCCTTGGGTGCAGTTTTTGTTTCAGGTCTGGTCTTTATTGCCATTAGCCTGTTTAAAATACGTGAAGCCATTGTCAATGCAATTCCAATGTCGCTCAAGCTCGCGATTGGTGGTGGTATTGGCTTGTTCCTGGCATTGGTTGCACTGAAAAATGCCGGAATTATTGTGGATAATCCAGCCACACTGGTGGGCTTGGGTGATCTGAAACAACCTTCTGTATTATTAGCACTTTTTGGCTTTTTGTTGGTTGTGGTAATGCACCAGTTTAAAGTCCGTGGTGCGATTATCATCAGTATTCTGGTGGTGACTGCCATTGCAACGGCACTAGGTTATAACGAATTCCAGGGTGTAGTGGGTCATATTCCATCGCTGGCTCCAACATTCATGCAAATGGATTTTGAAGGCCTCTTTACTGCCAGTTTAATTGGGGTGATTTTTGTTTTCTTCCTGGTCGATCTGTTTGACTCTACCGGGACGTTGGTCGGTGTTTCGCATCGTGCAGGTCTGTTAAAAGACGGGAAATTACCACGTTTGAAGAAAGCCTTATTTGCTGACTCATCAGCGATTGTTGCTGGTGCGGCACTGGGTACTTCTTCAACTACGCCTTATATTGAATCTTCTGCGGGTGTGGCAGCAGGTGGTCGTACCGGTCTAACCGCCGTGGTGGTTGGATTACTATTTATTGCCTGTTTATTCCTGGCACCGCTTGCACAATCAGTTCCGAGTTTTGCCACTGCGCCAGCATTGTTATTTGTTGGTGTGTTGATGATTCAGGGTATCGTCCATATTGACTGGGAAGATATTACTGAGGCAGTACCGGCATTTTTAACCATCGTATTTATGCCATTTACCTATTCGATTGCGGATGGTATTGCGATGGGCTTTATCAGCTATGCACTGATCAAGTTGTTGACTGGTAAGGCTGCGACTGTACCGTATATGGTCTGGATTATTGCTGTTCTATGGACGCTTAAATTCGCACTGTTTGGTGGCTAATTTTTCTACATTCAGAAAGGGTGTAAACTGAGTTTGCGCCCTTTTTTATTATTTAAAGGTTTCACGAGGAGAAGTGATGAACCGTCTTGAGTTGATTCGCGCTTTGCCAAAAGCCGAGCTTCATGTTCATATTGAAGGCACTTTTGAGCCTGAGCTAATGTTTGCAATCGCTCAGCGTAATCAGATTGCCATCCCGTATAAATCTGTCGAGGAAGTTAAGCAGGCTTATAATTTCCATAATCTTCAGTCCTTCCTGGATATTTATTATGCCGGGGCCAATGTACTGATCCATGAACAGGACTTTTATGACCTGGCTTGGGCCTATTTTGAAAAATGTGCCGAAGACAATGTGGTGCATACAGAAATGTTCTTCGATCCGCAAACGCATACCGACCGTGGAATTGCTTTTGCGACCGTCATCAATGGCCTGCAAAAAGCCTGCGATGATGCCAAGGCCAAGCTTGGAATCAGCTCACATTTGATCATGTGTTTCCTGCGTCATTTAAGTGAAGAGGCGGCCTTTGAAACGCTGGAGCAGGCATTGCCCTATAAAGACCAGATTATTGCGATTGGTCTGGATTCAAGTGAAGTCGGGCATCCACCTTCTAAATTTGAACGTGTCTTTGCCAAAGCGCGTGAAGTAGGGTTTTTGGTCGTAGCACATGCGGGCGAAGAAGGCCCGGCAGAATATGTCTGGGAAGCTCTGGATTTACTGAAAGTTAATCGTATTGATCATGGGGTGCGTTCAGAAGAAGATTCTGAGTTAATGCAACGGTTGATTCGCGAAAAAATGCCCTTAACGGTGTGCCCGCTGTCAAATCTGAAGCTTTGTGTGGTCGAGGATATGCAGCAGCATAATATCCGTCGTCTCTTGCAGCAGGGTGTCCATGTTACAGTCAACTCAGATGATCCATCCTATTTTGGTGGCTATATGAATGACAACTTTATTGCCATTGCTGAAGCGCTAGACTTGAGTAACGAGGAATTAAAGCAGTTGGCAACGCACTCCTTTGAAGCGTCGTTTATTCCAGAGGCTGAAAAAGAGAAATGGATCAACCAGATCCGTGCCTTGATTTAAGTTTTTACAAAAGGCAGAGTTCGCTCTGCCTTTATCATTTTTATAGGCCAATATGAAATTGAAAAGTTTACTTCTGATCCTCAGCATATTGTTGATTTCTGCCTGTTCTAGTGCGGATATGACATTGACACAACGTACTTTAAAACCTTTGATTGAATATCAATGCAGTAAAGAGCTGCAAAATTCCAAAGTTTGGAAAGTTTCGACCTACTTAATGCAGGACACCAGTAAAGTTGAACTTGAGAAAAATGTGTGTTCATGTGTAGGTGAGCATGCGTTAAAAGATGTGCCTGCCAAAACTTTGTTAAAAGCCACAGTTGATGAAGCAGCCAAAAAAGAACTGACGCAAAAAGCGATTGCAAACAGTCTCAGAAGTTGTCTCAAGGAATTTATTTAATGAAACAGCCTGCAAGCACAGACTGGGAACATTATTTAGCCCATATTAATGGTCTAACTATTTATCCTGTTGGGTCATACTTTTTAATACATGATCTTTATCGATAAAATGATGTTTAAAGGCTGCGGCAATATGGCCAACCAGTAGAATGCCGACTGCCCAGGAAAGCCAGATATGCAAGGGCTTAACAATAGCGGTCACAGCCGAGTTTTCGGCAATGAGGGGTGGCAGGTTAAATAAATACAGCACCGGTGCTGGATAACCCAAACTCCAGCTATACAAACAACCTGTAAGAGGTAGGGCAATCAGCATGAAATACAGCGCCAGATGACCAGCATGTGCCAACGTTTTCATCCGCGGTGACATACTCTCAGGCAGTGACGGCGCCGGATGGGTATAGCGCCAGAAAATTCGAACAACGAGCAGGAAAATAATGGTGGTTGCAATATTTTTATGCAGTGAAATCACATCACCCTTAAAGCTGCCATCAACGTCATAACTTAAAAAATTACCACTATAAAAACCGATGAGCCAGGCCGCAATAAAAATAACCGCCATGATCCAATGCAGCCATTGCGCTGTTCGTGTGTAATACAGTGATTTATTCATCTAGATATTCCGTTGCTCTTCAATAAGGCCGAACCTTAGCAAAGGGTGAATCAATTCAGCAATTCCAAATCTGCAACGCTATGGTGGCTTTCATGCAACATCTATTAAATTGGTTGGCTGTAGATTAAACATGCTTAGTGATTTTTAGATTTCTTATTCAGGTGAATTTCGGCACAATAGCGACAGTCTTCATCTATGAATGAATAAGGAATATATCTGTGAAAAAATTATTGGCTGTACTTGCGCCACTGACTCTGGTTTTATCAGCGTGTACAGCGACAGGCACTTCTGAGGCGCCAAGTACCACTCAACAACTGGGCGGCACTGCGCTTAAAATCGCGATCAATGCAAAATGCACCACTGAACTGAATAATATTCTAGCGTGGCAAACGGCAACACGTTTAATGACCACAACACAAAAGCAAAATATCCAGTCTGAAATTTGTGGCTGTGTCAGCGAAAAAGCACCGCAAAATGTGACAGCGGTTGATTTGGCGACTGCTGCGATTGATCCGGTGGCACGTACCACAATCGTGGGCAATGTGGTTGCAAAAACCATTAACGCTTGTGTGGCTGAAGCTGTAAACTAAGCCAGGATTAAATTGAAATAGGCTGACAGGTTCAGCCTATTTTTTATGGGAAATGACATGAAAATTGCTGGTGTAGATGAAGCAGGGCGTGGACCGCTGGTCGGTTCAGTGGTGGCGGCCGCGGTAATTTTAGATCCAAATAACCCGATTGAAGGTTTAAATGACTCTAAAAAACTGACTGAAAAGAAACGTGAAAAACTTTTTATCGAAATTCAGGAAAAAGCGCTGGCTTGGGCAATTGCTGAGGCGTCAGCAGCAGAAATTGATGAGCATAATATTCTGCAGGCATCCTTACTGGCAATGCGCCGTGCTGTAGAAGCTTTAGCGATTCAACCTGAGCATGTGCTGGTCGATGGCAATAAAGTCCCTCAGGGGCTAACGATGAGCTGTGACGCGATCATTGGTGGCGATGCTTTGCATGCAGAAATTTCTGCTGCTAGTATTCTGGCCAAAGTTACCCGTGATCATCAAATGATTGAGATGGATCTAAAGCATCCACAATTTGGTTTTGCCAAGCACAAGGGCTATCCAACCAAAGCACATTTTGAAGCGATTGCCTTGCATGGGGTGATTGATGAGCACCGTCGTAGTTTTGGGCCGGTAAAAAAGGTAGTTGCAGCATTGCTGGAACAGCAGGGCGCAGAACTTTAATTCTTATTTAATTTAAAGGTTCTGAATATTGAAATGTGTATTCATTAAAGTATAGATCAATTAAAAGCGGCTTCAAAGCCGCTTTATGATTTACACAAAAATTAACGGTTAAAGTTATTTTGTGTTTGGTTTTCATCTTCATACGAAGGTTGGAAATCCTGATCGATATGCTGAAGATGTTCATGCATTGCACGTTCATGCTGGATACGCTGGTAAATCTCTTCACGGTGCACAGAGACTTCTTTCGGAGCATTGACCCCAATACGAACCTGATTACCTTTTACACCAAGCACAGTCACGCTGACTTGGTCTCCAATCATTAAAGTTTCCCCGACACGTCGAGTCAAAATCAGCATGTTTCTCTCCTTGCAAAATGCAAAACCTGCAATCTATTGAATATAAAACAAAAACACAACCAAAAATTAAAAAATAAAATCTGGATAGAAATTCTGTCATCTGGGTGAAAGATTTTAATCTATCTCAGTTTTTTAAAAATCCTCAGGCTTAATATAACAGAGCCACTATAAAAAAAACTATAGTGGCTCTGAATTTTTGTAGAGATTTATAGAATACTGTCAAACAATGACAATATTTTGTCATTCCTCTTAAGCGCGTACGCTTGATTCACCTTGTTCGCGGTCTAGACCGAAGGCGGTATGCAGTGAACGAACTGCAAGTTCCAGATAGTTTTCTTCAATAATCACTGAAATTTTGATTTCAGAAGTAGAGATCATCAGGATGTTAATACCTTCAGCTGCCAGTGCGGTAAACATTTTGCTTGCAACACCTGCATGTGAACGCATGCCTACACCGACGATAGAAACTTTGACGATATCTGAACGGGTAGCGACTTCACGTGCACCAATTTCCTGAGCGGTTGCTTCGAGAATGGCTTTGGCCTTGTTCAATTCGCTGCGGTTGACTGTAAAAGTAAAATCAGTCGTACCATCTTCTTCAACGTTCTGGATAATCATATCCACTTCAACATTGGCATCACCAATCGGGCACAAAATTTTAGAGGCGATGCCCGGTTCATCAGGTACACCTAAAATCGTTAATTTTGCTTCGTCACGGTTAAATGCGATACCGGAGATAATTGGCTGTTCCATATTGTCTTCCAATTCAGTCGTAATAAGTGTACCCACGTTTTGCTTAAATTCTTCGTCGAATGCGCCATCATTGTCATTGTCGAAGCTGGATAATACGCGTAAAGGTACTTGATATTTACCGGCAAATTCAACTGCACGAATTTGCAGGACTTTTGAACCCAGTGACGCCATTTCAAGCATTTCTTCAAAGGAAATACGGTCAACTTTCTTGGCTTTGGGTGCAACACGTGGATCAGTGGTATATACGCCATCAACGTCTGTATAAATCTGGCATTCATCGGCTTTTAGTGCAGCAGCAATCGCGACACCTGAAGTATCAGAACCGCCGCGGCCTAAAGTGGTGGTATTGCCATGCTCGTCAAAACCCTGAAAACCTGCAACTACAAGTACACGGCCAGCATCCAGATTCGAGTTCAGGACTTCAGTATCAATTGATTCGATACGTGCCTTATTGAATGAGCTGTCGGTTTTCATGCCAACCTGGCGACCTGTCAGTGATTTTGCTTCAACGCCAATAGAGTTGAGCGCCATCGCTAACATAGAAATCGTAACCTGCTCACCCGTAGAGACCATCTGGTCTAGTTCACGTGGGTCAGGGGTTTCGGTAATGGCTTTCGCGAGAGCAAGCAGACGATTGGTTTCGCCACTCATCGCTGATACAACCACAACCACCTTGTGGCCATGGTCATGCCAGCGTTTCACACGACGAGCAACATTTAAAATGCGCTCGGGAGTACCCATAGAGGTACCGCCATATTTTTGAACGATTAGTGCCATAGTTGTTCCATATAAGCCATGACCCTGATAGTCCTATCAGGGTCAGTTACACAAAATTGAAGTTTTATTTTGCTGCCAGCCAGGCAGTTAAATCTGCCATCACCGGAGCAAACTTCTCGTTAAGTGGCGCGCCACCTTGTGCCAAGTCAGGTTTACCACCACCTTTACCACCCAGCTCAGTTGCCAGATGTTTGATGATGTCACCCGCTTTTATAGATGCAGTAAAGTCTTTTGCTACAGATGCGATCAAGCTCACCTTGTCACCCTCTACACCTGCAAGCACAATGACTGCATTTTCTAATTTTGATTTCACACCGTCATGCAGGTTGCGTAGTGCTTTCGCATCCATATTTTCAACGGTTGTAATCAAGGTTGCACGACCTGCAATGGTTTGAACTTGGCTTAGAAGTTCACCGGCTTGCAGGCTAGCAAGTTTCTGATTCAGTTGTTCGATCTGTTTTTGCAAGCCAGAGGCAGTATCAACTAACGCTTCAACTTTTTCTAAAGTCTGGTCTTTTTGCGCTTTGAGCAAACCGTTAATCGTATTGATGTCACGATCGGCTTTTTGTGCAACTTCAACTGCTTTGGTGCCTGTCACTGCTTCAATACGACGTATACCTGCTGCAACACCACCTTCAGAAGTGATCTTGAACAGACCGATGTCACCGGTACGTTTTACGTGAATACCACCGCAAAGCTCGATGGAGAAATTTTTCTCTTCAATCACTGAACCCATCGACAATACACGGACTTCGTCACCGTATTTTTCGCCGAACAGCATCATCGCGCCTTTGGCTTTGGCAGATTCAATATCCAGCAGTTCAGTAGACACCGCAGTATTGGCAATTACTTCAGCATTGACCAGACGTTCAATTTCTTGCAGCTGTTCAAAGCTAACCGGTTGATCATTGGCAAAGTCAAAACGTAACACATCAGATGCGACCAATGAACCCTTTTGTTGTACATGTGAGCCCAGAATTTGACGCAGCGCAGCATGTAACAAGTGAGTCGCAGAGTGGTTGCGCGCAGTTGCTGCACGGATGTCTGCTTTCACAGTCGCTTCAACAGATTGGGTTGCTTTTAAGCTACCCATGGTCACGATGCCTTGGTGTACAAATGCACCACCAGATTTTTTCGTGTCCTGAACTTCGAAAATCCCGGTATAGTTTTTGAAAATACCTGTATCACCGATTTGACCACCGCTTTCTGCATAGAAAGGAGTCTGGTTGAGTACGATTAAAGCTTCGTCGCCTTCAACGACTTCATCTACTTGCTCGCCATCTTTATAGATTGCGATGATTTGGCCTTCGCCTGCAGTTGCATCATAACCATCAAATTGAGTTTCGCCTTCAACTTTGACAACACTGTTGTAATCGATCGCGAATTTACCTGCATCACGCGCACGTTGACGCTGTGCTGCCATTTCAACTTCAAAGCCAGCTTCGTCAATGCTTAAGTCACGTTCACGTGCGATATCCGCAGTTAAGTCCGTCGGGAAACCGTAAGTGTCGTAAAGTTTGAAAACCACTTCACCCGGAATCACAGAACCTTTTAATTGTGCCAATTCGCCTTCAAGCAATTTCAAACCTTGCTCAAGTGTTTTGGCAAATTGTTCTTCTTCTTTGAGCAGTTGAGCTTCGATACGTGCTTGTTGTGCTGCAAGTTCTGGATATGCTTCGCCCATCACTTCAATAAGCGGCTGCAACATTTTATGGAAGAATGAACCGGTCGCACCCAGTTTGTTACCGTGACGCACTGCACGGCGGATGATACGACGCAGTACATAACCACGACCTTCATTTGAAGGATTAACACCATCAGCGATTAAAAATGAACATGAACGTGCATGGTCAGCAACCACTTTAAGTGAAGCAGGGTATTGTACAGGTGTGCCTTTTTCAGCCGCTTCAGCTTCAAGTGCAGTAGTATCCAGACCAATGATCTCAGCCGCAGATTTGAGTAAGTGCTGGAACAAATCGATTTCGTAGTTTGAGTTGACATGCTGTAAAACTGCAGAAATACGCTCAAGACCCATACCAGTATCTACAGAAGGCGCTGGAAGCGGATGAAGTACGCCATCACTCGTGCGGTTAAACTGCATGAAAACGTTGTTCCAGATTTCAATGAAACGGTCGCCATCTTCTTCAGGTGTGCCCGGCAGGCCACCCCAGATGTGATCGCCATGGTCAAAGAAAATTTCAGAACATGGGCCGCAAGGACCTGTGTCGCCCATCGCCCAGAAGTTATCTGATGCGTATTGACCACCTTTGTTGTCACCAATACGGATAATGCGAGATGCATCTAGGCCGATTTCTTTGTTCCAGATGTCGAATGCTTCGTCATCGGTATGATAAACAGTGGCATAAAGCTTATCTTTAGGTAGCGCTAACCAGTCATCGCCCGTCAAAAAATCCCAGGCAAATTTGATCGCATCACGTTTGAAGTAATCACCAAATGAAAAGTTACCTAACATTTCAAAGAAGGTATGGTGACGCGCGGTATAACCGACATTATCCAAGTCGTTGTGTTTACCACCTGCACGTACGCATTTTTGTGATGATACGGCACGGACATAATCGCGTTTTTCTAGACCTAAGAAGCAATCTTTAAACTGGTTCATACCCGCATTGGTGAACAGTAAAGTTGGATCATTGGCGGGTACTAGTGAACTCGACGCGACACGTGTATGCCCTTGCGATTCAAAGTAACGCAAAAATGCTTCACGAATTTCAGCTGATGTCATAAAACGAGTACTCACAACCAAGTCACTCCATAATTTCCGATTTGGCTAAAACACCACAGTCTGACAAGCACATGAGAGCTCTGCTGCAATGCGGGGCTTAAAAATTTAAAACGCCAAATTATAACGGAAAAAGCGGTATGCACCAATCATTTTAAAACCAATTGCCAAGGAATTATTGACTCGGGTTTAGTGCTGAATTCATAAAATGAATTTTCTATTCAGAACAATTCGGTTATATCCATCTATTTACACAGCATCAGAATTTTAAAAGATCTGAATACTGGGCGATGTATCAGAAATAAAATAATCGAAAATCAATATTTTCACTGAAGTTTTTCATGTACTGCGCAAGAAATCCTTTAACATAGAGGAGTTTTAAAATAGGCATATAAAAGGTTGAGTCATGCAACGAGTGGCAATCAATGGATTTGGGCGTATTGGACGTAATGTATTGCGTGCCTGGTTTGAAAATCCGAAAGATTTTAAATTTGAAATCGTTGCCATTAACGATATTGCTGATGTTGAAACCTTAATTCATCTGTTTAAATATGACTCAACCCATGGCCGTTTTCCGGGACAGGTAGACGTCAGCTATGATGCCGAACATATTTATCTGCATCTCAGCTATCAGGATGCCAGCTTAAAAGTTCAGGTTTTGTGTGAAGCCAACCCGGCGCAGCTTCCCTGGCAAAAACTTGAAGTAGATGTAGTGCTGGAATGTACCGGGCTGTTCCGTTCCCGTGCAGCTGCGACCCAGCATATTGAGGCAGGGGCGAAACGGGTGATTATTGGCGCAGCACCCTTTGATACTGTCGATGCTGCGATTGTGTATGGTGTCAATCATCACGAAGTTAAAGCCACCGACCAGATCATTTCCAGTGTGTCCTGTACCACTCAGGCCCTAGTACCGCTGGTCAAAATCCTCGATGATGCTTTTGGCATCAGCAGTGCGTTAATGACCGAAATCCATGCGGTGACCGCAGATCAATCTGTGCTGGATCAGGCGCATCGCGATCTGCGTCGTGCACGGGCAGCAGGACACAATATTATTCCCACCACATCCAGTGCGCTGGGTGCATTAAAGCGGGTTATGCCAAAAATGGAAGATCGGATTGACGGTTATTCAATTCGGGTGCCGACCATTAATGTCGCAGCAATTGATCTGACCTTTGTTTCCCAGTCACCGATTACCGATCACAAACTGAATGAAGTGTTAATTAAGGCGGCGCGACAGGATTTTGCCGAAATCATGTCAGTGACGGATGAACCTTTGGTGTCGAGTGATTTTAATCATTCTCCTTATTCCTTGAATCTTTTCATTAAGTTTGACTTTGCTAAGCCTGAAAAGTGCCGATATACGGTGCTTTTTTTGCTTTAAACATTCTTGATATGCGTTGTTTTAATAGAATTTGCGCGTAATTGATCGAAAAGCAGCGCGAGTGTTTGAATTATTTGCATCATCTGCATGATTTTTCGTTAAGATAAAGCCAATAAAATGAAATAAGAGCAAGCATATGATGTTGGTTTGGGGATTTATTATACTGCTCACATTGGCAGTGATTTTTCTAATCTGGCTGCAGTTCAATCAGAATGATGGTTCAGGTGTCATGGAGGGCGTGCCGGTAGAAGAGAAAGTCGCGCATCTGGAAGAAAATTTAAAAAAGACCCTGGAAATCATGCAGGACTTGGCTAAAAAAATGCATGTACAGCAGGAAGTGCTGGATCAGACTACAACCAAACTGCAGCAGGTCGAGTTGCAAAATGCAGAGCTGGTCAGCCTGCTCACCAAGGTCGTAGACCCACAGAAATAAACAGAATCCCTTTAGAAATCATATAAAGGATTCTGTTTGAGGGCTAGACAAGAAAAGTTCTTAAGACGGCTGCAGACACCATGCTGATGGCAACTGTGGGGAGCAAGCCAAAACGCGTAGCGGCAAACAGGGTTAAAGCCAAAGCGATCAGATCTGCAGGGTTGTCGCGTACAAAATACGGTGCGATGACTGAAATCAGGACACAGCCGGGCACAACGTCCATGATTTTACGCTGACGTTGTGTCAGCGTTTTATTTTTTAATAAGACATAGCCCAGAATCCGGGTCAGATAGGTGGTTGCCGCAATCAGCAGGATGGCCAGTAATGTACTCATCTCAATCATGCTTCCTCCTCACCAATCAAGAAAAAAGCAGACACAATGCCGGCTAGGGCACCTATCGGCACATACCAGCCAGCAGGCAAATATAAATAAGCCAGGGCAGCACAGATCAGGCTTACTAGCCATGGCCGGGCTGCACTCAAGCCTTTCCACATGCTTCGCATCAACACCAGAAATACAGCAGGAAAGGCCATATCAAAGCCCCAGCGGTTGATATCGCCTAAAACAGGTCCAAGCATCGCGCCCAGTGTGGTAAAACCGACCCACATCAGATAAAGACAGAAACATAAACCGGCATAGTAGGGCATGCTAAAAGCAGCCCGATAACCCCACTGCGCCTGTTTTCTTTGCGCATCCGCCAGACTTAAGGCCCAGCTTTCATCAACCATAAAAAACAGGGCCGGCAATACTTTGCGATTCGGGAGATGTTTTAAATACGGGACTAGGCTTGCACCCATCAGCAAATGCCGGCTATTCACCAAAAAGGTAATAAACAGCAGCATGAATAAATTGGGTGGACTGGTCCAGACTTCCAGAATGGCAAATTCAGAACCGCCGGCAAAATTGAGTCCAGTCAGCAAAGGCACTTCCAGCACACTGAAATTTTTCTGAATCGCAGTCGCACCTAGCACCAAAGCAAAGGGAATAATTCCTAAAAGCATAGGAATAGAATCTTTCATACCGCGCTGAAATTCGCTGAAATCTGTATGCGCGAGCGCGGGCGTGCTGCTTTGTCTGAGCAAAAGCATGTCAGTGACCTGAGGACTTCAATATTGAACCGTATTTTATAGCGATAATCGGGCTATTTGCTGTTGTAGTGCATGCAATTTAAATTTGATTTGGAATTAAATTGCGCTAAATTGGCTTAAAGGGGTTTTAAATACTAAAGTAACAAGATGGATCAAATTGATAAACGCATTTTGCATGAACTGCAAAAGAACGGAAAATTGCAAAATAATGAACTGGCTCAATTAATTGGCTTGTCGCCGTCCCCCTGTTTAAGAAGAGTCAAGCAACTAGAAGATGATGGGGTCATTGAGCAGTATGTCGCCTTACTCAATCCGCAAAAAGTCAATCTGGCAATGAGTGTATTTGCACGGGTTTGGCTTAAATCTCAAGAAGCCGCCGTGGTCGATCAATTTGTTGAAGCCATCAAGGAGATGCCGGAAGTGGTGGAATGCCAGTTAATGGCGGGAGATTGTGATTTCTTTTTAAGAATTGTGGTGGCCGATCTGGATGCCTATCGTAAATTTCAGATTCATCATTTGACTCAAATTCCCTGCATCCAAAGTGTAAAAACCGAAATTCCATTGCAAACGGTAAAAAGTACCACCGCATTGCCATTGGTCTAAAATGATTTTTTGTTTATAGCGCGTGTTGGTCATACACGATAAAACGCTGATAGTTGACGCAATTGTGGCTCATTGCATAAGAGAGTAAAAATTATAAAATTTTGCGATGCACAGCCAAAACTATCGTGCTAGACTAGGAGAAATCGGGTGTGCTCCCGATTTTTTTATGCGGATTCGTTCCGCGCTGACAAGAATTTAGGTTTACAACATGCCCATTTCAGAGACATGGTTATTACCTGATGGTGTAGCTGATGTATTACCAGAACAAGCGCAAGTCATTGAAAGTTTGCGCCGTAAATCACTGGATTTCCTTGCATCTCGAGGTTATCAGTTGGTGTACACGCCATTCATTGAGTACATCGAATCTCTCTCTTCTCTCTCAGAATCGAATCAAGATTTAGACTTAGCCACTTTTAAAGTCATCGATCAGCTTTCTGGTCGTTTGCTTGGTGTGCGTGCCGATATGACACCACAAGTGGCGCGTATTGATGCACATGTACATCCAGTGGAAGGTGTGGCGCGTTACTGCTATGCAGGTACCGTTCTGCATACCAAACCACGCGGTTTTAATACCTCGCGTGCGCCTTTGCAGTTAGGCGCCGAACTGTTTGGTTCAGACAGCATCGATGCCGATGTAGAAATGGTCGATTTAATGATCAGTCTGATTCAGGAAACAGGTCTGGCAGACGGAATCCATCTGGACTTGGGTCATGTCGGCTTATTCCGCAGTCTGGTGGCTCAAGCAGGTTTGAACAAAGTTGCTGAACGTAAACTGTCTGATTTATACCAACGTAAGGCCTTGCCAGAGTTGGAAGAATTTACGGCAGAACTGAAATTTGGTCAGGACTTTTATGCACTGGGCCGCTATGCCAGCGATCTGGACGCATTACAGGCAAATTTAAGTGCTGAAGTGTTGGCGAATCCAGCCTTCAAGCAAGCTTTTGATGCCTTACAAATTACCAAAGATCAGGTTCAAGCCCGTTGGCCAAACTTGAGTATTGGGATTGATGTGGTTGAATTGCGTTCATACCATTATCATACTGGTCTGATGTATGCAGTCTATGCACCGAATCGTGCAGCAGCACTGGCACAAGGCGGTCGTTATGATGGCATTGGTGAACATTTCGGTCGTGCGCGTCCTGCCACAGGTTTCTCTTGTGACTTATATGCGTTAAGCGCAGGTCAGTTTGACGCTGTACACGTGGTAGTTGCACCTAAAGGTGTCGATGCAGAACTTCTGAATGCGATTCAGAGTATTCGAGCACAAGGCTTAAGTGTAATTCAGTTACTCGGTAATGATGATTTAAACTCAATTCCATATGCGACGCACCAGCTGGTGAACGTAGATGGTGAGTGGACAGTCAAAACGATTTAAATTGCTTGGCTCAGTGTTCATGTCACTGAGCGGGGCTTTCAACTTTAACAGCATGATGCAATGAGGCTATTATGGGCAAGAATGTTGTGGTACTTGGTACCCAATGGGGCGACGAAGGTAAAGGTAAAATCGTCGACCTGCTCACAGATCAAGCGGCAGCGGTCGTTCGTTATCAAGGCGGACATAACGCAGGTCACACTCTGGTGGTGGGTGGTAAGAAAACTGTCTTACACCTCATTCCATCTGGTATTTTACGTGAAAACGTATTGTGCTTAATTGGTAACGGTGTTGTTCTTTCTCCTGAAGCGCTCATCAAAGAGATGGACATTCTTGAAAAAGAAGGCGTTCCTGTTAAAGAGCGTTTACGTATTTCTCCAAACTGTCCACTGATCCTTCCAAACCACATCGCACTGGACCAAGCACGTGAGAAAAAACGTGGTAATGCGAAGATTGGTACAACAGGTCGTGGTATCGGTCCTGCATACGAAGACAAAGTGGCGCGTCGTGCAGTTCGTGTTGCTGATCTGGTACGTGGCGGTGAACATCTTACTGCCCAGTTAACTGAGCTTCTGGATTACCATAACTTCCAGCTTACTCAATACTATGGTGTTGAAGCAGTTAAGCTAGAAGACGTACTGGCACTTTGCGACGAATGGCGTAAGGTTGTTGCGCCGTTGGTTGTAGACGTAACAACTGAACTGCATAACTACCGTAAAAACGGTGACAACATCATGTTTGAAGGCGCGCAAGGTTCACTTCTTGACGTTGACCATGGTACATACCCGTATGTGACATCTTCAAACACCACTGCTGGTGGCGTAAGCTCAGGTTCAGGTCTGGGTCCTTTGCACCTTGATTATGTACTGGGTATCACCAAAGCCTATACCACTCGTGTCGGTGCAGGCCCATTCCCAACGGAATTGGTTTATGACGCTGCAAACGATGTGGGTGATGCGGTTGGTAAACACCTTGGTACCATTGGTAATGAATTTGGTGCGTCTACTGGCCGTCTACGTCGTTCAGTAGATGTAAACTCACTGTCTGGTATTTGCCTGACTAAACTTGATGTTCTTGATGGTTTAGAAGAAGTGAAAATCTGTGTCGGTTATGAAGCTGCAGATTCTGGTTGTGTCGGTTCTTCTGATGCGCTTGCATTCGAAACTTTAAAACCAATTTACGAAACAATGCCAGGCTGGTCTGAGTCAACTTTCGGTGCAAAATCGCTGGATCAGTTGCCACAAGCTGCATTGAACTATGTAAAACGTCTTGAGCAACTGATTGAATGTCCAATCGACATCATTTCAACCGGTCCAGACCGTGAAGAAACTATCGTTCTTCGCCACCCGTTTGATGCTTGATCTTCATTTGATTAAAGCTTGAATGATAAAACCCATCTCCGGATGGGTTTTTTATATCCAAAAACTATAAATTTGGCTCAAGACTAAAGTTGCATCGGTGCTGTGACAAAATGTGCTTTAACATAGCCATATATAAAGAAAGAAAAAATGAGCGAAAGGATGCAAAAAAATATATCGGCGACCATGTTTTATTCATTGTTGTTCGCCATGGGCGGGGCACCCACCATCGCTATGATGATTATTCGCGCGCAAACTCAAAATCCTGAGATTATTTATAATGCACTGGTCGGCCTGAGTGTCATTATTGCCTGTGTGCTGGTGCCTGTTATTTTATTGCAAAACGCCTATTTATTTTTTAAACGTAAAGATGAAATTCTGGAACAAAAAATAAAACCCTTAAGCCAGGTTTATCTGGGCTTGAACATTATCTGTCTGATTTATTGGTTGGCGATACAGTACTTGGCTTAAAAATTACAGAATTTATAAGAAGATGGAGTAATTAAGCGTTTAGCTCCTGTATGCTTTCACTTATAATTTTTACAATGTAAATTAAGCTTGGGCTAAGGTAGAGTTGATTATAATGAAGAATAAATTTTTATTGGGTATGGCGGCTGCCGCAGCCGTGACATTGTCGGGTTGTACCACTATTGCGGATATTGCCGGGGCTGATTCTGCGACCTTAAATGCATCTGCGACACAAAGCTATAATGCTATGGTGACTGATGCCAGAAATAAAGGTCAACTGGACACCAGTTCAGCGACCTATAAACGTATTAATACCGTATTTAACCGTTTAAAGCCGATTGCGAACCAAATGAACCAGACTGGTACAGCATTCCAGTGGCAATTGGCTGTGCTCAAGTCCGATCAGGTTAATGCCTTTGTTGCACCGGGTGGTAAAGTGGTATTTTATACCGGTATTGTGAATAAGCTGAATCTGACCGATGCTGAAATTGCAGCAATTATGGGTCATGAAATGGTACATGCCTTAGAAGAGCATTCTAAGCAGAAAATTGGTGCTCAGGCGCTCACCGACCTGGCTTTAGGCATTGGTCTGAATGCAGCTGGTGTGGGCCAGGGTGGCGCAGCAGCAGCGCAATTAGGAAGTCAGATCGGGATTGGCCTGCCATACTCGCGTAATCTGGAAAGCCGTGCTGACCAGGGTGGCTTGATGCTGATGGCACGTGCAGGTTATAACCCGAATGCAGCGATTACCTTGTGGGAAAAAATGAACAAACTCGGTGGCAGCAATGGCGCAACCTTCCTGTCTACGCATCCATCGAACAGCCAGCGTATTGGACAAATGCGTCAACAGTTACCAGCAGCCATGCAGATTTATAATCAACGCAAATAATCCAGCGATTATTCTCTAAAGGGATCTCTTGATCGGATTGAAACAGCAGGGCCATGGTCCTGCTTTTTTATTCTCCATTTTAAAATGAATATTTTGGCGGCAATAAAAAAAGGCAAAGTTTTCACTTTGCCTTTTTTACACTCGATCAGAAGATCTTAGTGCTGGTGACCACCTGCACCGTGTACATGACCGTGATCTAATTCTTCTTGAGAAGCTTCACGAATCGATACAATTTCAACTTCGAAAGTCAGGTCTTGACCAGCAAGCGGGAAGTTCGCATCTACAACAACATTGTCGCCTTCAACTGCTTTAACAGTTACGATTTGCACGCCGTCATCAGTTTGAGCTTGGAACTGCATACCTGCTTGAATGTTGTCTACGCCTTGGAACATTTGCGCAGGAACTTCTTGTACGAGGTCAGGGTTATATTCGCCATAACCTTCAGCAGCAGGAACATTAACAGTGAATTTTTCACCCACAGTTTTGCCTTCTAACGCGTTTTCTAAACCTGGGATGATGTTACCTGCACCGTGCAAATAGGCAAGTGGTTCACCTTGAGATTGGTCGAGAGTTTCACCCTCTGCGTTAGTCAATGTGTAGTGGAAAGAAACCACGAGGTTATTTGCAATAGCAGTCATGTGAATTGATCCATTCAATTTTTTAAGGGTACATCATAAAGTGAAATTGCATTTTTGTAGACTAAAATTAGCAAAAAAACGCAATTTGACAATTTTATTGACGATTTTTTCATTGATTGGGCCAAATTCTGGAATTTCAATGCAATTTCAGCTTTGGAGAGATTTTTCGTGTAACTAAATCTTTTGCAGTCAAAATACCGGCATGGGCATAACCATGAATGGCCGCCTGATGAATCCGGTATAAAGAGACATACATTGTTTTGGCGACAAAGCCTTGCACATTGACCTGACCCAGCAATTCCCCCACAGCTTTATTCTGACTTAAGGAAATCAGGGAGCCCTTGTCAGAAAATTTAAACATCGGCAAATAGCTATCTCCATTGACATGGGCTTTTAAAGCATTGGCCAGAAAGCTGGCTTGCTGGCTGGCCACTTGAGCACGCGGCCCTAATACCGGTTGATCTGCCGCAGGCTGGCAATGCGCACAATCACCAAATGCAAAAATACTTGGATCAGATTTGGTTTGCAGCGTGGCATAAACTTTGAGCCGATGAATATGGTCTTTTTCTATATCGTCGAGTTGTGCCAAGACTTCCGGTGCTTTGATCCCTGCAGCCCAGACTTTGATTTCAGCATCCAGACTGGAACCATCGGCAAAATAAATCTTGTCTTCATCGACCTTGGCCACTCGATGACTGGTCAAGACTTCAATACCGAACTGTTCTAACTGTTTCATGGTATTTGCAGCAACTTTAGGCGAGAGTGCAGTCAGAATACGATCCGCGGCTTCAATCAAGGTGATTTTGACTTTGTTGGGATCGACCTTGTTTAAGCCATATTGAAAGAAATTCTGTTTGGCTTCTACCAGCTCCGCTGCCAGTTCTACCCCAGTCGCACCGGCACCAATAATAGCAATATTCAGCTCACGGCTTGAAGTCTCATGTTGAGCATTTAAATACAGGTGCAGCAGATCCTGCTGAAAGATATCTGCCTGCTGCCGGCTGTCGAGAAAATGACAGAACTGTTTGACCCCTTCGGTATTAAAGTCATTTGAGGTTGAACCTAAAGCCAGTACCAGTGTGTCATAGCCAATGCGCTGATTTTTCTTGGGCTCACTCTTTTTAGAGAAATATTCTGTTTCGACGATGATCTGTTTCGCTTCGCGATCCAGACCGGTGAATGTCCCCAAAACAAACTCATAATGATGCGCGGCAGAATGGGCAAAATAATTGGTTTCTTGCTGATGTGGATTTAAGGTACCTGCGGCGACTTCATGTAGCAGCGGTTTCCAGAGATGTGTCAGTTTTTGATCAATCAAAATAATCTGGGCTTTGCCGTTTTTACCCAGGCTATCACCCAGTTGTGTCGCCAGTTCCAGACCACCAGCGCCACCACCCACAATCACGATTTTATGTACTGTCATGCGTTCTTAACCTGTTTATTTTTTTAATAAAAATAAGAGAAATAGAGAGAAAATATACTATGGCATGTGCTAAATCGCGTCTTGATTAAAATTGTTATACACATTACAAAACGTAGCAATTCTGTGAGAGCGGGTAATAATTGCTGCGTTTCGGGCGGGGTGCCTCATTTGGGATAGATCATGAATCAGCTAGAAGGCTACATCAGCGCTTCTAGCTTGAAGAATTACTTGATATTGAGAGGATTATTGATCTAGAGGATACAGTTTTACGCCGGGTGTTGAGTCTGAAAAGAAACTGAATAAACCTTGCAGCCAGCTAAAGAACTTCTGCAATGGGTTGGCTTCTTCAATTTCGACATGATCTTCAATTTGAATGGTGCGAATTAACTGATTATTTTGATAAATCTGAATCGTGGCCAAAGGCATCATGCTGGCTAAAGGCGCAATGAGTTCAGATGCCTTCATTTCAACATTGATATGGGTCTGGGTTTCTTGAAGTGGCTCGATACTTTTTAAAGCGCCATCACCTGTATTTAGCATGACACGCTGATGCGCCTGATCAAACTGATTCAGGTCAATGCTATAGCTCTGATCATAAAGCGAGGTAGTAATAATCTGCGGCTGCTTGGTTTGATTGCGGGTATAGGTATAAGCCAGATTCATCAGTTTATGCGATATCTCAGCGCGCTTTGTGGCGCTTTTAGTGCCTAGCACTACCACAATCAGACGGCGCTTCGGCATTTCAAAGTCTGCTGTAACACGATTGGCTGTCAGCGCCAGGTTATAACCGGCCGCACGGGTAAAACCGGTTTTTAAACCATCTACGCTTGGGTCGACCTGAAGTACACGGTTGGTGGCACGATGGAAATGCTGGTTATAAGTGAAACTTGGCTGTTTGGAATAATACAGATAATCCGGGGTTTCATTCACCACCGCCATAGAGAGTCGGGCCAAATCGGCAGCAGTCGAATAATGCTCGGGCATGGTAATGCCGGCCGGATTCTGGAAATTGCTATGCTGCATGCCCAGTGCTTTGGCTTCCTGATTCATCCGTTCTACAAACTGGGGAACACTCCCCGAGATTTTCTCAGCCAGCGTCAACGCTGCATCATTGGCAGACATGATAATCAAACCCGCCAGAAGCTGATCGACTGTAATCAGATCACCTTCTTTCAGATACATCTGTGACTCATCCCACATGACATTTTTAACCACAGATGTGGCAGTTAAAACTTCATTTTTATCTAATTTTCCGGCCTCAATTTCCTTTAAGGCAATATAAGCCACCATCATTTTGGTCAGCGAAGCCGGCGCACGTTGCACATCGGCATTGTGTTCTGCAATGACTTGACCAGACTGTGAATCCAGAATAGTCCAGGCTTCAGCTTCAACGCTTTCAGGCAGAATATTGAGTAAGGCAGCATGTGAAAATGCAGAAATAAATAAGCTGAATACCGCAATCAGTGAGATGATGTATTTCAAGGATGTTCCTTAATAACCCGTCGGGCGTTGAACGATTAAATTTTCAGGCATGCTATGCCTTTTTTATACAGATAGCTAGTCGTAAATGTAGACAAATAAGACAGCTAAACCATCTTGGCTTAAAAAATGCTAAGCTAAGCTATACCTCATTTATTTTCATTTTATATCGCCCATTATGTTGCATTATCAAATCGAATTTGACGATTATCGTCAGCACCTTATTCACGTGACTGTTCGCTTTCTGGCAGACCCGACGCAGATCTTATCATTACCGACCTGGATTCCGGGAAGTTATTTGATTCGAGAGTTTTCCAAACACATTGAGGCGGTCAAAGCTTATGATGAAGATGGACGTCAACTGCAAATCCAGAAATTTGAAAAGAACAAATGGCGTTTATTCAATACCGATCATGAGCTGATTACGGTTGAATATGATGTCTATGCCTACGACCTGTCTGTTCGTGGTGCATATGTGGATCAAAACCGTCTCTATGTCAACCCGGCCTGTGCATGCTTGGGGCTAGAAGGTCAGGAAAATAAAGAGATTGAATTAGAAATCTTCCTGCCAGATGAGTTAAAGCATTTCCAACTGGCAACCGGCATGCAATCCAAAAGTCTGGTCAAGGGCCGTTTCACCCTGAAAGCCAAAAACTATGCTGAATTGATTGATGCACCGTTTGAACTGGCAGAGCAAACCCGTTTCAGTTTTGAAGCGAATGGTATTCCGCATGAGTTTGTGGTGTCCGGCAAGCATGCGATGAATGCAGCACGTATGCAGCAGGACATTGAGAAAATCTGTAGCACAGAAATCTCCATGTTCGGTTCAGCGCCATTTGCTGACTATACTTTTATGACCATGGCAACCGGAAATAGTTATGGTGGTCTGGAACATCCAAACTCGACCAGCCTGATTTCACCGCGCGATGACTTGCCGAAGGCCAATGAGCCTGAAGAACCTTCCAAAGATTATCAGCGTTTCCTCGGCCTATGTAGCCATGAATATTTCCATTCTTGGTTGGTGAAATTTATTCGCCCTGAAAATTTTGTCAATTATGATTTGAACCGTGAAGGCTATACGTCTTTGCTGTGGATCTTTGAAGGCTTCACTTCTTATTATGATGATTTGATTTTGCTACGCAGTGGCGTGATTAACCAGGAATCATATATTGCTTTATTAAAAGCGCAGATTGATCGTTACTTGCAGAATCCGGGTCGTGCGATTCAGTCGGTGTCTGAATCCAGTTTTGATGCCTGGGTGAAATTCTACCGTCAGGATGAAAACTCGAATAATGCCGGCACCAGCTATTACAACAAAGGTTGTTTGGTTGCATTGTGCCTAGACTTAGGTTTGCGTTTACGCGGTTCAAGTCTGGATGCCTTGATGCGCCGTTTGTATGAAAATGCACAAAAGGGTGTTCAGGTACATGAGCGGACGATCTTTGAATTATGCAAAGAGCTGACCGGTGATGATTGGTCAGAGCAGATTAATCACTTGATTAATACCACAGATGAATTGCCACTGGATCAGTTATTGCCTGAGTTTGGTATCGGTTATAACCTGAAAAATGACAAGTCATTGCCTTTCGGTTTAAAACTGGTAGATAAGCCGGAAGGTGTATTGGTTCAGTCGGCGCGTCGTGATAGTACTGCTGTAGTAGTTGGCCTTTCTGCCAATGATGTGATTATTGCCGTTGATGGTTTAAAAGCAACGATGAAGTTAATGGAAAGTTATGCAAAACAGGAAGGTGTTTATACCATGCATGCTTTTCGTCGTGACGAGCTGATGAGCTTTGAAGTTCAGGCAGCTGGTTCTGAACTGACCGAAGTTGAACTGAAAATTGAAGATCAGACTAAAGCTGAAAAGTGGTTGAAAGCTTAATTAAATTTCAAACTTTAAAAACCGATGCTTAGGCATCGGTTTTTTATTGCATCAAGTTTTGAAAATTATCTGATGATCAGTCGAGACGTACCGCGGAACTCTGCCACAATTTGATCATGCTGATTTATCACCTGAATATCGTAAATTCCGCTACGGCCACTGCTGGCCCTATGTTCTGCTACAGCAGTCAATGTATCGCCAAGAACTCCTGATTTTAAATAATGAATTCCACAATGCTGACCAACAGCCGGATGTTCACCTGTATTACAGGCAATGGCAAATGCCGCATCTGCAAGCGCGAAAATCACTGCGCCGTTACAGGTCTTGTGACCCTGTAAATGTTGTTCAGTGACTTTCAGCGAAATTTTTGCGTGATTGTGACTATAAGCAACAAGGTGTGCACCAAGATGCTGGATTAATCGATCCTGATTAAACATCTGGTTGACTTGCTGATCCATTGCAAAGCTCCTTGTTTGAGATACGTTTTATTTTTAAATTCATTTAATATGAGTCATGAATAGCATTCCAGCACAAGAATAACAAGTAAAAGAATAAGGCCCAATAAGATGGGCCTTAAGTGAAAGAGCTTAGTTACCGCGATAAGTCGAATAACCATAAGAGCTCAATAACAGTGGAATATGATAATGCTCTAAAGCACCATCAATCATAAAGACCACCGGTACTTCAGGGAAGAATGTCCGCTGATTATTGGCCTTAAACCAGTCACCCGTTTTAAAGGTCACTTTATAAATACCCTTTTGCAGATTGGTATCTTTTGGATATAGCTCTTTAATACGGCCATTTTGATCTGTTTCAGCTTCATTGAGCTTGACCCATTTCTCACCTTGCTGTGCTTCCAAAGTAACTGCAATATTTGCGGAAGGTAAACCTGTTTCCTGATTCAGAACATGCACACTAAGTGGATTCTGTGCAAAGGAAAGCGTGGCTGCGGTGCTCGCAAGGGTTGCTAGCAGGATTTTTTTCATGTTGTATTCCTCAGTAGATGGATGAAGTAATATTGAATAAAAGAAACCAATAAGACTTATTTAAATAGATTAAAGCTGTTTTAAAGTGCTTTGAATGCCGCTATTGGCACATTGATGATCCTGTTCCGAACCGCCTGCACCCGCAACACCTACAGCACCTAAAATATGATTCTGGTACATAACAGGTACACCGCCGCCCAGTAACAGCAGTTCAGGCAAACTATTCAGGTTCTGTGCGTCCGGATTGTTCTGGGCATTGCGCATAAAATCCAGCGTACTGGTTTTCGTTGAATACGCGGTAAAGGCCTTGCGTTCTGCTGCGATCAGGTTGTGAATGCCGACAGATTCATGGCGTTGACTAGCCAGCAGATTACCACCCTGATCCAGAACCACGACTGCTGCGGGCTTGGCCTGTTTCTGGCAGGCCAACATGACATTGCTGGCCATAAGCTTTGCTGCTTCTAGCGACATGACTGGTGCTGTTTTTAATTCTGCATGTGCCAGTGAGCTGAGTAGTAATGAGCTGCTGAACAAGGCTAGGGTTGTTTTGGCGATTGAATTTTTCATACTTGTCATTCATGCAATTGAATACTGTTGCTATTGTAGAAAGAAATACGCCAGTGCAGCATGACAATCAGATTACCAATTTGTAATCTAGGCATAGCTAAAAACAGCTAAACTACTGACATGCATATTTTAATTGTAGAAGATGAAGTCAAGATTGCTGAATATCTGGCAAAAGGACTGAGTGAGTCAGGTTATAGCACGGCCATTGCTGAAAATGGCGTGTTGGCATTGGCCTGTTTGCAGCAACAGTCATTTGATCTGGTACTGCTGGATGTAATGCTGCCAGATCTGGACGGCTGGCAGGTGCTGAAAACCTTGCGAACTTTTAGCCAGATTCCGGTATTGATGCTCACTGCACGCGATCATGTGCTGGATCGGGTGAAAGGCCTGGAGCTTGGCGCCGATGATTATCTGACCAAACCTTTTTCCTATATTGAGTTACTGGCCCGGATCAAAAGTCTGTTGCGCCGTGTGCCGCGACTGGAGCAGGAGGCCTATCAGGTTGCAGGTCTGGTATTGAACCGCCTAAAGCATGAAGTATATCGTAATGAACAAAAGATCGAATTAAGCCAGAAAGAATTTGCGCTGTTGCAACTGTTGATGGAGCATCAGGGGCAGGTGATGACCCGGAGCCAGATTGCCTCCATGGTCTGGAATATCAATTTTAATACCGATACCAATGTGGTGGATGTGGCCATTCGCAGGCTGCGGAGCAAAATTGATGATCATTACACGCCAAAACTGATTCATACCGTACGCGGTATGGGTTATAAACTTGATGAATACCCATGAACAATCCTATCTTATTACCGCTGGCAACACGCTTGAGTATTGCGTTTGCATTGGTGTCCTGCGTGGTTTTTTTGAGTGTGGCGTTACTGTCTTATCAAAATATGCAACAGATGATTCAGGCTCAGCAGGATCAGGCACTGGCTGCACGTATTTCCCGAATTGAAATATTTCTTGAAGATGCCCAGAGTTTCGAGCTTTTGGTTCAGCATCCCAAATTATATGAAAACATGCTGGGGCAAGAAGATAATCTACTGCTGCTGCAACATCAGAATAATCGCTTGATTGAAATCAATCCTTTGCAGATTCATATTCCGGCATTGCACTATACCTCTGCCTTACAGTTTCAGAATAATCAGGCTGAACAGCCTTCGACACGACTGGCTTTTAAACAGGTGCAGTTTGATGGTCGCAGTTATCAACTGGTGGCTGGTAAGCAGCTGGCAGAGGGACAAAGGATACTGGCAAGCTATTTATCAAAACTGGTGCTCTATAGTCTGCTTGGCATACTGCTCTCGACCTTGATGGCCTGGCTGGCAGGACGCTATATTCTCAAGTCCATGCGCCAGTTGATGCTGGCTACAGCACAGGTCAATATTCAGCAGCCCAATCAGCACATCGATGTTCAGAGTAATACGCTTGAGGTTCAAGAGCTGCGTCAGGCCATGAACGATATGCTCGCTAATATTCAGGCTGCGTATCAGCAGCTGGCACGTTTTTCTGAGGATATTTCACACGAACTTCGCACCCCATTAAACAATTTAATCGGGCAGACACAGATTCTGTTATCGCGGTCGCGCGAACCTGCTGAACTGGAAAATCTGCTCTATTCCAACTTGGAAGAATACGAACGCCTGAGCCAGATGATTGAAAGTATGCTGTTTATCGCCCGGGTAGAACATGGCGGATATGCGATTGAAAAACAGCGTTTCAATCTAAATGACATGCTGCAAGAATTGCTTGAGTACTTCAGCTTTCTGGCCGAAGAGAAGCAGATGCATTTAAAAGTGGATGTTCCGCCAGATTTAAGTCTGACAGCCAGCACCGTATTGTTACAGCGCGCAGTCGCCAATCTGATCAGCAATGCCATTACTTATGGTCAGCCTGGGAGTGAGATTATTGTGTCTGCACAGCGACTCAACCACAGGATTAAAATATCAGTGTTGACGCCAGAAGTCTGGATTGCAGAGCAGCACCATCCGCATTTATTTGAGCGTTTTTATCAGATCGATGACAGCCGGCACGAAAAAGCCCAGACGGGTGGTCTGGGCCTTGCCATTGTACAGTCGATCATGCAGCTCCATCAGGGGCAGACAACTGTAGAAAATACACCGTCTGGCGTGATCTTTAGCCTGTCCCTACCTGATGAGCAGACTGGGTTTTAACCACGACCGCGTCCGCGACCACGAGGTGCTTTGGTATTTGGACGAGTTGTACCATTGGTACGACGTTTCGGCTTTTCGCTTTCGTCCATTTGCCAGATACGTTTGGTACCTGATTTTTTCACTGAACCATCTTTGTTCTTGCGAACCATTGGCTTACCACCCGTACCACCCGGTTTTTTCACATAAGAACGTGAACGGTATGGCTCTTCAGCAGGAACATTCTGGAAATCTGGATAAAGTAAAGGTTCAATTTCTTTGGTTTCACCCGGTTTAATATCCATACGTACAAGGTCAATATCACCAATTTTAGTACGGATTAAACGCAGTGTAGGGAAGCCCACCGCAGAGGTCATACGACGAACCTGACGGTTACGGCCTTCACAAATTGAAATCTCAACCCAAGACGTTGGGACAGATGCACGGAAACGTACAGGAGGATTACGCTCCCACAACCATTCCGGTTCAGATACTTTTTCAGCTTTGGCTGGAAGGGTCATGCCATCTTTAAGTTCCACACCTTTACGAAGCTGCTCAAGTGCTTCTTCGGTGACATCACCATCAACCTGCACCATATAGGTTTTAAACTTTTTATTGGCAGGATTGGTGATGTACTGGTTCAGACCACCGTGATCTGTTAAAAAAACCAGACCTTCTGAGTCCATGTCCAGACGACCAGCAAGACGTAAATCTTTGTCGTCGATGAAATCAGCCATGGTTTGGTGTTTTTCATCTGGGCGGAATTGGGAGAGGACGTCATAGGGTTTGTTTAAAATGACGATTTTCATAGGAAATAACTTCTATAATTACATAAACTTAAAAAATGTAGAGGCTTATTTTAAAGGGAAATTTGGTTATTTCCCGTATAAATCTCAAAAACAACGAATCTGGATTAGAATATTATGCGTTAAGAACAGTTGAAAGTATTGCCTAATTGGCAATTATTTTTAGGTTTGTCAGTAGCATTCGGAAAAATATGAAGAATAGAATATCAAAAGATCGTAGTACCTGCGGATGGTGCCAAATTACCGTTAATGCAGACCTGTCACTCAACCTAGCAAATAATCCAATTGTCCCATGTATCAAAGGGAATGAAATTGGTGCTGATATTACACCAACAATACAGGCTGTGGTAGATGTTACAGTTTAAAAGTATAGAGTAGTAAGCCCTCAAATGCTTGGATCAGATAGATATCGAATCTGTCAGAAGTAAAAAAGGTTATTAAGTTAATCAAAGAGAAAAAATGGACATGACTAGAATCACCTTGAACTAAATTGTGCGTTAAACATGAACTACTAGAAAGAAGTCCTGACCTGATCATAAAGAAGATTTTAGCTATAAAAATAGCCAAAGAGCGAACATTCACGCAGTCTTGCGCTGGAGGTCAAGCGCAAGACTGCGAGCTTTTTTTGAATTTGATCATCCTACTATTGCAGATATACTTAACTCATTAAAGCCTGATTCTCCTAATTAAAACCTATATTAATCGCAGGTTTCTCAGGGGGATTAAATTTTCTTAAATTCTGATTGATAAACGCCCAAAAGTTAAAATGAGTATCAAGCTGCAACTTTGCGTAAAGATTGTAGTGAGCCAGAACAGGATTTGTTCTGAGTTGAATCACTTAGCCAACCTATTATTACATTGACGCATTTGGATACAGCTCGATGATTGGCATATTTTCCAAAAACGTTAGAGTGATCAATGGAACTTCCAGTGATAGAGACGTTTCTCCGAAGGAGTACATAATATGGCCAAATCTAAAGCGAAACATAAGCAGGTCCAACAAAAGGACAAGCAGGACAGCGCTCAGAATGAAGAGCAACAACAGCAACAGCAACAACCAGCCAAACCCTCCCGTGCAAAAAAACGTAAGTAATTCCTAGCTACCTTCCATAACAACGCCCTTACATAAGGGCGTTGTTATATCATTGATTTTATAAAAATATCATTCAAAAAATTACAAGATTACGACTTTAAATTGTGCTGTTCTGCTTAAGATAAAAACCATCTTTCTAAAATAAATGCGAATAATATTGGTGAAATTTTTTCGGATTTTAAGCTTAATTTTATCTGTATGCTTTGTCTTGACCGCCTGTCAGCCACCACCTTCAGGTGAAGCAGCAGGATGGAAAAGTCCTTATCTTTATTGGCAACTGAAAAAGACTCAATTAGAAGCACCGTTACAGATTCCGGTCGAAGGTATTACAGTCCGTCAAATTAATGATACGTGGGGAGCCGCGCGCAGTGCAGGCCGTAAACATGAAGGGACAGATATTTTTGCTAAGCGTGGCACACCTGTCTTAAGTGCCACCCAAGGGATTGTACGTAAAATTGGCACCAATAATCTGGGTGGGAAAGTTATCTGGGTGACAGGGCCTGATATGAGTCAGCATTACTATGCGCATCTGAATGATTATGCTGAGCATATTCAGGAAGGCGACTGGGTGGAAGCGGGCGAAGTGATTGCCTATGTCGGCAATACTGGAAATGCCAAAAATACTCCGCCACATCTACATTACGGGATTTATCTGAGCGGGCAAGGGGCGACCAATCCATATCCTTATTTCGTGCCTTCTCCTTGAGCAGAAACTGGATGGGGTTGTGTTTCAGGAGTGAATCTGGCAGGACGGGTACACCAGAATAATTGCAATGTTCCTAATAAAAGAACAAATGCAGCTAATATGAACTGTTGATGATAGCTTAAGCCAAAATATTGCAGCGCACTAAAACTGAGTCCGCCAATCAGCTGAACAGAGGCGAAACACAAGGTGGCAATGCTCCAGAGTTTTTTATACGCCAGCCCATACAGTTGCAAAATGGTATAAGAGGTCAGGAAGACCACAGCAGGGTTTAGCATGCCGGTCAAAAAGGAAGAGCTCAACGTGAGCAATGCTTGGCCCTCTAGAGTCGCAATAAAAATAGCCACAATATAAAGACTATAAAGAATTTTCAGGGCAGCAAAGTTACCGAATTTTCTGGCCAGTGCATAAGCACTGAAGGCACCTAAAGCACTACCAAATCCATAAAGAATCCAGTTGAAGTTAATCCAGAACAAGCTCAATTCCAACTGCTGGCTTAAATAATCAATCCAGAAGAGCGAATGCGGTATATAGGCAAAGGCGCTACACGCGTAGACAGCCAGTAAGCTATAAAAGACGCTATTCAAAGATATCTTGGAGGTAGTCGAAGGTGCTTGTACGGACAAATAAGGCTTAAATTTTTGGATAAGTCCACTTAAACATAGACAAATGAGCAGGGCAAAGCCACATAAGATCAGCCAGGCAGTCTGTATGGAAATCTGATCCAGATAAGGCAGAAACAGGGTTGCAATTAATACACCTAATCCGATTCCGCTAAAACCGATAAAGTTGATTTTAAGACGATCCTGAAGCTCACAGCACTGCGCGACTACACTCGGCGATAAGATCATCATCAGCCCGCCGCTGATTCCTGAAATCACGCGCCAGACGATATACCAAACTTCAGAGAAACCAGAAAATGCACAGCACATCAGACTGAACATACCGGCAAAAGCTGAAATTTGAATATACCTGCTCATACTGCGGTCTTGAGGCAGACGCATGGCGGTATAGGCACCGATTAAATAGCCCAGTAAATTGGCACTGCCCAAAAGCCCGGCAAAATCTGTACTCCAGCCAAAGGCTTCTCGTGTGCCGGGTAACAGCGCAGTATAAGAGAAACGAAGAATGCCAATCCCCAAGCACATACTAAGGCAGAGAAACAGGCTGAGTTTAATTGTGTGTGAGGACATCCGTGTACTCATAAAGTTTTATATTTGGTTAAAAAATAACATGAATCTTCGTGATTAAGGAGAAATCACTTGATAAGAAACCGTTGAGTGCAGGAATTTGTGCTTCAGGAAGTCTTTGTACTTTTTAAAATGTTATAAGTCGAAACTTTGAATATGGAGAGAAATAAAAAACCGCATTCAGAAATGCGGTTTTTTATGTTGTCTATTTCAGGAATTAACGCATCTTGGCCAGGAAACGGCCAACACGGGTAAGGGCTTCACGCAGTTCATTTTCAGCCGGCAGGAACACCACACGAAAATGATCCGGTGTCGGCCAGTTAAAGCCTGTACCTTGAACCAGAAGTACTTTCTCGGCACGTAACAAGTCCAGCATCAGCTTTTCATCGTCCTGAATTGGATAAACGTTCGGATCCAGTTTCGGGAAGCAGTACATCGCACCCTCAGGCTTGACACAGGACACCCCAGGAATCTCGTTTAGCATTTCCCAAGCGATATTACGCTGTTCATACAAACGGCCACCCGGACGAATCAGGTCATTAATGGACTGATAGCCGCCCAGTGCAGTCTGAATTGCATATTGCGCCTGATGGTTGGCACACAGGCGCATAGATGCCAGCATGTCCAGACCTTCGATATAGTCTGCTGCACGTGTTTTATTGCCGGTAATGGCCATCCAGCCAGAACGGAAGCCAGCAATACGATAAGCCTTTGATAAACCGTTAAATGATACACAAATCTGATCACCTGCCAAGGCAGCTACAGCGACATGCTCGATACCGTCATAGATGATTTTGTCATAGATTTCGTCAGCAAATAAAATCAGGTCATACTTCTTGGCCAAGTCCACGATCTGTTGCAAGACATGACGCGGATAAACCGAACCGGTCGGGTTGTTTGGATTAATAATCACAATACCACGGGTATTTGGCGTGATTTTACTTTCCATATCGACAATGTCGGGATACCAGTGATTTTCTTCATCACATTTATAATGAATCGCCGTACCGCCAGACAGATTGACTGCCGCAGTCCAAAGCGGATAATCCGGCATTGGAATCAGCATTTCATCGCCATCATCCAATAGACCCTGCATGGCCATGACAATCAGTTCAGAGACACCATTACCGATATATACATCATTGACGTGCATATCCAAAATGCCTTTTTGCTGGTAATACTGGCAGATCGCCTTACGTGCCGGGAAAATCCCTTTAGAATCTGTATAGCCAATGGCATTTGGCAGATTTAAAGCCACATCATTGATGATTTCTTGTGGTGCTTCAAAACCGAATGGGGCGGGGTTGCCGATATTCAGTTTGATAATCTTATGACCCGCTTCTTCCATCTCGATGGCCGCTCGTAACACAGGCCCGCGAATGTCGTAGCAAACATGCTCGAGCTTAGACGATTTCTTAATTTCGCGAGGGGTTTGGAGAGTGTTCGGCATTTTGATGTTCTCGGAAAGAGTGGAGGTCACTTTTGCATAACGGTATAAATAACTTTTAAATGTCTCAGTTGTTACCAGATCGAGATGATGTTCATCTCTGAGTAAAGCAACAATTCTTTCATGGGTAAATCCTAGCTGTTGATACTGTTTGATCACAGGAAGTAAATTCTGAAAAATTACGCTCTTTTTTTGCGACATTTTTTAATCCTGAGCAAGAATATGACTAAGCTTAACACTAAATTTGCTCACAAAAAAGCATTTAGTACATAAGTTGCTTACTTTGTTTCTGCATATTTGCTTACTTTTTGCTTTTTTGGCTATTATAGGTCTTTTGTAAATTGTTAAATAAACACTAGAATTTTTAAATTGAATCACGTAAATATAGGATTATCCTATTTTAAATAGCAAGATAAAAAGGTACGCAATCATGGGAAAACTCAATAAAACAGACAGAGAATGGCAAAGAGAGTTATCACCTGAAGAGTTCCGTATTACACGCCAAAAGGGAACCGAACCCGCATTTACCGGGAAATACTGGAATACCAAACAAGATGGTGTTTACGTATGTCGCTGTTGTGGTGAACCTTTATTTACTTCAGAAACCAAATTTGACAGTGGTTGTGGCTGGCCAAGCTTTTACCGTCCCCTGAGCAGTTCAGTCATAGAAGAATTACCTGATACTTCACACGGGATGGTATGAGGAAACCTATCCATGACCAGCATTTATCAGTTTGAAGCTGAATTGTTAGATGGTAAAAGCAAACAGCTTGCAGATTATGAAGGCAAGGTACTTTTAATCGTGAATACAGCAAGTAAATGTGGCTTTACCCCACAATTCTCAGGATTAGAGAAGCTTTACGAGAAATATAAAGATCAAGGTCTGGAGGTCTTAGGATTTCCATGCAACCAGTTTGGCGGTCAGGATCCAGGTTCCAATGAACAGATTGGTGA
>SMFC01000017.1_pt1 | contig 34178 bp, 32 predicted proteins | sample 2456331 | NCBI WGS metagenome assembly SMFC01 (sample SAMN10132608, study PRJNA489261) | soil metagenome | isolation source: day120 control-loamy sand soil ammended | place: USA
GCGCGCTGATAACGCGGATGCAGGGCAGAGAGTTTGATGGAAATGCCCGGGCCATCATAAACGTCTTTATCCTGCGAGGCTTGCCCGATGGCATGAATCGCTTGCTGATAATCCTGATAATAGCGTTCCGCATCCGGATCGGTCAGTGCTGCTTCACCAAGCATGTCATAGGAATAACGAAAGCCTTTTTCTTCCAGACGTTCTGCATTTTTCAGTGCCTCATCAATGGTTTCACCCGTCACAAACTGTTCGCCCATCATGCGCATGGCAACATCGACAGCCTTACGGATAATGCCGCGACCACTGCGCGCCAACAGGCCGGTTAATAAACTGGACAGGCTTTTTTGCTGTGGGGTTTCCATTAATTTACCCGTCAGCATCAAGCCCCAGGCTGCGGCATTGACAAACATCAGCTGGCTTTGACCGAGATGTTCTTTCCAGTTGCCCTGATTGATCTTGTCGCGGATCAACAGGTCACGCGTGGCTTTGTCTGGAATCCGCAGCAAGGCTTCGGCCAGACACATCAGGGCAATGCCTTCCTGAGAAGATAGGGAAAATTCCTGTAACAATCCTTGTACGATGCCTGCTTTACCGCCTGAACTTTTACGTTCACGCAAGGAATGCGCCAGATCAAAGGCAAGCGCTTGAATCTTGTCGCTGAGTTCGGAGGAAATTTCACTATGCAGCAAGAGTTCTTCGACGCATTCAGTTTCCGCACGGCGCCATGCAGTGTTGATACGTTGTTCGTACTCATTTTTATCTTTGAATTCGGCGATATAATTTGGCTGCTTCATGGCATCTGAACCATAGGTGGGGCTTAGTGTGGTCGGCATAGTGACATCCTGTACTGCTGCAATCAGATCTAGCGGGGCTAACGAGTTTTAATCTATAATCACAGAATATTTGACGAATATCTCACTATAGTTTTTACATTTTTTAGAGAATAATTCTAATGCAGCCTCCTTATTTAAGCCTAGACCGTATAGATATTCGTATCCTGAGTTTATTACAATCCGATGCCAAATTATCCAATATTAAACTGGCTGAACTGGTAAATTTATCGCCGACCGCGGCACTGGCGCGGGTGCAGAAACTGAGCAAAGAAGGCTATATTCTGGGCTACGAAGCCCGTCTGAATCCAAATCTGCTCAATAACGCTTTTGTGGTTTTTGTAGAGATTTTACTGGATAAAACCACACCGAATGTTTTAGATGAGTTTTCCCATGCAGTCCGGCAGATTCCAGAAATTATTGAATGTCATATGATCAGTGGTGGTTTCGATTTCGTGGTAAAAATCCGCTGCGCCAATATGGATGAATTCCGTAAAATTTCCGGGCAAATCTTGTGGCAACTGCCCGGGATCAAGGAAACACGCAGTTATCCGGTGATGGAGGTGATTAAAGAAAGTCAGCAGATCCATCTAAAAATACCGGGAAAATCTAAATAATTTGTAGCTTATTAACGACTAATCTAAAAAACAATAAAAGGGACTTGAAAGTCCCTTTTATTGTATTGAATATCCAGACTATTTTTTCATTTCAGCCATTTCTTTTTGATATTCAGCTTTGGCCATTTCAAAACGATGTACCACATCATCACTCGGTGCCTTATCCACTAAGCTGACAATCACGATACTCAGGGTAGCCAGAATAAAACCGGGAATAATCTCGTACAGGCCGGTATCACCCATATAGTTTTTCCAGACGATTACCGTCACCGCACCGACCAGCATGCCGACAATCGCGCCGTTGAGGGTCATACGCTTCCAGAACAGAGACAAGATAATCAAGGGGCCAAATGCTGCACCAAAGCCTGCCCAGGCATAAGCCACCAGACCTAAAACCTTGCTGTTCGGATTAATCGCCAAGGCAATCGCAATTAACGCAATTACTAAAACCATAGCACGACCGACCCAGATCAGTTCTTTTTGCGAGGCATTTTTGCGCAGGAAGCTCTTGTATAAATCTTCAGTCAGGGTGGTTGAACAGACCAGAAGCTGACAGCTCAAGGTGCTCATAATCGCCGCCAAGATAGCTGCAAGTACGATGCCAGCGATCCATGGATTAAACAGGATTTTAGTCAATTCCATAAACACGGTTTCAGGGTTCTGGTTCACCACCGAGGCGAATGCTGGATTAACGGTGAAATAGGCAATCCCGATATAACCAGCTGCCACTGCGCCGCCCAGACACAGAATCATCCAGGTCATGCCAATACGGCGTGCAGCAGGAATGGTCTTCACTGAATCTGCTGCCATGAAGCGCACTAAAATATGTGGTTGACCAAAATAACCCAAACCCCAGGCCAGACTGGAAATAATCGCCACCACGCTTAAGCCTTCAAGCATACTGGACGCATGTGGACGGGCAGATTCAAGGATGACACTCACTTGCTGGCTATTGTCACCCAAGGCCAGGAAGGTAATGATCGGGGTCAGCAACAGTGCGAAGATCATCAAACCGGCCTGAAAAGTATCCGTCCAGCTGATTGCCAGAAAACCACCAATACACACATATAAAATTGTCGCCATCGCACCGATGATAAGCGCCGTGGTGTAATTCCAGCCGAACAGGCTTTCAAACAGGCGTGCACCTGCGACCATGCCCGAGGCACAATAAATTGCAAAGAACACCAGAATCACCAAGGCAGACAAGACCCGTAAAATGCGTTTGCGGTCGGAAAAACGGCTGGTGAAATAATCTGGCAGGGTCAGGGCATTATTCTGGTATTCGGTATGCGCCCGTAGACGACCTGCCACCAGTAACCAGTTTAGCCACGCTCCGATAATCAGGCCGATGGCAATCCAGGCTTCTGACAGGCCAGACAGGTAAATTGCGCCCGGAAGACCCATCAGCAGCCAGCCACTCATATCTGATGCACCTGCGGAAAGAGCTGTAACGACACTGCCCAGACTACGTCCACCTAAAATATATTCATCAAAATTGGAGGTTGCACGGTAAGCATATAAACCGATTGCAATCATGGCGATAATATAAAACATGAAGGTAATCAGGGTCGGATTTAAATAAGTCATAGGCAGGGCATCCTGTAAATATGGAAACCATCGTTCCAGATGATTTTTTGTACGGAGATCACAAGGCAGTGATTCAAGCACGGTTTAAAAATTACACTCTGTAACATTTACACAGCTTTTATGTATGTTTATTGTAAATACCAATTTAACTAGATGGAACTTAAGGAAAGTTAAGCCACTTAACAGCGAGAGATAAAGTATTGGATTGAGGCAAAACAAGCTAATTCAGGATAAGCGATTAAAAGATTTAAATTTTAGCTTTTTATTTACATGATCTTACAAAACTCACAGCTTTACTGTATTGGTAATAAATCGTAGCAAATTTAGGTTAAAGTCCTCCTATTCGCTCTGTATTTGTTTGCTCATATTGAGACCACACCAAATACGGTGCATCGCCAAGGTATTTTTTAGTGGACAATATGCTGCAAATCGAACCGACCCGCATTGAACGTGACTTATTGGGGGAAAAACAGATCCCATTACACAGCTATTATGGGATTCACACTTTACGTGCCATCGAAAATTTCCAGATTTCAGGATTGGCGATAGGGCAACAATCACATTTTATTCGTGCATTGGCTCAGGTCAAAAAAGCTTCGGCACAGACCAACCTGCATTTTCAAAAAATATCCGAGCAGACGAGTACTGCTATTCAAAGAGCCTGTAATGAATTGATTCAGCATCCTGAAAACTGGCAAGCGGCCTTTCCACTTGATCCTTATCAGGGCGGTGCTGGTACGTCAATTAATATGAATGCCAATGAAGTCATTGCCAATATCGCCTTAGAGATCTTGGGGCATCATAAAGGTGAGTATCACATCCTGCATCCGAATGATCATGTGAATACTTCGCAATCGACCAATGATGTCTATCCAACCGCTTTACGTTTGGCAACTTATAGCAGCCTGAATGAATTATTGGCAGTGCTGAAAGCACTGATTGACTGTTTATATACGAAGGCAGCCGAATTTCAGTATGTGATCAAGATGGGGCGTACCCAGTTGCAAGATGCCGTCCCGATGACCATGGAGCAGGAATTCCGGGCTTTTGCGACTTTATTAAAGGAAGATTTAAAACTGATTGAGCAGATGCGCCAGTTATTGCTGGAAGTCAATTTAGGTGCAACAGCGATCGGGACTGGGGTAAACACGCCGCCAGGTTATGCGACGCGAGTCGTCGAAACTTTGGCGCACCTGACGGGGCTGCCTTTAAAAGGTGCAGAAGATTATGTGGAGGCCACCAGTGATTGTGGTGTCTTTATTATCTTGTCGAGCAGTTTAAAACGCCTGGCAGTGAAACTGTCCAAAATCTGTAATGACTTGCGCTTGCTTAGCTCGGGACCACGTACAGGTCTGGCTGAAATTCGCTTACCGGAATTGCAAGCAGGCTCATCAATTATGCCGGCAAAAATCAATCCTGTGATTCCGGAAGTGGTCAATCAGATTGCCTTCCGGGTCATCGGTAATGATTTGACCATTACTATGGCAGCGGAAGCTGGGCAGTTACAACTGAATGTGATGGAACCTGTGATTGCCCTGACCATGAATGAGTCGATTCAATTGTTGACTCAAGGCATGCAAACCCTGAATCAGAAATGTATTGCTGGCATTCAGGCCAATGAAGAAATCTGTTTAAGTTCGGTCATGCGCAGTGTCGGGATTGTGACCTTACTTGAGCCGATTCTGGGGCATGCCAAATGTGATGAAATTGGTAAACAATGTATGCGTGAAAATAAAACCGTGCCGCAAGTGGTATTGGAACTCGGTTTATTAAGCGCAACGCAATTAGAAGAAATCTTTGCATTTGAAAATCTGGTGTCTGAAATACCTGTAGCAGAGAGTCAGCTCGAACAGGTTTCTTGATAGCATAAATTGTCTTGAAACAGCTCAACTCAACTGATTGTTGTGATTTTGACAATTTGCCTCAAGTTCGATATGTGGATTTGAGGCATTTTCATCTAGACTAGGGTCTGAACTTTATTTGGCTGGGTAAATGGCGATGTTTGATAAAATCAGTGCATTATTTAAAACTAATAAACCGACTGCTGCACAGCTATATTTAGACGAGCAGAATATCCAGCATGTCGAAGGCACAGGTTATATCGTGGATGGCATTGATTTAAATCAGGAACTGGCCACACGCTTAGAATATTTGTCCAATCGCCGTCTAAAACAGTTTGATGATTTAAAAGCTTTATACGACACCGCGATGCTGATCAATGAAAAGATTGATCTGGAAATTGCCCATCAGCGTTTTAATGTGACTTTGGGAAATACCGAAGAGAACCTGCTGCAATTTAAAATGATCCTCAAGAAGTTAAATGATTATTATCGTAACTTTCTGCGAGAGAAAAAATAAGTGTTAAAAGTGGCTTGAAATCGAAGCGTATGGATGTGGCAAGACTGCATAAAAATAACAAAATATCCTGAGATCATCGTGCTAGTATAAGCCTCAGGTTATTTAGACTTTAAAGCTATATCCATGTTCCAACAAGAAATTTCCCAACTCAATTTACCACAACTCAAAGCAGGCGAGAAACGCTGGTTAGGCAATCTGCAAGGTTCCTCGACGGCATTGTTGCTCAAAGAAATCGTGCAGCAGCAATCGCGTTTATTTATTGTGATTGCACGCAATAACCAGCATTTGGGTCAACTGGAAAGTGAACTGGAATTTTATGGGATTAAACCCACGATTTTTCCAGATTGGGAAATTTTGCCTTATGACCGCCTGTCTCCGCACCAGGATATTGTCTCGGAACGTCTGGCGATTTTATCCAATATGCCAAAAACTGGCGTGCTGTTACTTTCTGCCTCAACCTTGGCACAGCGTATCGCACCGACTTCATGGATTTTGGGTGAACATTTTGATATTCACGTCGGACAGAAATTCGATCTGGAACAACAGAAGAAAAAGCTGATTCAGGCCGGTTATCATCTGGTCGATACGGTTTATGATCCGGGTGAGTTTGCGGTACGCGGCAGTATCATGGATATTTATGCCTCGGGGCAGGAAGCACCGATTCGGATTGACCTGTTTGATGATGAAATTGAAAGCCTGAAATTTTTCGATTCCGAAACTCAGCGCACCACACAAAGTTTGCAACAGTTTACCGTATTGCCGGCACAGGAATTTCCACTCAAGGAAGGCCGTGCCACCTTCCGTGACCGTTATGCCGAATTTTTCTCAACTGCCAATCCAAAGAAAAACCCGATCTATCTGGATGTGATGGAGGGCATTGTTTCACCGGGAATCGAGTTTTATTTACCGCTGTTTTTCAGTGCTGAGGCCATGCAAGACCAAAGCTCACTTATTTCGTACTTACCAAAGAATGGCATTGTCATTACAGATCGGGCTTTAGACGAGAGTTTGACCCAATTCTGGCAAGATGTGGTGCGCCGTTATGAAGATCGCCGTCACAATGTTGATCAGCCGATCCTACCCCCAGACAGCCTGTTCTTTCAGACCAATCAGGTTCTGGAGCAGCTGAATCAATTTGCGCGTATTATTGCCGCCCAAACGCCTTTTGACCAAAAAGCCGGCGTATTGAACCTCGATACCCAGTTGCCACCACGTCTGCCTGTCGATCCAAAACGTGAAAAACCATTTATTGAAGTCAAAAAATATATCGATCAGGCCAATCATCCGGTTCTGCTGGTGGCAGAGAGTGCCGGACGCCGTGAAAGCTTAAAAGATGCGTTACGACCAAGTCTGGGTGATATTCCGACGGTTGATAACTTTGAGAGCTTTATCACCTCCCTGTATGCGATTGCGATTACCAATGCGCCATTAGAGCGTGGTCTGGTGCTGACCGATCGTGTCAGCATCATTTCTGAAAACCAGCTCTATGAACATCGCGTGGTACAACGCCGCCGTAAACGTCAGCAGGAAGTTTCAGAAGAATTTCTGATTCGCAGTCTGACTGAACTGACCATGGGCGCGCCTGTGGTGCATATTGCATTTAATCAGCCGATATAGCGGTGGTGATCCGGATCTGGCACCATTGCATAAGCTCGGGACAGATGCATGGAATAAAGCCAAACATAAAGCGCTGGAACAGATTCATGATGTTGCGGCCGAGTTGCTGCATATTCAGGCACGCCGTGTCTCTAAACCCGGCATCAGTTTTGAAATTGATCAAAGTCTGTATATGCAGTTTGCCAGTGGCTTTGCCTATGAAGAAACACTGGACCAGGCCAATGCGATTGAAGCCACGCTGCATGACATGCAACAAGCCAAACCGATGGATCGACTGGTCTGTGGTGATGTCGGCTTTGGTAAAACGGAAGTGGCGATGCGTGCTGCATTTGTTGCGGTACAGAATAACCGGCAGGTGGCGATTCTGGTGCCGACCACCTTGCTGGCACAACAGCACTATGATTCATTCAAAGACCGCTTTGCCGATTGGCCGGTCCGGATTGAAGTGCTGTCACGTTTCGGTTCTTCCAAAGCACATACCAAGACCATTGACGACCTGATTGAAGGCAAAGTGGATATCGTGATTGGTACGCATAAAATTTTGCAGGAAAATGTCCAGTTTAAAAATCTTGGCCTGATGATTGTCGATGAAGAACATCGCTTCGGAGTACGTGACAAGGAGCGGATCAAGGCGATGCGTGCCGATGTCGATATGTTGACCCTGACAGCCACTCCAATTCCGCGTACACTAAATATGGCCTTTAGTGGCATGCGTGATCTATCGATTATTGCCACACCGCCGGCACGCCGTCTTGCGGTGAAAACCTTTGTGCAAGAACATACCGATGACACCATTAAAGAAGCGATTCTGCGTGAACTGTTGCGTGGTGGTCAGGTCTATTTCCTGCACAATGAAGTCGATACGATTGACCGTGCCGCAGCGCATATTCGTACATTGGTGCCGGAAGCCCGGGTGATTGTGGCACATGGCCAGATGCGTGAACGTGAACTGGAGCAGGTGATGCAGCAGTTCTATCACAAGGAATACAATGTTCTGGTCTGTTCGACCATTATTGAAACCGGGATTGATGTCCCAAATGCCAATACCATTTTGATTGAACGTGCTGACAAACTGGGCCTGGCACAATTACATCAGCTCCGTGGCCGAGTCGGGCGCTCGCATCATCAGGCCTATGCCTATTTAATGGTGCCGTCTTTAAAAGCCTTAAAAGGCGATGCCGAAAAACGTCTGGATGCGATCCAGCGTGCTTCGACCTTGGGGGCCGGATTTATGCTGGCCACCGAAGATCTGGAAATTCGCGGGGCAGGTGAATTACTCGGCGAACAGCAGAGCGGTTCAATGCAGGCGATTGGTTATAGCCTGTATATGGAAATGCTGGAAAAAGCCACCAAAGCCATTCAAAAAGGTAAAACCCCAAACTTCGATGCACCCTTGTCATTGACCGCAGAAATTACCCTGCATATGCCAGCGCTCATTCCGGATGATTATCTCGGAGATGTGCATCAGCGTCTGTTGTTCTATAAGCGTATCAGTAATACTGATACTCAGGAGAAGCTGGACAATATTCGGATGGAATTGATCGACCGTTTTGGCATACCGCCACAACCGGTCAAACAGCTCTTTGCCGTGCATCAGATTCGTCTCAAAGCCGAGCAGCTTGGCATCACCAAAATTGATATTAGTGCTCAAGGTGGGCATGTGGAATTCGCGCCAGATACCCCGGTTCAGGCCATGACCATTATCCAGATGATGCAGAAACATCCAACCTATTTCCGGATGAATGGCGGGCAACGTCTTAAGGTCATGGTCATGCTGGAAGATTACCAAAAGCGGATTCAGTTTATTCAGGATTTGCTGGACAGTCTATTGAAAGAAGTGGGCTAATTTGATTTAGACTAAATCAGTTTGAAAGTTCATGATACATTTCATTTTCATTGAAATTTTCAGGAATGATAAACCAGCTTTTTTTAATGAAATGTTCGAACAAATTCTCGTGATGCGCCTTGCAACAAATCATGAGAATTTGTCTTTAAACCCATTGCTTTCAATATTCAGCTTCGGTTGGATATGTTAGTATTAGCCATCATTCTAATTTTGCATCATTTATAAAGATATGTTTAGTTTGCATCCACAACTTGCTCAAGATACTTTTTTTGTAGGCGACTTTCCTTTGTCAACATGTCGTTTGATGAATGATATGCAATTTCCCTGGCTGATCCTGATTCCACGTGTGCCGGGTGTCTCTGAATTATATGAATTGAGCCAAGCTGACCAAGAGCAGTTTTTACGTGAATCAAGCTGGTTATCAAGCCAGCTGGCACGTGTTTTCCGTGCGGATAAAATGAATGTCGCGGCATTGGGCAATATGGTTCCGCAATTGCATTTTCATCATGTGGTTCGTTATCAGAACGATGTAGCATGGCCGAAGCCTGTTTGGGGTACACCAGCTGTTCCTTATAGCAGTGAAGTATTGGCACATATGCGTCAAACACTCATGCTGGCGCTACGTGGTCAAGGCGATATGCCATTTGACTGGCGTATGGACTGATTAGCCCCAAGTATTCCGAGATCTATGAACGATTGCGGATTTCAGGGAGTGACTGAATGCAATTAGACGACTGGATTCAAAAAGAACCACAACAGTTTGAATATTTTCATCGCTTGATGGGCTATATCATGCTGTCTCTGGTTCTGGTCGTCTTTCATTACACTGAACCGGATACCCAGTATCAGCTCTTTGTTCCTGTATTTTTATTCCTGATTTTATTGATTAGCTCGAAACTGTCGCGCTGGTTAATCTATCGCCATGATTATCGTATTCGGCGCAATGTTCTTTTTCTGATTGATGTTATTGTCATTGTAGTGGTTTTAGCCGCAGTACAGCTGGATTTGGTATTGTCCTTGCTGGGTTTGGTGGCAATACTCTATACCGCGATCAGTAATAAAATTTCATTGATGATGGCTTCTCTGGCCAGTCTGGTCGGGATCACCGTTTTTTATCTGGCCAATATTCTGGTCTTTGGTTTTGGGACTTATTTTGAACCGACAAGCAGTGAACTAACGGTTTTAGGCTTCATCTGCCTGATTACCTATTTTGGTGTCGGAAGTTTTTATCAGAGTGGTCGTGTGCAGTATATGACCCAGAAGAAAAATCATTATTTTGAACAGATGAACCGTTATATGGAATTTGCCAATCAGCTGAGTCGTTATGCGCCTGTGCAGTTGTGGCAATCCATCATGAAAGGTGAATCTGAAGCGAAAATTGAATATAAACGTAAAAAGTTAACAATTTTCTTCTCGGATATTCAAGGCTTTACAGAACTGTCTGAAACGCTTATTCCAGATGATTTAGCATTCTTGCTCAATGATTATTTGCGGCATATGACCGAAATCGCCAAAAATTATGAAGCGACTGTCGATAAATTCATGGGGGATGCCATCCTGATTTTCTTTGGTGATCCAAACTCTGAAGGCGTAGAGCAGGATGCCAAGAACTGTATGGAAATGGCGATTGCCATGCGTCAGCAAATGAAACTGCTGCGTGAGCGCTGGATTAAAATGGGTTATCCGCCACTGCATATCCGTATGGGTATTTCGACCGGTTATTGCCACGTCGGGAATTATGGTGCGACGCATCGGATGGCCTATACCATTGTAGGACGGGATGCCAATCTGGCAGCGCGCTTACAGAGCGCAGCTGAAGTGGATGAAATCCTGATTTCAGAAGATACTCATAATCTGATCAAAAATGATTATTTATGTGCGCCGAAGAAACCAATTTTCTTGAAAGGCATTAAAGCACCGGTAAGAACCTGGCAGCTAATGGAAAAATATGCATCGCAGAAAGTTGAGTATCAACGTTGGTTCGACTATGAATATAAAGGCTTTCATTTACTGCTCAATCTGGACGAAGTACAAAACTTTGAATATCCAGAATTGATTCATGTACTGGAAAAAATGATTAAACGCATTGAAACTCAGCAGAAATTGACCAACTCTCAAGGCATCGTCAAGCTTAAACTTGAAGATGAAGTGATTGAGCATCTCCAGCCACAAGACGAATTTGAATCACTCAAAGACTCCAAAGTAATCTAATCATTCTCATAAATATAAAAAACCACGTCTAAGCGTGGTTTTTTATATGATCTTTCAAGAAAAATCTTAATGATTTTCCGAAGCGTGATTGATGGTGTATTTTGGAATTTCAATTTCCAGATCTTCATCGACCAGTGTGACCTGACAAGAAAGACGCGAATCAGGTTCCAGACCCCAAGCGCGATCCAGTAAATCTGCTTCTACATCATCCATTTCTTCGAGGCTATCGAAGCCTTGACGTACCACAACGTGGCACGTTGTACATGCAGCTGACATATCGCAGGCATGTTCGATTTTAATGCCATTTTTGAGCAGGCTTTCGCACAGGTTGGCATTGTGTTCGACTTCAAACTCAGCACCTTCGGGGCAAATCTGCGCATGTGGAAGAACTTTAATACGTGGCATAGTCGTTACCTTAAATTAGTTTGAGTTTGACCAGTCGTCGAGTTTAGTGCCCTTAAGAGCGGCATCAATATGTTGATTCATACGTGCTGCTGCAAAAGCATCACTATGTATTTTAAGCTGTTCAACTGCAGATTCAATCGCTTTGATGTCTGAACCTTGAAGCTCGGTTTCAAGTTGTGCCTGTGCAGTTTGCAGTGCTGCCAGTTGCTCTTCAGTCAACAGAGCGGCATCTACTTTTAGTGCCTGAACCAGTGCTTCCAGCTCACGCTGGGCTTCAACTTTGGTTTCATTCAAATGACGCAGATTTTTATCTTCCTCGGCAAATTTATAACCGTCAAGCAACAGGCGCTCGGTATCTTCACCAGATAAGCCATAAGATGGCTTAATATCAATTTGCGCATGCACGCCAGATGTTGTTTCTTTGGCAGATACCGTCAACAAACCATCAGCATCGACCTGGAAAGTTACTTCGATACGTGCCTGACCGGCTGTCATTGGTGGAATGCCATGCAAGACAAAACGACCCAGACTACGACAATGTTCAACCAGATCACGTTCACCTTGAACCACATGGATCAACATGGCAGTCTGGCCATCTTGATAGGTAGTAAATTCCTGACGACGTGCTACAGGAATGGCAGTATTACGTGAAATCAGACGTTCCACCAGTCCGCCCATGGTTTCTAAACCTAAAGACAGTGGGGTAACATCCAGTAATAAGGAACCATCAGTCGAGTTGCCAATCAGTTGGTTTGCTGTAATCGATGCGCCAATGGCAACCACTTCATCCGGGTTAATCGTGCACAGCGGTTCTTGGCTAAATACGTCACCAACTGCTTTTTGTACGGCATAAGAACGGGTTGAGCCACCCACCAGAACCACATTTTGAATGTCATCCAGTTCAAGCTTGGCATCACGCATCACACGTTTACATACGCTGATGGTTTTGTCCAAAGCAACTTTAATGATTTCTTCAAAGGTTGGACGGTCAAGGTTTAAAACTTGATCGAGTAATTTGAGTTGAACTGAATCTGCATCAGACAAAGCTTCTTTGGCCTTACGTGCTGCCACAATAAAATGTGCATATTCAGCATCATCTAAAGTTTCGATGTTTAGCTGTTTCTTGGCCCATTTCAAAATTAAACGGTCCAGGTCATCACCACCGAGGGCAGTGTGGCCACCAGTCGCAAGCACTTCAAACACGCCTTGCGAAAAACGCAAAATCGAAACGTCGAAAGTACCGCCACCCAAGTCATAAATCACATAGTTGCGATCTGTACTCAAGTTGCTTTCCTGATCGAGGCCATAAGCCACAGCAGCAGCGGTTGGCTCATTCAATAAACGTAAAACATTCAAACCGGCAAGCTGGGCAGCATCTCGGGTTGCCTGACGCTGTGCTTCATCAAAATACGCTGGAACGGTAATCACTGCACCATTCACCGGATTTTTCAGACTTGCTTCAGCACGATCTTTGAGCTGCTTTAAAATTTCTGCAGAAATTTCAACCGGAGTTTTACGACCTTGTGCGGTTTCAAAAGCCGGCATTTCATTCGCTTCGCCGACCAAGGCATAAGGATGCTGGAATTTGATATCCGCTTGAGAGCGCCCCATGAAACGCTTGACTGAAACGATGGTATTTTTAGGATCGCTGGTAATAAAAGGCGCGGCTTCATTACCATATTGAGTCTGCTGTTCTGCATAATGCACGATAGAAGGAAGTAGCACACGACCTTGTTCGTCATTCAGCACTTTGGCTTTACCTGAAAGAACCGTGGCAACCAAAGAGTGGGTGGTGCCTAAATCGATACCAATCGCAATGCGGTGTTCATGTGGTGCACTTGATTGACCTGGTTCTGCAATTTGCAAGAGAGCCATAGTGTTACATCCTTTGCACGTTAAATATTAAAAATTAGAAATCATCATCAAGGTCAAAGCTGTCATCGTCCAGGAAGCGGTCTTCCGCCTTGTCGATATCTGCCATGACTTTAACAAAGAAGCGTAGTTTACGCACTGTATCGCGTGCTTCAGCCCAGTCTTCATCGGTATAGTCAATTTTAAACTCACGAACCAGACCGTCAATCCATTGCTGTACTTCAACTTTCAGTGAAGTTAAATCTTCAGCAGAGGTGGCATCGTCGAGTTGTTCACGAATTTCCAGAGCGTCCTGCAAGAATTCAAAATCACTGATCGATTGATCTAAGTGATAATCCTGTTTCTTGAGGGACAATAAATACGCTGCACGGCTATCGACCGCTGACAAAACTTTAAAAGCCTGATTGATATCACTTGATTTAATCAGGGCCTGATCTTTGTCTTCAGCTTTATCGGGATGATATTGTTGCTGTAACTTTAAAAATTCAGTTTTTAAAGTTGCCAAATCAATATCGAGTGCTACTGGAAGATTGAACAGCTCAAAATGATTCATGGGAGATGGGGTCCGCGATTAATGTGCAAAAATAACTGTATAAATGCAATTAAAACAGTGTGAAACACACTGTTTTAATGTCAAAAGAGAATAACTGCCGGGTTTATACAGTGAAGGATTCACCACAACCGCATTCGCCTTTTTTGTTGGGGTTGTTAAATTCAAAGCCTTCGTTCAAGCCGTTTTTAACATAGTCCATCTCCATACCTTCAAGATAAACCAGACTTTTCGGATCAATGAATACTTTAACCCCAAACTGCTCAAATGCTTGGTCATGTGTATCGACTTCGTCAACGAACTCGAGTACATAAGCCAGACCAGAACAGCCTGAAGTTTTCACACCAACGCGAATGCCTTCACCCTTACCGCGATTTTTTAAATAATTGCTGATATGAGTTGCAGCATTTTCAGTTAAATGGATCATGAAAACTCCGTTAAAATTTAAAAACGTGGAACAATTAAGCTTTAACTTTCTTGTTACGGTAGTCTTCTACAGCTGCTTTGATTGCATCTTCTGCAAGAACAGAGCAGTGTACTTTTACTGGTGGAAGTGCCAGTTCAGTTGCAATATCGATATTCTTGATTGCTTGAGCTTGATCCAAAGTTTTACCTTTGAGCCATTCAGTCACCAAAGAACTTGATGCGATTGCTGAACCACAACCATAGGTTTTAAAACGTGCTTCTTCAATCACGCCTGCATCGTTGACTTGAATCTGTAAACGCATCACGTCACCACATGCGGGTGCACCAACCATACCCGTACCAACGTTTTCAGCATTTTTATCTAAAACGCCAACATTACGAGGGTTTTCGTAATGATCAATTACTTTTTCGCTATAAGCCATGTTGCTTCTCCAAACCTCGGGGTCAGCCTTAGTATTATTAAATATGGGGGTTAAAAAACTTTTCTCAATGAGATAGCAACCGATTGGTCACTATCTCAGAATGAAGATTAGTGCTCAGCCCATTCAACTTTAGAAAGGTCGATACCTTCTTTAAACATATCCCAAAGCGGAGAAAGTTCACGTAACTTCTCAACAGCAGCTTTAGTGATACTCAATACATGGTCGATATCTTCTTCAGTGGTGTATTTACCAAAGCTGAAGCGGATCGAACTGTGTGCAAGCTCGTCTGAAAGACCCAATGCACGAAGTACATAAGAGGGTTCCAGTGTTGCAGAGGTACATGCTGAACCTGAAGATACCGCAGCATCTTTCAAGGCCATCATCAGTGATTCACCTTCAACAAAGTTGAAGCTGATATTCAAGTAGTTCGCTACGTTTTGTGTAGGATGACCATTCAAGAACACCTGTTCAAGGTCTTGTACGCCATTCCAAAGCTTGTCGCGAAGTACACGTAAGCGGGTTTGTTCAGCTTCCAGATTCTTGCCTGCAAGTTCGAATGCTTCACCCATCCCCACGATTTGATGCGTTGCCAGCGTACCTGAACGCATACCACGTTCATGACCGCCACCATGCATTTCAGCTTTTAGGCGTACACGTGGGCTACGACGTACAAACAGGGCACCAATACCTTTAGGGCCGTAGATCTTGTGCGCAGAGAAGCTCATCAGGTCTACTTTTAAAGTTGAAAGATCAATTTCAACTTTACCTGCCGCTTGTGCTGCATCGACATGGAAGAAAATTTTGTTGGCACGAGTGATTTCACCAATCGCTGCAACATCAGTAACCGTACCGATTTCGTTGTTCACCATCATCAGTGAAACCAGAATCGTATCTGGACGAATTTCTGCTTGAACCATTTCCGGAGTAATTAAACCGGTTTGAGGTTGTGGTTCAATATAGGTAATCTCAAAACCTTCAGACTCTAACTCACGGCACGTATCTAAAATTGCCTTGTGTTCGATTTTAGAGGTAATGATATGTTTACCTTTCGATGCATAGAAATGAGCCACACCTTTAAGCGCAAGGTTGTCTGATTCGGTTGCACCTGAAGTCCATACGATTTCACGTGGATCAGCTTTAATTAAATTAGCGACCTGTTCACGTGCATATTCAACTTTTTCTTCTGCTTGCCAGCCATAAGCATGTGAACGAGATGCAGCATTACCGAAGGTACCTTCGAATGTTAAACATTCCATCATACGTTCAGCAACCTGAGGATCTACCGGAGTCGTAGCTGCATAATCAAGATAAATCGGACGTTTCATGTCAAATACCTGTAACCGATAAAAGGGCTGAATCAAAGGGTGCTGAATTTTGGCGTAATGACACTGTTTGTACATTGTCACGTGCAACCAGATCAGCAAGCGAGATTTTTGCTAAATAATCGGCAATGTGGTGGGAGAGTTCCTGCCATAAATCATGAGTCAAGCACATCGCACCATTCTGGCAGTTGCCTTTATGGTCACAGCGAGTCGCATCAACTGTTTCGTTTACAGCTTCGATAATTGCTAACACAGTAATTTCATCTGCATTACGTGCTAAATGGTATCCACCATTTGCTCCACGAACACTTGAAACTAAGCCATGGCGCTTGAGTTTCGCAAATAACTGCTCAAGATAGGCAACAGAAATAGTTTGACGTGCCGCAATTTCGGCGAGCGTAATCGTTTTTTCAGAAGGCTGCAAAGCTAGATCAAGTAGAGCAGTCACAGCGTAGCGACCGCGAGTGGTTAGGCGCATGATTCGATACACATGGTTAGACTAGATGTGTCGATTTTAAGAATCCCGACTAAATTAGTCAAGTTATTTTTAGTAGACCTTAGTGGGATTTAATTTTTTCATAATGAAAGATTTAGATACTGAGCCAATTATACACTAATAACGTAATCAAAAGTATGCTACTCAGGCCAAAAACAATATTAATGCGCTTTTGACGGCGTTCGATCCGTTTCAGGCGGTTTTTATACTGTTTGACTTCTACCTGCAAGGTATTGATCTTGGAACGCTGCTCTTCAATTTTCTTTAAGAGTGGTGCTATACGCTTTTTGGACGCAATAATTTCCGTTTCATCAGTGGGTGTTTCAGACAGCCAGTGTTTCCAGTCGGCTAATACTTTTGGCAAGCTGAATACGGTTAATAAATCACGAAATTCGTCTTTCAAAACCTGATGACCATCAATGCGCATACTACGAATGCTACGACGATTGCCAAAAATAAAAATTTTGATCAGATCGGGAAGTGTGGTACGCACATCCAGATCTACAATGCGACCCGGTGCTTTATGGTCAAATAAAAGACCATTTGTGGTGAATTGCACATAAAAGTCGAAATATGGAATATAGCTATTGATTTTAATCGAGATATTTTCATCTACAAACTTCTTGGCTTGTAATGCAACGACACGATCATGCTTGAGAATGAAGGTAAATATTGTTTCTAAAACAATTAACGTCATCGTAAGCAACAAATGCGGTTGATTTTGACTTTGTTGCGATTCGCTCATATACAACCAATCCTTACCTGAAATATAAAGTGAAAAAGCTTCCTGCCTGTGAAGAGATTTCAGGGTTAAATCAAATTAGACTTGAAATAAATTGCTTTGTAGAACAGTTTAGCAAATCTATCAAGTACTAAATTTGCTATTATGCAGTGATTTTGTAGAATAATTTATAATAATTGCGCAGAAAACAAACAGGAGCCGTGCACATGGACAAGTCAAAAACAGCACAAGACTCAGCTGAAGCTTTAAACCAGAAAACAATGAAAGCCAAGTCCAAATCTGCCTCGGAGCGCAAATCGGCTCTTGATTTTCGTAAATATACCAAACAGATCTGGCTGGCTGGACTGGGAGCATTTTCACGTGCCGAAGAAGAAGGCAATAAACTGTTTGACTCACTGGTCAAGGTTGGAGAAGAACTGGAGTCTAAAACTGCAGATATTGCAGATCAAACTGTAGAAAAGGTCTCAGAAAAGGCCAAAGAGTCGGTCACAGAGACCAAAGATAAAGTGGAAAAGCTGATCGACAACTCTGTTCATCACTCATTGAATCGTATAGGATTAGTCACACTCAAGGATGTACAACATTTGGAACGTTTAATCCTTCAGTTACATGCCAAAGTTGATCAGTTGACTGCGGAACAAGAAAAAATGCAGGAAGAATTGTCGAAAAAAACACAAATAAAATGACTTTATTTATTATTCAATGTTTTTTTCGCATATTTTTTGAAAAAAAAGAGGTTCTTAAGTATTGCGTTTATACCTAAAGCATTGCTATAAAGGCGTTATGGCATGTTAAACAAATTCTTGAACCTTAAATAAACGATATTAAGAGGACGTAATCTTCATGAATAAATCAGAATTAATTGATGCAATTGCAGAGAAAGGGGGATTATCTAAGGCTGACGCAGGTAAAGCTTTAGATGCTACAATTGCTTCTGTTACTGAAGCTTTAAAAGCGGGTGATACAGTTACTTTGGTCGGTTTTGGTACTTTCGGTGTAAAAGAACGTGCTGCACGTACTGGCCGTAACCCACAGACTGGCGCTACTCTTGAGATCAAAGCAAGCAAAGTGCCTAGCTTCAAAGCGGGTAAAGGCTTAAAAGACGCTGTAGCTTAAGCTTACCCAGCGATGAAACGCGCCTTCTTTGGCGCGTTTTTTATTGATAAAATAAATTGTGATGATTAACACATTCATTCAATGGGTATTTTCGGTTAAAATCCTTTGCAAATAAAATATTGGAATACTTATGGAAGCTTTTCGTAAAGTTATTAAGGGTTGGTTGGGTAAAGTTTTACTCGTTCTGTTTTTGACCCCGTTAGCGCTTGTAGGTATTGAAGGATATTTTAGCGGCGGGAGCTCTGATGCGGCAAAATCCGTGAACGGAACTGAAATATCTCAAAAAGAATTAGAGTCACTGACGAAATCATTTAAAGAACAATATCTCAGTTATGCCAATGGCGATGAAACCTTGCTGAATCAAAGCTTCATTGACCAGAAAGCCATGGATACTTTGGTTTCACGTACCTTATTGCTACAACAGGCAGAAGAATTAGGCATCAGCCTGAGTGACCAGCAAATTGTACAGATGATTGCCCAGCAGCCGACTTTCCAGCAAGATGGTAAGTTCTCTGATGCTTTATATGAGAACTATCTTAAATCAATTGGCATGACCAATCGTGCTTTAGTCGAAAGTTTGCGTAAAGATCATGCGCTGAAAATGCTGTCTTCGACATTCCTGGACTATCCACTGGTGAGTCCGGTCGAAATGCAGCAAATTGCCGATTTACAGACTGAACAACGTCATATTCATATTTCCAGTATTAATCTGGACAGTTATAAACAAGATGTCAAAGTCAGCGATGCTGAAGTCGCTGCCTATTATGAACAGCACAAGGCATCGTTTACACAGCCGACCAGTGTAGATGTAGACTATGTGGTGTTGAAGCCAAGTGATATTCAAGCACAGGGTTTGGCAGTGACAGATGCTGAACTTCAGGAAGCGTATACAGCCTTTGTTGCGACACAAAAACAGGCAGTTAAACCAGAGGTGAAGCATATTTTGATTACGGCGGACAGTCGTAGTGATGCTGAAGCACAAAAACTGGCTGCAGAAGTGGCAGCGAAAATTAAAGCCGGTAACACTTTTGCACAGGCTGCAGCACAATATTCTGAAGATCCTGAATCCAAGTCTAAAGGCGGAGCAATTGCAGTCTATGAAACTGGCGTATTTGGTAGCACATTTGACCAGACTGTTAGCTCTTTAAAATCAGGTCAGGTCTCTGCTCCTGTGAAAACAGATTATGGTTATCATATTATTTCTGTGCAATCGCCTGATGTGGCTGTGCCATCTTTTGAGTCACAAAAAGCACGTTTATCTGAAGAGGTTTTGGCTGCTAAAAAATCCAATGCATTCTCCGATACGGTGAATAGCTTGAATGATATGGTGGTGGGAAGTGATTCTCTGGAGGTTGTTACACAAGAAGTGAAAGGCGTGCAGGTTCAGAAAGCCCAAGGAGTAAAACTTTCAACCCGTGACCCAGTGTTGAGCGATGCCAACCTTAAAGTCAAACTGTTTAATGATGATGTCAAAAATGGTGATCGTAATGCTTCATCAAGCATTCAGTTGGCCAATGGTGATGTGGCCTGGATCAAGGTGCGTGACTATCATGCAGCTGGTGAACAAACACTGGCAGAAGCGAAACCGCGTGTTCAGGCTCAATTGATTGAAGACAAAGCCGCTGCTTTGGCAAAAGCAAAAATTCAGAAAGCTCTGGATGAGTTCAAAACCAAACCTGCTGCATCAGTCGCCAAAGGTGCTTTGATTTTTGAAGATGCTGGCGTGTATACCCGTGCTGAAGGTTTGCTAAAACGTGATGTACAACGTGCCGCTTTTAGTCTTCCGACACCAAAAGCAGGCCATTGGTCAGTGACCACAGCGAAAATGCCAAATGAGCTGGTCGTGGTTGCGGTATCAGAAGTAAAGAAAAACCCGGTGGATGTATTGAGTGCAGAGCAACGTAGTGAGTTGGTAAAGTTGTATCAGCAACTTCGTGGTCAGCAAGAATTTGATGACTATACGCGCTACCTGAAATCTCAGGCAAAAATCAAATAAGACGCTCTTAAATAAAAAAACCAGCCTGCGGGCTGGTTTTTTATGCTCTAGCCAAATGAGGGTTTAAGCACGAATAATCAGTTCATAACCGGTATATTTACGCATATTGATTACACCGGTATCCAGAATTAAATACTGACCTTTAATACCCTGTAATTTGCCACGAATCACCGGAGTTTTATCCAGATTATGTGATTTAATCTTTTCTGGATATTGCTCGACCGGATAAATAAACTCGCGTGCCAATTCCTGCTCAAGCACTTCAATATTTTCATTAAACTCAAGATTCTGATTAAATTCTTCACGAATGCTTTGAATTTTAGGTGCAAATTCTTCTAACAGCTGTTCACGGACTTCAATCAGATTCAGTGGTTCTGCTTCACCTTTGAGCAGCTTGCGCCAGTCTGTTTTGTCTGCGACCTGCGTACCAAACATGACTTCCAATTTGCCAGAGAGGCGACGTGAGCCAACTTTCATAATCGGCAGGGCTTGGGTTGCGCCCTGATCCAGCCAGCGGGTCGGCATTTGGCTGGTACGGGTAATCCCGACCTTTAATGCACTGGAATTGGCTAGATAGACAATATGCGGTTGAAAGCAGACATTCTGGGCAAATTCATCTTCGCGGCAAGTGCCTAAATGATAATGACAGGTTTCTGGCTTCATGATGCACATATCACATGAAGCATTGGTCTTAAAACATTTAAAACAGTGACCTTGCGAGAAAGATTTTGAGGTTTTATTGCCACAAGATACGCAATAAATTTTCCCTGTCCATTCAATCTCGATGTCTTGGCCTAAATTAAACGGAAGATCGATTTCTGCACGATCCAGAATTAATTTATACTCAACATTTGCCCGCTGTATCTGTTGATCAGTTACACTAAGGTCTTTGAGGCCGACATGCATTTTATGGCAAATGCCCTGAAGTTCCATAAAGATTACTCACTTAAATCATAAGGATGCAGTTATGGCTGAGCAGAATGTCATTACTTCAATGCTAGACGATTTCGCACAGGAACAGCCAATTCATACTGCTATTTGTATTGGGCAGGACTTAAGGCAAGTCCAGTTTCAGCCATCTATTCAATGGCACTATTTTAGCGTATCTGGCTTTTTAAATCTGCCTTTTCAGCAGCGTTATGACCTGGCTGTGGTAATGCTGGATACGATAGAAACCGAACATTTGTCTGAACAGATCATGAGTCAAATCTTGGTAAAATTGCGTGATTTATTTGCTAAACGTCTGGTGGTGATCAGTCGGCTGCAAGATGAAAAACTATTGAGAGCTTTGGGATTTACCCAGCTGATTGACAAGACCACGCACGGGGCGGATTTTGCGCTGTGGCAGTTTAATATTTTAACCTATAAGCATGTGCCCGACTGGTTTAATTCCAAGTTCTGGGCCAATCCGGAAAACTGGGATAAATTTCGCTGGTAAGCCTATGCCTGCTTAATTGCAAATATTAACACAATCCTGCCTAGACAATATGAGGACAGACCGTATTCTGTAACTATGATGCATACAGGATATAGAGCATGACGAATCTGAGTAATATCGTGGAAATATTGGCCAAGCAGGCATTGGGTGGCGGGCAGTCTCAAAAGCGATCTTCACAGCAGGGTGGTCTGGCAGATATCCTGGGATCGGTATTGGGTCATTTGAATAAATCTCAGACTCAACAAGATCAGAGTCAACACAATCAGAATCAGCAGAATCAAGCCGGCCAGCAGACCCGACAAAATGGTTTGGGTGCAATTTTAGGTTCAGTTCTCAGTCAGTTAGGTGGGGCAAATCGTCAAAGTACTGCTCAACCCCGTTCAGGATTGGGAGGAGGTTCGACTGGCAAAACCTTATTGATTGCGGTGCTACCTCTGGTACTGGCCTGGATTCAAAAACAGGGTGGTTTACAGGGTGCATTGGATAAGCTTAAAGGACAGGGGTTGAATAGTCAGGTTGATGACTGGGTGTCGACTGGCCCGGGTGAAAATGCCAATGTCGATCCGCAGCAGGTACAAAATCTGTTTGATGATCAGGAAATTGAAGAAGTTGCACAGCAAACTCATGCGCCTAAACAGGATGTGTATAGTGCAATTTCACAAGTTTTGCCGCAGATTATTGACTCACTTACGCCACAGGGTGAACAGACCAGTAAGCAGGAAGCCAATAATGATATTCAAAATGTCTTGAATATGGTCTCAGGGCTTCTCAAAAAATAAATTCCATCATTAAAAAATCCCGATTTGAGTCGGGATTTTTTAATGCTATGCAGACTTTAAAATCGCTAATCTAGGTTCAGGCTAAACAGCTGGTTAGAGTCACAGATTTTTTTGGCAATATAATGAGATTTTCGGGTACGAATTAAAATAATTTGCGATTGAAAACCCAGTTCACCAAATTCCGGTTCTACCTGTACATAATGCAGTTGCCCATATTCATCTCGAACCCGCGCTTGAGCAGAAAATCCAGGGCGGGCATTGCCACTTGAAATCGTTGCCAGACGGCCGAGCAAATTGACATTATTCTTTTTATATTTGGGTGGAATGACCTGATCCAGGCAATGAATCATGAAAATCGTAAAAAAAGTGGCAATAATTAAAGCTGGAATAATCAGATAATAAGCCGGCAGAAACTCAAACTCCTGAGAATAGATCAGGAATTGTAAAACATAGCCAGCAAAGCTGAAATTCATCAGAAAGAAAAATACAATTAGGGTTTTGGAGAATTTGACATTCAACAGGTCTAATTGTTGAAAATTATAAGGTGAAATTTTTTGCAAAAATTTGCTGGATCTGAGTCCAAAATAGAAACCAATGGTTTTCACCACGCCAAACAAAATAATCGCCAATAAACTGAGATGAAAAGGCATCAGATTATAGTCTAGAAAAAATGCAGGCATGGTGAAGTCCGTTTTAGGTCTTATTCTGTGAGGTAAATTCCACCATCAGAATGCACGGTAATTTCTACTTTTTCAAGTGACTGACCTTGGCAAGGCCCGGAAATACATTCACCGCTTTCTACCAAAAATAGTGCACCATGCGTTGAACATTCAATAAATTCCTGATCACGATCCAAAAACTGGTTTTCCAGAAATTCCAGCTCGACTTGCAAATGCGGACACAGGTTTTGATAGGCATAAAAAGCTCCATCGCGCTGGGTAATAAAAATAATATCCCCATTGTCCAGTTCAAAAGAGCGTGCTTCACGCTCTGGAACATCTTCGGTCATACAAATTTTAAACATTAAGCACATTCCTTCTGAAAGTCTTGTAATAATGCCGCATAGTCTTCAATCGCTAAACGTGGGCCAAATTGCGAAACCACCTGACTGGAAATTAAAATCGCCAGTTCAGCCGCAGTTTTAAGACCTAGGTTGGCATTCAAGGCATACAGGAAAGCCCCGGCAAATGCATCACCGGCACCATTCGCATCTACTGCAGTAACTTTGCGGCCAGGCACTTTAAATGTATTGTCGTGATCCGAAATAAGTGCACCCTCGGCTGACAATGTAATGACAACGTGTTGACTGAGTGTTTTTAATTTAACTAGAGCCGCGTCAATATTATCGGTCTCTGTATACATCAGGGCTTCTTGCTGGTTACACAGCAACAGGTCGACACCTTCTGCAATCATTTCATCCAGACCGGCACGCGCATATTGCACCATGGCAGGATCCGATAAAGTTAAAGCAATTTTAACTCCGTTAGCGCGGGCAATTGCACGTGCCTGTTTGACGGCATGGCGTGCTGTTTCAGAAGTCGATAAATAACCTTCGATATATAGCCATTTCGCAGTATTTAGCGCACTAAAATCAATTTGTTGATCCGTGAGTTCAGCAGTAATACCTAGATAAGTATGCATGGTACGTTCAGAATCAGGACTCACCAGAACCATACAAGTTCCCGTTACACCTTCGCTGATCGACTGGATTGTGGTCTGAATGCCTGCATCATTTAAACCTTTCAGATAGATTTGCCCCAGTTCATCATTACCAACACGGCAACCATAAAATGCAGAACCGCCAAGTGCAGAAAATGCCACGGTAGTGTTGGCTGCTGAACCGCCTGAAGCCTGACCCTTATAAACTTGAGTCGCTTGAAGATTTTGATAAAGCGTGGCCTGAGTATCACCATCTGTCAGCTGCATGGTGCCTTTTTGCAAGTGATGTGCAGTTAAAAAGTCGTCAGACACTTTAAATTCTTGGTCAATCAGCGCATTACCAATTGCAAAAAGATCAACATTTGCCATGTTCAAATATCACATTAAAAATGAAAGTGCCAAGTTTACACGATTGCTTGGGATTGCTGTAGTTTGCTGAATCATTTTCAAATATTTTCCAAAAATGCTGTATTTTATTCAGTGACTATCTTTGGTCTAAGATTTGACTTATTTTTATGCACTACGTTGCTGTAGCATTGATTTAAGCATCAAATTTTATTTATAAGGATATATCGCGTTCGACATGATACTTTAAAGTCGTTCTGCGAAGATCATTCTTCACAATCATTTCAAATAGTGTGCGTATATGGATATTAAAATTGTAAAAGTTGAACAACTTCCTGACCAAGTCGAAACGCTAGCGACCCTTGCGCGTAAAGAAGGCTTAGATGTGTTGGATAAGTTAATTGAAGAATATCGCACCGGTAAAAACTGCTTTGCTCAAGCCAATGAACATTTACTGGTCGCGCATGATGGCAAAAAACTGATTGCCTGTGGTGGCCTAAACCAGCAATGGGGCGATAATGGCATTGAAGAGCGGATTGGTCGTGTGCGCCGTTTTTATGTCCATCCAAAATATCGGCTGCATGGGGTCGGTAAACAGCTTCTGGCTTATCTGGAACAGTTGGCAGCTCCGCATTATTCGGCCTTATGTCTGCAAACAGATACCCGACTGGCTGCCAGCTTCTATCAAAAACAGAATTATGTATTTGTGGAAAATAATCCAAGTTATAACTACTTCAAATATTTGATTTCGTGATCTTGCGGCTGTTGAGCCAGACTTAGCCAGTAAATTTGATGATTTAATTTTCAAATGATCAAGTTTACTTAATTCGATCAAAATCCTCGGTTTTCAACGTGAATAATTCAGATAACTAAAGCTATAATGTCCTTAGTTATTTTAATTAAAGCATTAGGAGATCGCATGACTGTAGATGTCACTGAAACCATTTCTCAAACTGTACATCCTGCGTTTCAGTTGTTACGTCAACAACATGTTGAAGCTTTAGACATTTTTGTGTCTGAATATAAACATAAAGTGACTGGTGCCACACATTATCACCTGGCGACCAATCACGATGAAAATGTCTTTCTGGTGGCGTTTCGTACCCAGCCGATGGATTCTAAAGGCGAAGCACATATTTTGGAACATACTGCATTATGCGGTTCAGAAAAGTTCCCGGTGCGTGATCCATTCTTCCTGATGATCCGCCGTTCATTGAACACCTTCATGAATGCTTTTACTGCGGCAGACTGGACGGCTTATCCATTTGCAACGCAAAACAGCAAAGATTTTCAAAACCTGCTTGAAGTGTATATGGACGCGGCATTTGCAGCGAACCTGAATCCACTGGATTTTGCTCAGGAAGGCATTCGCATTGAACTGGAAAATGGCGAGCCAGTCTATAAAGGCGTGGTCTTTAATGAAATGAAAGGGGCGATGAGTTCTCCTTCAGACCAGCTTTATCATACGCTGGCGCATCATTTATATCCGCATACCACTTATCATTATAATTCTGGTGGTGATCCTAAAGATATTCCTGACTTAACTTACCAAGAGTTAGTCGATTTCTATAAGTCACATTATCATCCAAGTAATGCAGTCTTCATGACTTTTGGTAATCAATCTGCATTTGAACTGCAAGAACAGTTTGAAAAACTGGCATTGTCCAAATTTGAGCAAGGTCAGACCTTATATCCAACGCCTGAAACCCGTTTGACTGCACCATTGACTGTGACAGACAGCTATGCGGTCGATGCTGAAGATTTGCAGGACAAAACCTATCATGTGCTGTCATGGTTATTGCCAGAAGCCAGCGATATTAAACTGCGTTTGGGTATGCGTTTAGTCGAAGGGATTTTGCTGGAAGATTCAGCATCACCACTGCGTCATTATCTGGAAACCTGTGATTATGCACAGTCTAGTGGTCCATTTATGGGTGTGGATGATTCTAATTTTGAAATGACCTTCTACTGTGCGGTGCAGGGTTCAAATCCTGAACATGCAGAAGAATTTAAAAATGGCGTGTTTAAAGTTTTAGAAGATGTCGCCTCTAAACCGGTAGATCAGAACATGGTCGATGCGATCCTGCATCAAATCGAATTGCATCAGCGTGAAATCAATGGGGATGGCACGCCTTATGGTCTGAGCCTGATTCTGAGCGGTTTGGGCAGTGCGATTCATCACCGTGATCCGGTGGAAGTCTGGGATGTGGATTCCGCGATTGCTGCGGTGAAAGAAGAACTGCAAGATCCAATGTGGTTATCCAACCTGATTCAAGAGCATCTGCTGGATAATCCGCATCGTGTACAACTGACCCTGGTTCCTGATGCGACCAAATCTGCCAAAGAAGCGGCCGATGAAAAAGCCCGTCTGGCTGAAATTGGCAAGAATCTGACCGAAGAGCAGAAAGCAGACATTATTGCCCAGACTGAAGCATTGAATGTGCGTCAGGATACACCGGATGACTTGAACTTATTGCCAAAAGTCGGTCTGGAAGATGTACCTGCGGAATTACAGATTGTTCAGGGCCAGTTACGCGAGATTATCTGTAATCAGGTCGATACGCCGTTGAATCTGTATCATGCCGGTACCAATGGTATTTATTATCAACAGGTTTTAGTGAATATTCCAGATGACGTGGTGCAGTCGCCATACTTCAACCTGCTTTCGATCCTGATGGGCGAAGTCGGTGCGGGTGAATATGATTATCTGGAATTCCAGCAACTGCAAACTGCGGTAAGTGGCGGTCTGGGTATGGGCGCATCGTTGCGCTCTAAAGTCGATGACAAAAACAAGATCACGGCTTGGCTGACACTGACCACCAAATCGCTGGTGAATCATTTAGATGCCATTCGTCTGTTAAAGATCGGTTTTGAACAGCTGCGTTTTGATGAAAAAGACCGTATTATTGAACTGTTACAACAGCGTAAAACACGTTGGCAGTCACGTGTTTCCGGTTCGGGGCATAGCTATGCGATGCAATCTGCATCTCGTCAGCACAGTGCCTTGGCATTGCGTGATTATCACAATACTTGTCTGGGTGCATTAAACTGGCTGATCGAGCTGGTCTCTAAAATTGAAAAAGATCCGGCTGAATATGATCTGCTGATTGACGAGTTAAAACGAATTCATCGTGTCTTGTTGCAAGCCCCGAAGCAGTTCCTGCTGGTGTGTGAAGAGCCGCAATCTGATAGCTTGATTGAAGAAATCCAGAATGTCTGGGACAAACTGGCGGTTGATCCTGCACCGGTTGCACTGACTCAAATCGAAAAAGTGACGCATGATCAGCATGAAGCCTGGTTAATTCAGGCCAATGTCCAGTTCTGCGCGGCTGCTTATCCGGCGGTCGAAGTGGCGCATCCTGATGCTGCTGCCTTGATGGTGCTGGCGGGTTATTTACGTAATGGCTTCCTGCACAGTGCAATCCGTGAAAAAGGTGGTGCTTATGGCGGTGGTGCCAGCTATGACGGCAATGCCTGTTCATTCCGTTTCTACAGCTACCGTGACCCGCGTCTGGCAGAAACCTTTCAGGACTTTGATGCCAGTATTCAGTGGTTACTCAATGCGCCGCAACAGCCGCATCAACTGGAAGAAGCGATTCTGGGTCTGATTGCCAGTATGGATAAACCGGGTTCACCAGCGGGCGAGGCAATCACTGCATGTTATGCCTATCTGCATCAGCGTACACCAGCATTCCGTAAGAAATTACGTGAACGTCTGTTAAATGTCACACTGGATGATTTAAAGCGTGTTGCACAAACTTATCTGCTTGAGCAGCAGGCTACTAAGGCAGTCGTGGCGCCAGTGGCAAAACGTGAAACGCTGGAGCAGCTTGGTTTTGTAATTCAACAAGTTCTATAAATAAAAAAATGAGGATAAGGGATGGCGCTTAATTCGTTTAGGCGCTCAACTCTGCAGCTGAGCGTTGTGCTGGGCTGTACAGTTGGGACGCAAGTGAATGCGGAAGAAAAAATAGTGGTGAATAGTCCCATGCCGGCAACGGCTGAAGCCTGTGCAGCACTGGAAATCAGTGCAGAACGTCTGGCCTGTTATGATAGCTTGTTTAAAATAGCGATTATCGATAAGCCGGTGATCGTTTCTGAACGTCGTGCAGCAGTAGAAATTGCGCCTGAACCTGATAATTTAAAAGCCAGAATGGGACAAACCGTTTCTAATATTTATGCTTCTGAAGGATCAAAGCTGACACCAAATCTGTCTTTGCTGGATAGTCGCTGGGAATTGTCTCCGGAAAGTAAACTGGGTACCTGGAACATCCGTTCTTATCAGCCAATTTACCTGATGCCCGGTTTTTGGACTTCAAAGAAAAATGAATTTCCACAGAGTGAAAACCCACAAAATACGGTAGAAGAGGATCAAAATCTCACCTCAATCGAAGCAAAGTTTCAACTGTCTCTAAAAACCAAGGCCGTTGAAAATATTCTGGGGAATAATGGGGATCTCTGGCTCGGTTATACTCAGTCTTCACGTTGGCAGGTCTATAACTCGGAAGAGTCACGTCCGTTTCGTGAAACCAATTATGAACCCGAAGCAAGTTTTGTTTTGCGTACCAATTATGACCTTTTTGGTCTTAACTGGCGTATGTTGGGACTAACCATTAATCATCAGTCCAATGGCCGTTCTGACCCGTTGTCGCGTAGCTGGAACCGCGTCATGCTGAATCTGGGCTTTGAAAAAGACAATTTTGCCCTGATGGTTCGCCCTTGGTATCGCTTTGAAGAGAATCGTGACGACGATAACAATCCCGAGATCAAGAACTATATTGGACGCGGCGACATGACGGCTTTTTATCGTCATAACGAGCATGATTTTTCCTTGATGCTGCGTCATACCTTAAAAGGCGGTGATGACAATCGTGGTGCAATCCAGTTTGACTGGTCATTCCCGATCAGTGGCCGTTTACGTGGTCAATTCCAGCTTTTTGATGGCTATGGCGAAAGTCTGATTGATTATAACCATCGTGCCACTTATGTGGGCTTGGGTGTTTCCTTAATGAACTGGTTCTAAGTTTCCAGGCTTCATCATTTTAGAATTAATATAAAAAAACCATGCTGTAGCATGGTTTTTTTATTGGGTGGTTTAACCAATCTGGATTTCTGAAGGCGGATGTTTGATTCGGCTCTTTTTCGGGGTAGCAATGAAATAAGCTAAAGTCAGTGGCCCTAAACGTCCTGCAAACATTAACAGCATCAAAATAATCAAACTGGCAGGTTGCAGCTCTTCGGTTATTCCTCGGGTCAAGCCGACCGTACAGGCTGCTGACACGGCTTCAAATAACAGATCGAGAAATTCATGTTCAGGTTCCAGAATTAATAAACTCATAAAACCCATCACAATTAAGGCTGCCGTAATACAGACCACAGCCAGTGCCTTAAACGTAGTTTTTTCGGGAATAGAATGATTAAACAGACGGATTTCATCTTCACGTCTTAAAAAACTGATTACGCTAATCAATACAATAATAAACGTGCCGACTTTAATTCCGCCCGCCGTACTTAAGGAGCCGCCGCCAATAAACATCAGAAACATGGTGACGAGGGTCGATGCATCACTCATTTGCTCCATCGGTAAGCTATTAAAGCCTGAAGAGCGGGGAACAGTGGCATGGAACCAGGCATTCACGGCTTGATCGCCTAGACTCATCAGGCCCAAAGTTTGCGGATTAGAGGCTTCGAGCAGCCATAGCACAATAAACGCACTCAGATTGAGCCCCAGAATCGTCGAAAGAATGAGCTTGCTATTGGTACTTAACTTGCGCCAGCGTCTATGTTGCTTGACATCCATCAGCACCAGAAAGCCGATACCACCAATGATATACAGCATACTGATGGTAAAGGTGATCAGATACTGCCCTGAAAAGCTCATCAAGCTATTTGGAAAAAGCGAAAATCCACCATTATTGAACGCTGACACACTATAAAAGGCAGCATAAAAGAGTGCTTCACTGAACGGATATTCTCTGAGCCAGGACAAGGTCAGAATCAGCGTACCGATAGCTTCAAAAAACAGGGAATATAAAAATACCGCTTTAATGGTAAAACTGACTTTTTTCAGGCTGGTCTGGCCAATCGATTCCTGTGCCATGACTTGCTGTTTGAGCCCCATCTTGGGTGCCAGACTCATCACTGCCAGAATGGCAAAAGTCATAAAACCCAATCCACCGCATTGCAGCAGAAACATAATGACAACCTGGCCAAATACCGTATAGGCTTCACCGACATTCACTACGGACAGTCCGGTAATGGTCACCGCAGAAGTAGCCGTGAAAATGGCTTGCAACCAGCTGATATCACCCTGATGGGCAATAGGTAACATCAGTAGCAGTGAACCGATCAGGATTAATCCGAGAAAACCCAAGGCCAATAAACTCGGCGGGCTGAGATTAATGGTTCTATGTTGCTTTAAGTCAGAACTTCTCATAGCGCTTTAAAATATCTGGCGAGATGGCGTAAAGGCTCCAGTAATCCTTCAACCACAAGAATATCGCCTTCCTGCAGAATCAGGTCGGATGCGACCTGGTATTGCACCACTGATCCGCGCTTATGTAATAAGGTGGTGATTTCAGGGGCGTGCTTCATCAGCTGGTTGAGCGGCGTAGCATGATGATCGGCATGAATCTCAATTTTGACAATATAATGATCATCTTCCAGTGCCATATAACGACTGACCATCGGGTAGCTTAAAGACTGAGCCACACGCACGCCCATATCTTCTTCAGGATGAATGATTTTCTCGACATTGAGATGGGTCAGAATCATGTGATGGGATTTGGATTTGGCTTTTACCCAGATTTTTTTGACGCCCATATTTTTCAGGTGCAATACACACAAAATACTGGCTTCAATATCTTCTCCGATCGCCACGACTACGGCATCACAACGCTGCACATTCAGTTCATCCAGCACATGCTCATCGGTTGCATCGGCAATTACAGCATGGGTCAGTTGATCAGAAATATTTTCTACATATTTTTTATTCAGATCGATTCCGATCACTTCATGATTCAGACTGATCAGTTGCGTGGCCACAGTCGCACCAAAACTACCCAGCCCAATCACTGCAAATAATGCCATGAATATTGTCCTAACTATTTTTATTACATCTCAATTTTAGTGTAAGAGAATTTCGTAAAAATTGCGCTGCTATTCAGCAAGCTATGCCGAGATAAATAGTATGATCATGATTTTGAGTTGCACATAAAAAACCGCCTCGAAAGGCGGTCTATATTTTAACAATTACTTCAGGAAGCGCTGATAGCCCAGATTATTGGTAATTTCCTGATATGGATAGGTAATGGTTTCAAGGGTTTCAATCAAGCCATCCGGATCACCCGGAACAGGCGTTCATTTTCAATATCGGCATGACCACCAATCAGGTAACGAATATGCAGTTTTGCCACTTCATCATCAGACAGGTCATCGACGTCATACTGGAATTTTAGCGTTTCATAAATTTCCTGACGTTCTTTTTCACCATTTTTTAAGCTGATCCCAACAAATACTTGAGCAGCAGAGACATCACTGGCACGGTAATTAAATTCGGTAATATTGCGACCTTGCAAAGCGCGACAGAAGTTGAGGAATGAACCTTTCTGTTCCGGAATCGTCACGGCAAAAATCGCTTCTTTACGTTCACCGAGTTCGGTACGTTCGGCGATATAACGCAAACGGTCGAAGTTCATATTGGCACCGCATACAATCGACACCATATTTTTGCCTTCGATTTTATGTTCTTCGACATATTTTTTAATGCCGGCCAATGCCATAGCACCTGAGGGTTCGACAATGCTGCGGCATTCGTCATAAGTATCTTTAATGGCTGCACAAATTTCGTCGGTATTGACCAGTACCACATGTGGTTCTACGATCGGGCCAGAATTATCTGACTTTTGCAGGCGAATCACTTCAAATGGTTTTTCACCAATTTGTGCAACGGCTGTACCGTCAGCGAATAAACCCACAGAAGGTAAAATGACACGTTCATTGGCCTCTAAAGCTGCTTTTAAGCATGCCGATTCGTCATATTCCACCGGAATGACTTTGACATGCGGGGCAACATCACCCAGGTAGGCTGCCACACCTGCGATCAGGCCACCGCCACCTACCGCTACAAATACATAATCAACATCGCGCCATTGACGCAAGATTTCATTGGCAATGGTACCTTGACCCGCCATCACCAGCTCATCATCATAAGGCGGAATAAAAGTCATGCCATCTTCTTGAGCACGTTGAATTGCATATTTGTTGGCAACGTCGAATGAGTCACCATGTAAAACAACTTCACCCCCAAGGCGTTTTACCGCTTGGACTTTAATATCTGGTGTTGTTTTTGGCATTACGATAATGGCGCGAATACCCAATTTTTTACCCGATAATGCCACGCCTTGCGCATGGTTGCCTGCTGAAGCTGTGATGACACCACGTTCCAGTTGAGATTTAGGCAATTGACTAATGCGGTTATAAGCACCACGTAATTTGAATGAAAAAACCGGTTGTAAATCTTCACGTTTAAAGCGGATGTTATTATTGAGTCGTTCGCTAATTCGTGGTGCTGCTTCGAGTGGAGTTTCGATTGCAACATCGTAGACCGTTGCTTGTAATATTTGTCGAACCAAACGAGACAGCATGTTAATTTTCCATCTAACAGTTTAAAATAGGCGCTTATTGTAACAAACCATACGGCTTTGCGGTTCGAAAATACTGCAAAAGTCCAAAATAGTTGAGTGAAGCCATGAGTCTATATGCAACCCAAGATGAGAAAAAACAAGCAGCGGCCCGTGCTGCTCTGAAACACTTACCAAAAGGCGGCATTTTAGGCGTAGGTACCGGAAGTACGGTTAACTTTTTAATCGATTTATTGCCAGAACTTCAGTTAGAAGCGGCTGTGGCAAGTTCTGAAGCAACGGCGCAACGTCTTAAGAAGTTAGGCATTGAAGTGGTCGATATGAACTCTGTCGGCGGACTAGATGCTTATGTCGACGGCGCAGATGAAATTGATCGTCATTTGCATATGATCAAAGGTGGTGGTGCAGCACTGACACGTGAAAAAATTGTGGCATCGATTGCGAAAAAATTTGTGTGTATCGTGGATGATTCAAAATGGGTCGGACAATTGGGACACGATTTCCCGCTGCCAGTTGAAGTGATTCCTATGGCACGTTCTGCGGTTGCACGTAAAATTGTCTCTTTGGGCGGTGATCCTGCATATCGTGAAGGTGTCGTGACTGACAATGGTAATGTGATTTTAGATGTGCATAATCTGAATATCTTAAATGCACTCGAGCTTGAAAAAACGCTTAACAATATTCCTGGCGTGGTCTGTAACGGAATTTTTGCGATTAATAAAGCGGACATCGCAATTGTGGCAACCAATGACGGTATTGAAGAACGTACTGCAGTTTAATCTTTTAATTTTATAAATTAAATTCCCCTAAATCTCCCTGAGCGAAGTTTTAAAGCACTGCTTTAAAACAAGTGCAAGAAGGGAGACTTTTAAAAGCCCCTCTTTGAAAAAGGAGGGTTAGGG
>SMFC01000007.1_pt1 | contig 34158 bp, 49 predicted proteins | sample 2456331 | NCBI WGS metagenome assembly SMFC01 (sample SAMN10132608, study PRJNA489261) | soil metagenome | isolation source: day120 control-loamy sand soil ammended | place: USA
ATCGTTGAAACAAGCACCAACCAAATCAATGCGGGGTTATCTGTAAAGGTTATGCCTGATCTTCGAATTATCGCAGCAACTGCCATTTCAAACAACGAAAGAAGGATCTATTACAATGCAATACCTGTATTCCAGAGCCAAACAGAGACACGCACAGCGGGTTCAACGTATCAAATCGCTGCAATGTATTCGTCTAGTATCTTTAGTGTCTTGGGCGGCTTTGAAACGGGCGGAGTTGGTGATCGTATAACAGTTGGATTTGGTTTTAATTTTTAGGTTATGAACGAAATAGAAAAAGCACTAAAGAGTGCAAAAGTAAATACTCAATCAGGATTAGACAAGGATGACTTTATTAACAATAAGTTAACTGTTAAAATAAGCTTATCTATATTGTCTTCATGGTTCGAGATTAGTTTATTTAAAGTGAATAGTACTTTATGGGAATCAAGTGATACATATAGAAGGAGGATAGAAAAATTGGTTTTAAGGAATGTAATAAAAAATATGCATAACAAGCCAGTATATCCTAGGGGTAAGATACTTGATAAAGCTTCATGGAATGGGTCAATAAAATGCAAAGAGTGCGCGTTCTGCTTATCAGTTGCATTGGTAGTATTATTTATATTTGCCTTATCGATAGCATTAGGGAATTAAAACTTATATTATGAAAAAGAAAAACACATTCAAAAAGTTAGTTATTAACCCAAGTGGTCGTCTAATTGATTCGGCAAAAACCACGGTTAAAAGAGATCAGCCTGATCCGCTACCTGAATTTAGTCTTAGGTTGTTATTATTCAGCTACTTCATTTCATTGTCAATATTAATCCTATTCTTTGCATTCGCTTACCTAATTATTAAAGTATTATGAAAATTAAAAAAGGAGATTGGTTTAGGTGTATTAAGACAAGCGTAAGCGGTTTTTTTACTGATGGCAGATATTACCAAACAGAGGAAGATGGTCGTATTACGGTAATCGAGAAGAATAGCGGATATTCCGGCCATGTTTTTTCAGGAGGAATTGATAAAAGTTTCATTAAACTCTATACCATCCAAGACTTAAAAGATGGTATAGTAGCAGTGGCAAATGATGGGACATTATGGGATCTAAACAAGGTATTGGTGTATGCCTTTAAAAGAAGCTTTAATAGTACCGGGTATCACAGATATTATTTTAAAAGCGAACATCTTCCTGGTAGATGGTTTCCTTCAACCGAAACAACCCTGCCCATTCAGTCTGTAAAAGACTTTCTAGTTCAATTGCCGAAGGAGGAAAAGGCACAGCCTACGCAGGAAACTAAAGATAAGCTAGATAAGATCGCAGAGGATGCAAAAGTAATAAATCCTAAACACTATGCTTTCAATATTAAAGGCACTCAGTGCGACGTTTTCGATATTGCAAATGCAATGGGATTAAATATTGAGCAATCGACAGCGTTGCGTTATTTCAGGAAAAAAGAAAATCAAATTGAAGATACAAAAAAGGCTATTAAATGCTTACAAAGATTAGTTGAAAGGCTAGAAAGAGATCGAAAATAAAGCAAAAGAATTGAGAAATGACAATTCCGTGACAAAACTATAATTTAAAACAGTCATCTTTACAGCATGAAAGAGAGCAAAACATTAGCGATAGACCTGATGCACCAGCGCATCAAGATGGATCGAAAGGCGTCGGAAGAGCTGGACAATCGCAGAGTAAAAAGAATTAATGAATTAAGTGAAAAGTTAAAAAAACAGAAGAAATGAGTGCAGAAATCGTAAAATCAAATCAAATGCCAGTAAGTGAAATCATGACAATGGCAAAAACGTTCGCAGAAAGCGGAATGTTTACAGATACTAAACAGATGGCTCAGGCTTTCGTTAAGATTCAAGCAGGTCAGGAAATCGGGGTCCCTCCTTTCGCTGCAATGAGTGGCATCCACATCATCCAAGGGAAGCCAATAATGGGAGCTGGACTAATTGCATCGACCGTAAAGGGAAGTGGAAAGTATGATTACAAAGTAAAGGAAATGAGCGACAAGATTTGCTCGATCGACTTTTATCAGGGTAAAGAAATGATCGGTAACAGCACCTTTACTATTGAGGATGCTAAAAAAGCGTTAACAAAAAACATTGACAAATTTCCTAAAAATATGCTTTTTGCCCGTGCAATTTCAAACGGTGTAAAGTGGTTTTGCCCAGATGTGTTTTCGGGCCCTGTTTATGTTCCAGAGGAAATGCCAGATATTAAAACGGAAGATATTGAGCATGAAGAAGTGAAAGTTGTTTTTAATGAGGGATATATTGCTGATTTAGAATCTTGCAAGACTACAGATGAGGTTAAAAAAGCCTATTTAGCTATACCGAAAGTTGAACGTTCTTTATATAAAGATTTAGCTACTAAGCTAGGAGAGGATCTTAAAGATGGAGAATAACCTAAAAAAAGTATGTGAGGGCGTTGAGAGCGTCCTTACATTCAAACAGTCCGATTTTGGACTGTGTGCCACACATTACTTTGAAATGTTGGAAAATGGAGAAGTAGACGAAATTGATATGTATATCGCATTCAAGAAGATGGAGAAATTCGTAGAAACGATCCTTCCTTTCATTAAGGAGCAAGTCGACGAAACACGTTTAAGCGTGGCCTATAAAAAACATCACGTTTCTTTATCAACTCAAAACGGCCGGGCATTCTACGATTTCAAAAAGTGTAATGATCCTGTTTACGAGTCATTGAAAGATGGACTTAAAGATCGTGAGGAAATGCTAAAAAGCCTTACTATTCCTACAGAAATTCCAGATGAAGATACTGGAGAAGTTTTATTGTTAAATCCGCCAATTAAAAAGCAAGGCGTTTCAGTTGTTATGCGCTATGAAAAGTCCTAAACATAATTTTTACGTTTTCCCAACATTGGTAGATTCATTTCTGTGGATGGAAAGGATGGGAACGGAAGATAAGTTCCAGGAGCTTATCGATAAGATCAACCGTGTGCCATTTGAAATGCCTGACCATGTAAAGCGTGGCATGGCGTTCGAAGATTGCGTTAATCTACGGGTAAGCGGTCAGCAGGTGTACACTAAAGACGGGTTTGAGTTTAACGCCACTTTAGTCGATCGTATTGCAGCTAAGCTAAAAAACACGACCGGTATGCAAAAGTGGATTGAAAAAACTGTTCCATTTAAATATGGAAATGTTCGGATCGGTGGTTTTTTAGATTATGACTATTCAGATAAATCAGTCGACTTAAAGACAACATCTAACTACCGACTAGGCAAGTATACCGACAATCAACAGCACAAGGCATACGGATTGATACAAGAGCATAAAACGGACTTTATATACTTAGTGTCAGATATGGAAAATATGTACATAGAGCCTTACAAAAACAAGAAAGAGTATCACGAGGAATTTATTGATAATTGTGAAAGGCTTTATGAGTTCGTGGAAGAGAACAGGGAGTTGATAACAGATTTAAAAATTTTTGGTAATTAAATAAAACAAATATGTCGCAATGGGCGCCTAAAGAAATGGAACTAATCGAAGCGGATGTTTTTGGAAACGATAACTTCCAGCAAGCAAAATTTTTAGGAATTTCACCAAAATACAAAGATTGGCCTTATGAGGTTATCGTTTGGCAGTACGGTGAAAAGGTTATAAAAAGAGCAAAAAAAATTAAACAAATTAAATAAAAATAAATATGTCACAAATGTTAACAGGAAGCTTATGCTTCACAGATTTTAGAGAAGCTTTAAAGAAGGCTCATAGTTCAGGGTCAAAAGCTGCAAACGGAAAGATTTACGCCAATATAGTCATTTGGGTAAATGATGAGCCAGACAAGTTTGGCAATACCGTTTCTATCCAATTAAACTCCTCTAAGGAGAAGAGGGAAGAAGAAGGCAAGATTTATATAGGAAGCGCCAAACCAATGGCTCAGGCAGTTCCGGAAGTAGTATCTTCAAACGATATTGCTGACGACGATGATCTTGATTTTTAACCCCACACCCCCCGCATTCGCCAAGTTTGCGGGGTTTTATTTAACATGACAATCCCATGACAAATCTATTATTTTAATTGTTCACCTTTGATATATGGAAACGAAAGAAGAAAAAGCATACATCGAATATCAGAAGATAGATAGGTGTATAAAATCATGCACTACTTATAGGCAGTTAAGAAATGCAGAAGGAATGGCAATCAGATTTTCTGAACATAACAAAAAAACACTTCCTGAATTTGTAGAAGCATTGTACCCATTATTAAGAAACTCAATTTTCTGTAAAAGAATTTCATTATGGAAAATATATTAAAACAAATCCCGCCAGTGATCGCAATTAAATTAGATGTTGAACCTGGGGAATTATTCCATAAAAATGTAGTTCATGAATTTGAATGCAGGGATTACTCGTTTGAGCTATTCATTGTAGTTTACGGGTCAGTTACCCCATTTAATGCAAGAACGCATAATAGTCCATCGTATGGATGCGAGATTGAAACGGATGAAATTGAGTTTGACTCCATTAAAATATGGGACAGCAACGGCGATGAAATTAACCTATCTGCAGAAGATTTATACGCTGTTCAGATGGAAATTGAAAACAATATAGTTTTTGAATAATGGAATACGCACAACTATTTTTCCTATCAACATTCACCCTCGCCATACTTTCATTAGTGGCGGGAATTATCAACAATTTAATAAGAGAGAAATGATCAAAATACTATACAAAGCCCACGTTCAGTATCAAGGAGAGGGCGCTGATTTTGAAGTCCTATACAATGAATTTGCAGTTATTCGAGAGACTCCGTGTTATTGGTATGTTCAGGACAATGATTATGTCAATGGCAAAGCAGTAGACAAAACCGCTAAGAATGCATACGCGTTTGACACTAAAGAAAAAGCCTTGTTTAATCTATTAAAGAGACGTGAAAGATTTAACAGAATCCTGTGCCACAAAATATCGCAAAACGAATATGTTATTGATGAATTAAGAAAACAGATAGACAATGGCAAAACTAACACAATCAGATAAAGACAATATAGCGCGCCTATTCAACGAAGGAATGACCCGTGAAGATATACAGGTCAAGACAGGATTTGGACGCGCCACAGTGTACCGCTATACGCCCAGAACGATATCCTCTCAATCGGAGTTGGCATCATTAAGAAAGGTATTAATAAGAAAGCATTACGATGCCGGAAATGATACAAGTCAGATCGCAGAGATAACGGGATTCCATAAAAGTACAATTACTAGAGCATTGGTAGGCTACCGAAAGGCGATGATAAAAGCTAAAAAAGCACCTTCGCCAATAAAAGATAAAAAAATTAACCCTCCAAAGACTATGAAACCGAAAATTAAAGACAAGTCCCACACCTCAGAGATAAAAGAGTTATGGCTATCAGGTAAGAATATGTCCTACATCAAGCAGAAATTAAAGATAAGCTTTAACACGGTTAAGCAGACTATTATCGACTTGGGGCTAGAGGATCACAACCTACCTAAGCTAGAGATAAAGGATCGACCTGCCCTTTATAAACGGCTATGGATTCCGGAACGGAGACTGTGGATTGAGACTTACTCGGAGGAGGAGTACGATTTAAAGTCAGAAAAGTATGCCACAAAGTAAACGCTACCTAGATTATTTTAAAACTATTCCATCGGACACATGGCATCCCGTATCAAAGTACGCTCCTGAAAATCCTATGAGGTTCCTGGAATATTTAAAACAATTACCGAAAGAGGGCAGGGAAATAGAACCTTTAAAAATGGAATTTAAAATTAATGGGAAATTATGAAAAACCGAACAATAACCCTGCTCCATCCTAATTGGTCGGAGTGGGGATTCAAAGAAAAGAAAGAGTATTTATTAATGATTAAAAAAGTATTGAAATGAACGCAATAGAAGGGAAGGCTCGCACCAAACTAAAAATGCAAATCAAAGCGGCTAAATATCAAGATAAAAAGTTCGGATTGAATGAAGCTGAAAAATTAAGGTTAGAATTATTGGAACAGGAATTAAAAAGAAAATGCAAAGAAAAGTAATCAATATGTGGCTGACTGGAAAATATAGCTTGGACTATATCGGATTAATGAACGACCTAACAGGAACAGCGGTAGGAAACATAATCACCAAATATTTAAAAAGTTTAAAGAAAAAGAAATGAAAAAACTAAAGACAATGTGGTTCTACACCTCAGATGAAATGAAGAGCTATTTAATAGCGGGCGGGATAGTTATGTTTTGCTTGATATCATGGTCGATTCTATTCGGAATAATATTTATGATTGTTAGAACCTAATCAAATCAAAGTTCCCGCTAATCATTGGCCGCCACTCTTTCAACTTTGGATAGTAGGAATATTTGCCCTGAATAGAAAATCGATTAATATCAACACGCAATCCGGGACCATATCCTATCGAACTGGTCTCGGGATTCCATACAGCATTAGCTTGTACGCGCAACCCGTATTGAGGATCATCTTGTTTGATTGTTATCTTATCGTAGCCTCTTATCTTTACACGGGGATCGCTAGACCAGATATCGGTATATGATTTCTTTGCTCCCAGAAACCAATTGCGTTTATGATAGCTAACTGTATTAAAATCAAAATTATATTTAAACGACCCTATTGCAAGAGCTGAATCTTTGCGCTCAAAACTTAAGTCCAGCCACTTGTCTCGGTACTGGTATATGGTGTCTTGTGTTGCTGTATTAAGAACCCTTTTAAGTTGTATATTTTCCTGTGATACCTTTGCGTAAGCTGTAGAGATATATTTGACCTGATTTTCTTTAATGTTGGCAAGAGACAGCAGTGAGTCAACCCGCTTTTTATCCTCAACGTGAACTTCAATCATTTTTAAGATAGGTTCTGCTTCCTTGTAAATAACGTGCTCAGCACCCTCTTTGTCTACCTCCCGGGCGATCTCTTCCGCCTTGATGCTGATTCTTGTTTCGGGTATCATTACAGTTTCAAGCTCTCTATTTGAATGCTTCCACTCTCTAAAAGCTAAAATTGCAACTATTGCAACAAGCGAAAAAATGATATAGTTTTTCATTATTCTATTTTTGTACTGTCAAGTTCTTTTTGTATTTCCTGTATAACCCCGTTTTTAATATCCACGTAATTTTCTAGCCTATGAATCCTTTCATCCTGTCTTCCAAGAACCGCTTCATACTTTGCAATTATGGTGCTACAATTATCCTTTGAAGTAAATTCTTTGTAAATAAAATACAATAAAAGTACGTATGCTACCACATGAATCGGATTCTTTAGAAAGTGATGGTATTGTGGTACTTTATCCTGTACTTGCATTTGTTGTTCTGTTTATTTTTCTAATTCCTGAACTAATATATTTGCGATCCCTATTGCCAAGCGTTTTTTAACTAAATGGTAGTTCTCCATAAAATCTTTATTTGTTAGAAAATCAACCTCCCACAATACGGATGATGCTGCGGAGTGAAGCATACCTAACCTCGGATGCTGACTTTGGTTTTCTAGTTTTACGCCACGATTAGGAGTCCCTAGCATTGCGGATGTAAGGTCTGTAATGCGCTGTGCGATACGCTTTGATTTATCCCTAGCATTTACCGCTATAAAGGTTTCCGTTCCTTTAGCGGAGCTTATTCCTGCGTTAAAATGAATATCTAGCAGGATGTCGTCAGCGGTTGCGATAGCTTTTGTTTTAGCGATAACTTGGCTTAGTGAATCGTTATCGTTATCCGTCCACGGTTCATACCCCCATTCTTTTAATTGATCTACTATAAGATTTTTCATCTCAATAGTTAGTAACTCTTCTTTTTCTCTATTTGCCGAAGCGCCCGCTTGTTTTAGCGAGTGCCCTGCTGTTATGATTAGTTTTTTCATGGGGATGTAGTTAAGGTATGGATTTTCATAGACTTACACCATATTAAATCCGTTATACTTTCCTATTATTAACTCATTTGAGAATCGTCCGTTAAATTGTTGGCAATATACATCGCCCGCAACCGTACACCATACACGAGCATTATTGTTGGCAAAACCAATGTGTTGCACGGTGTCTGTATATATGTTAGCGAAATTAAAGCCGTCTTTCGTGAGTATAATTGAAGAAGGGGGCGCGTTAAAATTAGTGGCTCCTATGTGAGAGTAATGAATACCTATCGGCGCGCCCGGTTCAACAGGTCTTGTGAAAGCGGGAATATAGTCTAATCCGATATGGAGCCTATCTGCAAACTCTCTAGGGGAGTTGTAACCTGATTCACTTATATTCATCCTCGCAATACAAGTTTCTTGCATATCGGTTCCGAAAAGCAATGATTTTTCAAGAGCTATTCCAGCGCAATACTGCTCTCTAATACCCTCGACAAAGTTTGCGGGAATCATCTTCCATTCGGAGGTGTTTGTACGGTAATTTTCTAACACTAATATTTTACCGTTTGCTACTTCTGTAAAGCCATAGTCACCCACTACCATAACAATCGACTCTCGATACCCGTCTATAAAGCATCCATGTAGGTGAATGTTAGCGGGGTCTGTACCAGGGAAGAACTCACCAGCCCTTTCTGCTAAATTGAACACTTCATTATAAGACCTCCCGCCATCTACGGAAAGAATTACGCTCCCTTGTGCGCGTGCTGGTGCTGGGGCGTAAGTCGAAAAAACAACGGTGTCGCCATAAGCATCAAAAGCCCATCCATCAATCCTGCTTCCCGATGTGGCTGGGTGCGCACTAGACAAATTAAAGACTGTTTGATTGTCCGTTGTATAGTAATGGGTGTTGTTATAGGTCTGAACAACAAGCTCCCCATTGCCTAACTCTCTCACGGCACGTGAATTGGTCGCAACCATTTGAGTTAGCTTTGAGCTGTCAAACGTAAATCTTTTTTCAGTAGCGTGTGTACCAAGAATTAAGCACTCGTTAATGTTGTCTGTGTATTTTACATTTGCTCCATCACATAAGATAAACCTCTTTTTAGTTGTGACTAACATTAATCGCCAAAGACCTAAGTCTACATACTGTATGCCTTCTAATTTAGCCACTTTTTGAGGTTCTGTCGTGGAATTAACAAGGGCGTAATCTGACTTCAAGACAGGGGTATCCACCTTTCTGGTCAAGATGTTTCTCCCCACCTGTATCAACCCAGACGGATTTTCAAGCAATGCATCTTTTAAGGTAGCGAATTGAGCAATGCCTCCTGTAGAAACTACAGAGGCCTTATTTACTAATTTATCGGTTAAATCTCTGGCTTCTTTTGTAATTGCAGGGGAATAAACTTCTAGGTAATCTGAATCTGAACCTGTAAATGATATATCTATATAAGTTCTGGGACGATCCTCGCCACCGAACCGTCGGGATATAATATGCTGGGAGTGTGGGACATTCGCAAAAGTGCTGATATTGCCCTCCGCTGTTCCACCTGGCCCATTTAAATGGGCTGTAAGCACTTTCACCGAATTAACAGAGGATTTAAAAATCAGGCTTGCATAGTCTCCCTCAACGGTCTTGTCAAATATAATTCTTATAGACTGCTCCGACCCATTGCCTTGCAATCTTAGTTTTGCTACACCGTAGCTATCCACCACTTTTGCAGGAAACCCGTTAAGGTTTTGGTTTGGAAAATAATTTCCTACCTCTTTCACGGGTTGTGGGGTTACCCATTCGGCATTATAAGGCTTTTCACCGTAATACACCTCGGAAATATCTATACTCCCACCAGCCCCAGCCGTAACCAATACATTGTAATGGTCTGGAAATATCTCGTAGCTTCTTCCTATTTCCGCATTGCGATACAGCAGCGCGTTGGAAGGAGTCCTGATGCCTATTCTTGGAGTACCGACAATGTTTCCGCCTTTGGTAATTGCAAAATACATTGTTTTAGTAGTCGGGGGGAGGCTTAATAACTCCGCAGCGGAAGTGCCTGTAAATCTAACGTAGTCCAAATCAACGCTGATGCCCGCAGAGGCTACAATATTGTAAGTTTTTACATCTCCTCCGTTAAGGGCTATATTAACAGGAAGATCGTCTCTCAAAGACGTTAGATTGTTGAATCCTGAAATACTCCTATTGACTAGCGCATCCGTTTCCAAACGAGGACTCTTTGTAATGGCAGGGGATGAAACCTCGAGCCAGTCTGATGGGCTACCAGTGAAAGTAACATCAATACGTACCCTTGGGTGGGCGGCCGAAAACTGCCGCGAAGCTACGTGCTTTGCATCAGGGTGAGCTTGTAGGGTTCGGCTTAATAAACCCGTATCGATATCCGATGCGTTTACATCAACAGTATTGACAACAACTGAACCAACTGTCGATTGATACAATAAACTTGCATAATCTCCTGCGTTAGTTTTATCAAAAAACAATGATACGGTCTGGGCTGCATTGTTCCCCATAATCCTAATCTTCCTTCCGCCGTATCCATCAGAAACCACATTCGGCAAACCCTCTAAATGGGTATTTTGGAAATAGTTATCTACTTTGTTTTCTTTTATTGGTAGCACCCACTCAGCACTGTACGGCTTGTCTCCGATATAAATTTCAGCAATATCAATTGAGCCTCCTGCCCCTGCATTGATTTCTATAATGGAATAACCCGCAGGCATAAGTATGCTATTGCCAATAACTAGGGTATGGTTTTGCCGAACATTTGTTGGACTTCTTATTGCAAGAACGGGCGAACCTGAATTGATAATCCCCTTTGTAACTGCTATATATCTGTCTGTTGATACAGCGGGCATTGGCGATACCTCAACATACCCTGAACCTGCGAAACGGTAATAACCTGGAACAACGGAAACAATTGCCGTGTTTGTTGTTGTCCAGTGCAAAAAATTCCCATTATTAGGAAAATCATTCACTGTCGGCTCAAATGTTTGTTGCCCCCACTTTGGCGAAATGCCAGGAATGTCACTAGGGGCGGCAGTTTGTCCTACAGGCACTTCAAAAATCTTACCATTATATAAAACCTGCCTACCTGCAAAATAGGTCGATTCTGGGTTCCAGTCCTCTATTTTACTATCAGCTTTCGGCAACGGATAACTACTCTTCACCCATACACTTCCATTCCTAATGAGCTCAACCTTATTTCCGTAATCAGCTCCACCTTCTGCTGTGTTGACCGTTAACCCTCCTGCAATAGTGTAAACAATAGGCGTTCCCGCTTCATTTTGAGTAACCGTAGGAATATAAACTCCATCTAATGTAGGTGCTGGATCAGATGGCTTAATAGGCCTAGGAGTTACAGTTGTAACGGTTCCTAGCCACGCTTTTAAATTATCTTGACTTATCTTAAAGGCAGTTCCGCTCGTGTCGGCTACGACCAACCAGTTTGCAGGATTTATTGTTTCCGGAAAACTATTTATTTTAATTAATTCTAGTGCCATATCTTTTAAACTTCAATACCTAACCCGTTACCATTCTCAACCACATTAAACCCATTTTGTGACCATAATAATATGTCGCTCATTCCATCGCTTGCAGGGGACAGAGCGCAGCTAAAAGACACCCAAGACCTGACCTCTGTATTTAATGTTAAGTTCGTTATAAAGGCGCTTCCAGTCTTTGAAATATACCCATCGTTTGAAAGGATTCGCCAGTCAAATATAACTCTATTTTCTTGCAATTGATCTAAATGCTCGTAAGAAACGACACCCGCAGCCTTGGTTAACACACCATCAAATCCGGCCGTGTAGTCGTGCATCGTTGGACGGTATGACCTATTACCGCCTGAACCCCTTGAACTGGTCTCTATGCGGCCCGTATCCCTCGATAGAGGGGTATTAGTCACTGCGCAAACAGGAAGCCATCCATCAACTGTATTAATATAAAACAGGACAGTGTCGCCCATGATGTAATTACTGAACATTTTTCACCCCTTCCTGATTAGCGTTTTCATACTCGAATACAACCGGTTTAATCGTGATCGGAATCGGCTCGCTACTTACCTCCGACATCACTACGTTTGAAACGCATTCTTTAAAGTTTATTCGCATAGATGCCGGCATAAAGTTTCCATTTAAATTCCCTATTACAAATCTACTTAAAAATCCGTATATTCCGATGGTGCTTCCCTCATATCTATTCATAGGCCGCCCATGCTGATACAGAATATCCCTTGCGGCCAACTCTAGGAAATCAACATAAACAAGCCCGTCACGGTGCTTAAATCCTGCTGTTAATTCGATGCCATCAGCTTTAAACATGGTGCCTTTGTAGCCATAGAAATCAGTTTCACCATTGATCGTTTCAATGGTGTCAGGCACTTTGGTATAGTTCCCGTTATTCTCGACTGTGTGCATTTCTGAAATAATCCCTCGGTCATTGCTGACAGGCATTACTTTTATATCATAAAGCTTTATCACCCCTGGATCGCCCGTGTTTACGTTTGATGCATAATAAAGAGCCGGGAAAATACTTACCCGTAAATAAGCACTCGGAGGAAGGCCAGGAGGAAGCGTAAAGTCACGAGCAGCTTTCACGATCTGACCTAGACCGGCCGTGTCGCCGTTACTATGCTTGATATAATTATCGAAGTTATTATTAGTGATTTCCGTCCCCCACTTATCATCCCAAGTTAAACGCAAAAATTGCGTTCCATCCCAAAGAGATATAACATAAGGCACTCCATTAGCGGAACCTGCGTTAAAGGTCAACTCTAAACGCATCTTACTAATTCCGGTGACGTTTATCGGGTCTTTCGTTGCCAATGACCGTAGCTCGCTATTGATATTGGTTACGCCTCGGATTTCAGCGGGTAAACTGTCTGAAATTGACGGATAAGCCTCAATGCTGCTATTCTTATCCCACCCATCAAAAGCACCTAAAGCGAGTCCCCGGAATTTAGATGTCTGATAGTCTAGCAGGGTTAAAAGGAAACCGTAGTCGTATCTAATTGAAACGCGCTTATAAGGCATATTAACGGCTCTAATCTGATCGCTCTTGCAATGTATCACATCGCCTTCTTCATTCCCTAAAACCTTATCAATATTTATCGTGTGGTCACCTATTAAAGTCAGAGAACTATCATACTTTTTAAATGTAATATCCCCGACCGCCCGAACAACGTCAGGCCATCTAAATAAATACCATTCGCCTTCCATTTGAACAAGCCCGGAAACCCATTCGCTAAGCAATGATTCGAGAACTTCCTCGCAATTCATTGGTTCTTCTTTATCATTAGCAAATTGCTCCTGGTTAATGATTGTGTTTAAAAAAACGTCATCCGGCCTTCCAAGACCTAAGTAATGAATATCAGCATAAGTATTAATATTCATACCTAAACCTAGTTGATTTAAGCACTTATTAATAACTTCTAGCACGCTGGCCTTGCCGGTGATTGTTGGGTAATCATATCCATCCAAAATACCTAATCCATCCGTACAACGTACCCTAACATCATAAGGAGGATCAATAAAGCTTTCACTCGTTCCATCAGGAATGACAAAGTAGTTTCCGTAAATCACCCCGTCCATTTTCATCACCACTTTTAGTGCCTTTTCATCATCGGTGTACATTTCATTCAACTGAAATGCTTCGGTAGCGATCAAATTAAGATCCAGGAATGAAGGGATTAAAGTTGGGAAGGACTCGTTTGATGTATTTGAAAATTCCCCCTCCATTGGGTTTCCCCCCATTTCGATCTCCTTTGGATCGCCGACATAATTAACATCATATATCTCAATATCATAATCATGAAACTGATTTGTGTAAGGATTGTACCCGTCGAAACCTGCTGTATATCTTAACGCCATTACCTTCCTCTTCTATTAGTTCCGTACGAAATTCGCGCCATCAAATCTCCGTTTCTCTCCATCACCTCCCACTTAGGCTCATTATATTGAGCAGCATCAACTACTGACCCGGACGTAAACGTTTGTGATCCGCTAGATGAGCCTTGACCTGCCGTTCCTCCACTTGCTGCAGCTGTAGCGGCTGCACCTGCGGCAATCAATGCAACACCTGCCGCAATAGCTAAGGGAGCAGCCGCCAATGCCGTAAATGGGTTGGATGAGGCTATCTGTAAGGAAGCAAAAGTTTTTACGCCAATTCCGTATGTAATTAATTTCTGGCCAAACTCCGATAAGAACGATCCGAAAGCTCCAAGAACCCCCCTTCCGAATGCTTCAATAATATTCCCTCCTTTGCCGATTGCATTTCCTATACTGTCAGCAATACCTCCAATGCCTTGACTTATCATTCCGCCTATATCTATATTCTCATTAAAGAACTCACTAAAGCGATCAGCAGCTTCAATACCTGCCATCTCTGAATCAGTGTATATTTTACCGAATTGAACTTCTGGTATCTCAATTATGCTTCCTCTGTCAAGGCTTCCTATTGTTTCAGGTGTTCCGCCTCCGGGTTTAAATTCTTTGCCATTTAGAACCGTTATGGCATCGCTAAGCTTAGATATATCTACCCTGGCCTTAGCAGCCGATTCGCCAACCGAATCAATCCCACTTGCTAGATTTTCTTGCGCAATGGCCGCCAACCTAGTCGATGCAATGCCTGCATAAGCGGCATTTGATGCTTCAAACAAAGCTTTCTTCTCATCACTCAAGGCTTTTGTTATTCGCTTAGAAGTGTTGACCACTCCCATTTGAGCGGCTGATAAAAGTGCATAAACATTATTTGCCCCAACCGCATTTGCGAGGCTGGCCATACCGCCCAGTACCGTACCTATATTTTTAAGTAATTCAGCTGCAAAAGTGCGCACGGCAATAGTGACCTTATCCCAATTAGCAATAATTAAACCCGCTGCCACTGCAATCCCTGTTGCGACTAAGGCAATAGGACCACCGATCGCCGTCCATGCTGCCGCCACTAAGGGAGCGATAGTAATGATTGCACCAGCCGCAGCAATAAGTCCCGTAAATGCAGCTATTCCTGCACCAACGTAAACGATCATATTTTTCATTTCAGGACTCAACGCTTGAAACTTTAAAGCTAGATTCTCTATTGCGTCAATAGCCGGCGATAAAGCTTTTGATACAGTTTCACCAATACCGCCCATTTCATTGGTGAATATGGTTTTGATCCTTAAGAACTTTTCAGCAAGTGTATCTGAGTCTTTGCCCATCTTTTTAAGTTCCGCACTTGCAATACGCCCTACTGCCTCCGTTACATCTGCAATACTTGCCGCTTCCATCGATACGCCGCCGAGCTGCTCCTTTAGTTCAGTAGCAGATATCCCCAGGTTGTCTAAAATTAGCGGAGATTTACGACCAATACCGGTAACGATTGAGTTGACTAAATAATCTACACTTTCACCAGTGTCCTTTGCCCTTCTACTTGCAAACTCCATTAATGAAGCTAATTGCTCGACTGGCAATTTAAAGTTGCTCGCCTGGACTGCGTTTTTCATCAGCTCGAAATCCGAAGTAGTGCCTTTGGTAGCCCTCCTAAGATTATCTAAAAGCCTTGGGTTGTCTAGTCTGTCAAAGGCGGTTTTAACGCCCTCTAATTCTGCAAATGTTTTAACTGCAGATACTCCGATTGCGGAAATAGCCAATGAAACAGCAGCGGCTGGGATAGCCAATCTCTGAATTGATGCCCCAAAAGACTTTAAACTTGCCTGCGCTTCATCTAAATTCTTTTGGAATTTATCTATCTGCGCGCTTATTTCTACATTAACATTGACCATATCACAAATATAATCATTTTATGACAATAGTATGACAATTGATAAAATATGGTTGGGTATCTTTGGATTCACTTAAATAATAAGACTATGAGAGTATTTAACAGTAACCTTGCTACGGTCGTAGCAGTGGGTGGTATTCACGAGATTTACGTACCAACAGAAACTATGAAACATACCACATCAACCGTAGTGGAAGATAACTGCGAAGATGGATTTATCAATGTAACAGCTAAGTTCTTGGCTAATGTAGCATCAATTGAAGATGTAAGGGCAATACAAGAGTATATATATAATCCAATTCAAACAAAGTTAGGGGATATTAAACGGGATCTACCGGGTCATATAAAGGATATTGGTAACGGAATGTTTGAAATAGGTGATAAATAACAAAAAAGCCTACTAAACTTAATTAGTAGGCTTCCCTTTTTGTAGTTTATTAAATTTGGCCATTTCAGCAGCAAAGAAATCATTCATCACATTACTCACCTCTGGTTTTTTACCGATAAACTGGTCAAACGTTGTTGCTAACTTCTTTGGATCTCGATGCGGCGCCCATGAAATCATAAAGTTTCTATATTGGTATTCCCTGACCCTATCCTCTTCTTCCAGCCTCCAAGCATGAGATTCAAACTCAAACTGCTGCCATGTAATGTCTAGCAACTCATCCAGCCTATACCCAAGCTTCCTGACTCCGAACATCAGGACATCGGAATACCAATCTACTTTTTTGCCGCTTTTGCTTTTACGTTTGGGACTTCTTTTGATTCAGGCAATAAGGAAACAATTGATTCCCCAAACGACTTAATGATATTTAGCACGTTTTCACTTAAGATGCCATCAGATTCAATCCACTCAATCACTTTCTCTTCATCCGGCAAGTCCTCTTTTGCTTTCTCCGCGTTTCTCTTAAGCCCTTCGTAAATAATGACAGGGTACGACTCAAATGGATTATCTGTCATTGCCTTACTAAGACCATCAACCGAAATACTTAAAGCCTTTAGAATCCCCCCAACTGCCTTAATATCAAATTTAAAACCTCTGTCTTTCCCATTTAAGGGTAACTTTACATATCCGTTCATTTATCTGTTTTTATGGTGTCACGGTAGTTGTATCTGATAGCGAATCAGGGATCCCCGTAACGGTTAATGTGAAATTCTGAAATTGATCGGGTCCTGCGTCACCTGTGCGAGCCAGTGTAGTAATATTCCCTTTCCCAAACTGGTCACCTGTGCCATCTGTTTTGAAGGAAATCTTCCAGTCGTCAGGCAGATTTGATGTCTTTTCAGCTTTTTGAGCAGCCAATAAAGTATCATAACTAGCCTTAGTTCCGTTATCTGCAGCCTCTTCGTCAACAGCAAAACCATTAGCGGTCGTTCCCCATGTCATCGCATCGATATTTGACTGTGGAGGTATCAAACCACATTTAGTGTAGATAGCCTCTACATCGTTGGTTGTAAGTTCGGTCGTGAACTCGTTTGAAGTGGCGCACGCTACTGGGCGCCATGCAGGTACATCAGCCGTCTTATCCCAAATGGATAGCATGAACTGATCGCCTGGTAATCTATTTACATCTGCCATGATTGTGTTTTTTATTTGTAAATATACGAATTTAATTAATATTTATCCTATGTTCAAATCTTATCAAATTTCTAAATACCGATTCAGCATCAGTCAACATTGTTAAATCGGTATCCTCTATTATTGTAGTTGATTGAAGTCCTGACAATGACATTGACATTATAACAGGTATTACTTTAGCTCGGATCTGATTCGCTATAACCCGATTGCCGTAACCAGCAGGAAACTTAGTAACGACATCAACTAACAAGTTACCTACCCATGTATTACCACATTTGGTGGATGTATCCGTATCTTCATTGTAAGTAGTCAATAATATATAGAAGTCGGGTGTTTCATTAGGCATTAATGAATAGTCACGACAAGGTATAATTGCCCCATCATAAAGGAAGGTTCCGTTTAATGCGGCAATGTAAGCGTTTATTAAATCCTGTTTTATCATACCTTATTAGCTAATCTATCCAATTCTTTTTGTAACCTAATAACAAACTGTTTTCGTTCCCTATCCCATGCGGGATGCATAAACGGTTGAGGTGCTAAGTTGATATTCCTTAATCCACGTCCTTTAAACTGCCTAGCTAGCTCTTCCATTCCTTTTGGTATAGAAACACGGCCACCTGTTCCCCATTCTTGAAATGGTGCATGTGGAGCCGTTGCAACCATCACAACTGTTAACCCATTATCTTTAAAATCAATTCTAATACTGTTCTTTAACTGTCCTAAATCAACAGGAACACGCTGCATTGCATCGTTCTGCATATTGTAGCCAGACGCTTCGATGTTGGCCTTAATAGCCTCCACGCCTTTCTCCTTAAACTTATTAAGTTCTCTAATCGTTTCGTTTAAGCCTGTGATTTTCATTTAAACAAATATATGACATTTCTATGACAATTCTATAATTGGGAGTTTGTATATTTGGACTTTAATGTTTAACTAAAATAGAAAATATTATGAGGCTCGAAACTATAAAAGCAGGGGTGTCTTTGAATGATACCCCATTCGACAAGGTTAAAATCGAAATGGATCAAATAGTTAGTGATCATAAAAGTGAAATTGAGGATAAAATCAAAGATATATTAAAAAGGAATTACCCTAATATAGACTTTAATGACACCGCTGCATTGACCGTATTGATTACTACCGAAAATCTATCTATCCAAGTAGGTGATTCTCAAATCGATTTCGAGCCTGATTTTTTAGGCGATACAACCACGGTAAGAGCCACGAGCGTAATTAACGTATTTAAGGAATTGATTTAACAAATAAAATAAAGTATTATGGGATTAAGTATCTATTTAATAAATAAGGGACAGCTAACATTTGATGGAGGTGAAACATTTGAGGATTATCAAGAGAACGTGTTTGATTCAGGAATAACCCATAACCTATCGTCTATGGCAGATGCTTGTGGATTATACGATATATTATGGGATCCTGATCGTATTAATATTATTAATGCACAAGGCGCAATTGGGATACTTGAAAAAGGACTTAATGAGTTGGAGTCAAATCCAGAAAAATACAGGCTATTAAATCCGACAAATGGATGGGGAGTCTATGAAGACTTGGTTTCTTTCACAAAAGAATTTCTTTTTTCATGCAGAAAAAATCCGAATGCAATTATATACTCATCCTAACCCTCATAACTTAACCTAACCTCAACAAAACGCTTATCAATATTAGGCGGTACGGAAGTAATAACGTATCGCCTATTATTCCAGTCTACTAGCATCGTCTTTTCAGGAAAGAACCCATCCCGATAACGGATCGTTAAAACAACTTCTTTAGTCAAATTTATTTCCCCTGCCTGATCGGTACGTATTCCAGAAGCTTGACGAATAAAAGCCCATGTTGATAATACAACAGATTCAACAGGCCTGCCGTCAGCACCTTGCGTCATCGTAACGAATGAAACTCGCTGATCTAATTTGCCGGGGTTATATCTAGTACGTGCCATTACATTACTTTAACTGTTGTGAATAATTTACGGAAACCTAAGAATCCAAAAGAGAAGAACCTACCATAAATCTCATGAGCTTCTTTTTTAGCCTCCTTTTTATTCTCTGCCCACACTATTCTACCACCATACTTAGTTTTAACATCATAGTATCCCATTGATCTTATTCCTTTCATAATCTGTTTTTAAAACCAAGTAAATAACCTGTATTGGTCAATCAATCTTCTAATCTCGCTAGGTACTTCTTTTTGCCCATCGATACTTTCCTCATACTGTAACGCTAAAAACTTCTTAGCGGCCGTAATTAAAGGATGCGGAATGGCTTCTTTGGATAAATACCCAATGCTGTACACGATAACCTTAGCAGTTGAATCAATACAGAACATACCCCCTCTGACCTCTGGAAGATCGGCTGTAACACCATCAATTGAGATTAGTGATAAATTAGGCTTGCCAAAGATAGTAACCGTTCCTGCGCACGATTCCGAAGCCGTGACGTCATGTATTAACTCCCGATTAAACAAGAATAGACCTGTATATCCTTCCACCCATTGAACGGCAGCATGGATAAGCTCGGTAATCTTTACATCTTCATCATCAAAATCTACACGTAGCCAATCTTTCGCTTCCTCTAGCGTTATAACATCTAATGCTGTCATTATTTTTTAGCTTTTTTAGGCTTCTCTTCTTTAACTAATTCAGCATGACCAATTTTGACAACCTTGTCGCCGTAATTGTCAGCAACTTCGTAAACCTTACCGCTTACAAAATCTCTTTGTGTAGCTAGATCCGACCAGCTTCTTTTTGCTTTGATTTTCATAATGTAAATATATGACAATTCCATGACAATTCACAAAATTAGTATTTGTATGTTTGTGGTATGGAAAATAAAGAAAATATAATTTTTGAAACAGCATCGTTTCATATAGTAAAACCATGTAACATGAAATGCAAGTTTTGTTATGCTACATTTGATGACCAACGTGTTTTAAATCAATTAGATATTAATGATACTAAAGATATATTATTAAAGCTTAAGGAATCAGGTTTACAAAAGATAACTTTTGCAGGGGGCGAGCCTATGCTATACAAAAACATAGACAGCGCCATATTGTACTCAAAAGAAATTGGTTTAGTCACCTCAATAATAACAAACGGTAGCTTTATTACACCTGAATGGCTTGATAGAATGAAAGGCGTACTTGATTGGATAGGTATATCAGTTGATAGCTTAGATGTATCTACAAATACAGATATAGGCAGAGTATTTAAGGGCAATCAAATGGATTATTACACTTTAGTCGATGCCATTAAAAGTAGAGGGTTTAAGTTAAAAATAAATACAGTAGTTAATCGCTTTAATAAAAACGAGGATATGTCTAATTTTCTTAATTATGCTACACCTGAAAGGTGGAAAGTATTTCAAGCTTTACGAGTAGATGGACAGAATGATGCTATGTTTGAATCAGTAAGAGTAACAGATTGTGAATTTATAGAATTTGTAACCAAGCATATTAAATACAATCCAGTTGATGAAAGTAATGAAAAAATGACAGGAAGCTATCTGTTAATAGATCCACAAGGTAGGTTATTTGAAAACAGTAAGGGAACTCATACTTATTCAGATAAACTACAAGAAAGTACGGTTAAAGAGTGTGTTTCACAGCTTGACTTTAACAGGGAAATGTTCATTAAACGAGATGGATTATATATTTGGTAACAAAAAAACGCCCTAACAATTAAGTCAGGGCGTTCCGATTATGAAAAGAAAACAGAAGTTTTACTACTCAATAGGCGTAATTGCACCAGCTAAATCTTGGTAGATTGCTGATTGCTTATAAATTACGTTTAATTCCTCTTGTGCTTCAATACGTGCAGTTATTACGTTCTTCTCAAAGTTATCTTTGTTCTCCTCAGAGAAACGAACAGTGATATCTTCGGTTACAACTAACTCCACGTAATCACGATCAAAGATCAACGCTTTACCAGCAACAGCCCAAGGAGCAACAATAACAGGAATACCTGCGATCTCGCTACGTCCTGTTGCTTGGTTAAATACCAAACCGAAAGGCGAGTTCATGATATTCGTTTGAGCAATCGTTCCGTAGTCAGCACCTTTGATAACGATATACGAAGGTACAAAGTTGGCATCGAATGCGGCCATTACGTAACCGATCAAGTTTTGAACAGCTACAGTATCAGCAGCAGGGGCAGTTCCACCAGTAGCGGCAGCAGCTAACGTATCGTAAAGGTAACGATTCTCTTTCTCGTAGAATTTACGGGTTAAGATACGCGATAATGTTCCTTGCAAGAATGGCAGGTTACGTGTCAATTGTTTTGAGAAGTCAACAGTACCAGCAATAACACGGGTAACAGTACGAAGTTCGGTAAAGTCAATATCTAAGAACGGTTTTTTTACACCCTCAGCAGATTGATGATCTACAGTACCCTCTCCGCCAGTTTCAGCATACGTTGCATAAGTTCCTGTTTCGCTACGAACGATAGGGATCAAATCACGCATGTTTAACGGAGCCGATGGAAGGATGGCCGAGTTGCCTGAATAAGTGATTACACCAGTTCCAGTTAAGGAAGCAGTGGTAGTCATTAAAGCAGGGACTTTGAAAGCTACTGAATTGCCACGATCAACACCAGCCATTTTCTCGGCATTATCAGCAAAGCCTTTTGCAAGTCTGCCTGCAATATCAAGACCTTCAAATTTGGTCTCTTTACTTGCTGTCACTAATGCTTCTAATTCGTCCATTCTTTTTGTCGAATCAGACTTTAGAATATTGAAGTCAGCAGTAATAACCTCCTTTACTTTTTCAGCTTCGTCCTTAGCAGCTTTAGTTGCTAATTCAGATTCGTAAACTCTTTTGTCAGCAGCGTATTTCTCACGTTCTGCATCAGTCATTGCGGTAATTTCCGATTGTGATTTATATGTAAACATTTTAATTAAATTAAGTCAAAGTGAATAAATTGTTTTGTTTCGACTGCATCTTGCGGGTCTGTTTTAATTTGACTGTCATCCGACGGGTCAATATCTTTATCTAGTTCATAGAGAATTGGCGTTGCATCGTTTGATCCGAACAATACCGCCGATCCTTCTTTGAATATTTTTGCTTCTGTTATTGCCCAAAAATAGCCACGCTCAATTGCATCTTCTTTGTTTGCTATAATTGGTAAATAATGGTAAAAGTCTTTTTTCTCATCCTTTAATTCCTCGTCATTCGAATCAATGCATAGCTTCATACCAACGTACATCATGCGGATAGAGTTCTCTAATGACTCCTTGTCTACTATTGCTTTAAGGGCGTCAGAATTCGTTTTATCGGTTAATCTTGCTTTAAATATAAGAGCTTGCGTTTTGCCTTCATAAGGTAACCCTAATTCAAGCCAACTCATATCCTTAACCATCGGAGTAACGTCACTTGGATAAGAAATAACCTTTCCTATTTCAAGTTCATGGTTTATGATGTAGTAAGTCTTTCCGTTTTGCTCAGTCAATGATTTATTCCAGATCCCATCCAAATGAACATCACCATGCGAATCAAGGTAGTTAGTTGTGTTAATTACAGGATAAATAAAATCCCCTACTTTTACTGCACTATCTTCATTGTCTGTTTTTGTTGCAGAAACGTTTTTTGTTGTAAAAGAAATTGGATCTGAAAATTTAACAGCCGACTTTTTAATACCGACAATAGTATCTTTATTCTCTTTTAGAGCAATAAACATATCTCTTTTCGTGGCAAAATCTTTATCTAATTCTTTACAGTATACCATTTCTTACAAATAGGCTTATCATTATTAACATACTTTAATTTCTTGTCGATAGCTTCTTTAATATCCTTAGACTTTACTTTGTCTTTGGTATCATTCAATGCTTTTTTTATCTCTTCTTTCGACATGATTCAAATATATGACATTTCTATGACAAATGTACAAAAATAAGTTTATATGTTTGTTGTGTACTAAAAAATATAAGATTATGAAAGAAATACAAGAAATTTTAAATCAAGAACCGGTATACCTTAACGACTGGAGCGAAGATAAGATAATTGGAGTTATATCTGACTTCGAGGGCATCCATATGACGAAAGAAGCTTACGAAGCCAATGAGTGCCCATGGTCTAACAATGACTACTACCACAAAGAAAAGAGTAGACTAGAAAAAGCTATTGCTAGGTATAAAGATATTAATATACTGTTTGCTTCGTACACTTATGAGGATTACTCAGGAGATGCATGGGTTTTATTTGAAAAAGATGGGAAATTATTTGAAGTTAACGGATCACATTGCTCATGCTATGGGTTAGAAGGCCAATGGGAGCCAGAAGAAGCTAATTTGCTGGAACTCCAAAAAAGATTTACAAAAGGATCTAATTATTATTCAAGAGGCTTCAGTGACGAAATAAAAGAGTTTCTAGGAATTTAAACACTAAACAAATCCCTCTCCATCCCATTAGGCCGCCTGATAGGTAACCCGTCGGCGTCCATCTGAGGAACAAAGGACATAGCGCATCGGCAATTCACAGTCTCGTTTGCTGGTGCGCTTTGATCGCCTGGATACTGCATCGGATAACCCCCAACAATAAAAGCCTGATCTTTTGGGATAGGTTCTAATTCAGACGCTGCAATATGAGAAGGTCTCTCCCTTCCATCATTTCGTCCGTTCCATTTCTTATAAATAACAATATTCGAAGCATTACCCATTTGCTGCTGACCAATATTTGCGGCTCTAGTTGATTCAGTGCGCGCTATTGTTAATGACCTGGCACGTGTGAAATCTTGCCGTTGTAGGCTATCGGTAACGTATTTTGCCATATCACGGAAAGAAAGATTTTGTTCTCGAGATTCAGATAGTAACGTCCTTATCCTATTCCGTGTCGTTTCAGTGATCTCGGTAATTAGATCGGAAGTAATTGTTAAGTAAGCTTGTTGCATCCACCGTTTCCAATAGCCTGAAAAGAAACCTATTCCATTGACTTCTTTGTTTGATGGTAGTAAGCGATCCACTTCTTTAGCCATAGCAACTGATTCACGAGGCATAACAGATACGTAAACATCGTGCATCGCTTTTCGAATAGGAACCTCACTAATTAGGCTGTTTATATTCATTTCAAGCATAGCCACGTTATCCTCTGTCACGTAGTTAAGTAACGGCTCAATCTGCTCTTTTAAGGCTTTTCTGATCCGTTTACGTGCGTACTTCTCGTAAGCTAGCTGGCGTTGTTTATAACTCATTTTACTGGAACATAAGCTGAAATTATATCTTTTACGATAATATTCGACTCTTTCCCAAGATTACACCTGTAGAGTACTTTATTTTTAATTATCTTCAAAACCCAGTATTGCTTTAAATATACCGCTACATCAAAAAGAATATTCCATTTTGTGGATGTTAAGGTAACCTCTAGTTCTAACTTTGCCATAATAATCTGTTTTTTTTATTTATAATCCATAATCTCCTAAATCCTCAATGCTAAGATTCTCATTCACCTGCTCTAAAGTAGTCAATCCTAAAGGAGCATAAACCTTGTCCATATCATCATCTTCCAAAGTCTCGTAATACATTGCAAAACGTTTCTCGTTCGGAGTGATCCACCAGGAAAGTGAAAGTAACGCAGCCATTTCTTTTAGATCCTCACGCAATTCGCTAAACTCAGATATATCAAATTCTAAGAATAGGCTTTTATCCCACTCCCAGCAAATGCCTTTAGTTAAAGCTTCTTGAATGCGAATAAGGTCAGGAGCGACAGCCATTGATATAGAGCTTGACCATGCTGTTTTAAAATTGTCACGTGTAACCGTGTCGGTATTCATTAACATTGGAGACCACCCGAAAACACGGCAGAAGGTCCCAAGATAAGATTTTGCACTTTCGTTTATCTCTAAATCCGTAGGCTTTAATCCAACAGAAACAAAGTCAATCGTCCCGTTTGTCACAAATAACCTTGCAAGGTCATCTTTAGATCTGTTAGATGCCTTCAATTTATCATGCATTGCTTTAGCTTGCTCAACCGTTAAAGGATTCTGCTCTGATCTATTGGTTAGGAACCCAAACACGCCACCAGAAGCCATAATTTCAATCATACGGTCTATTGATTCATTCGACCCTTGAAGTATCCTTAAAGCGGCCAATAATGGACTTTGACCATATAGATGACTGCCTGACTGACTATAATCTAATGAGCTGTATTTAATATGGATCACCTCATCAGCATCAAATGCTTTATATTCCGAAGGTGAAGTGATTACTTTATATTTATCTACATTGCCGTTCTCGTCCGTTGTGATCTCCATTAAATGGGACGGCAACACATAAAGGCGAAACGGTTTTTTATCTCCTGTCTCCCTTCTTTGCTTCCAAACGTAAATGTTTCCGGTCAGCTTAAGAAACAAAAACATTGTTTCCAGTAGCTCTAATTTAGACTGGTAAGGATTAGGATTATCTAGCAAATCAATGATGGGGTGATTTATTACGTCCGTCACATCGTCCTCTTTCATTGCTTTATATAACTTTACTCGGTCATGTGCATCATAGAACATACCTTTCTTTTGGTTGTACTTGCTTCGGTATTTTGATACAGATCCTCCAGACTTCTTTAGCGACAATGGTGCGGATACCATCTTAGTGACCATCTGGTTAACAACAGCGTAAAGATCGGGATTCATCATATACCCTTTCTTGATAAACGTACTGCTATTTACTGGATATGGTGTATAACCTCCGCCCCATGTCGTAAAATTCTTATTGAATAGGTTATCCATAGCTTCCTGAACGATTCTAGTATCGTTATTTACAGGTGTTCGCTGCCCAAGCAAACCGCCCCACATTCTTGCTAGTGTATCGTTTAAAGCCATTGTTTTTTGTTTATATCACAAATATACATAATTAGATTAGAATACGGCAAACTCAAATTTGTTACTATACTCAAACCAGCACCTCATCATTAACATATCAGAAAAGTCAGGAGAGCGGCCGATCAACTCTTTTACCTTATCTTTTGGCAATATCTGCTTCTTGCCATCTTTGTCCATATTGAATTGTTTCACCTGCTCCAACTCCTCTACTATTTGTTCAGCATGGTCTTTTATTTCAATGAAAACCATATTGCTATTTACAAGATCCGCCAATTTATAATAGCATTGTGATTTTAGGTTATTGAAGTTTTCCTTTTCTCTCGTCTCTGGATTCTCTAATGGTGATGAATTATTAACGAAGCCATTACATCCCAGTATATCAACTACACCTCCGCCCACGCCATCTTCGTCAATAATTATATTTGAGTTAGGCACTTGGTATTGCTTTGACAGTCTTTTAATTTCGTCAGCTGCTTCTGTTACTTTATTCTTACCGATAGTTACCATTCTAATAAGCCTGTACCCATTCCATACGCCGATCACGGTGCTATCACTACCAAATCGTGCTATATCCGCGCTAATGTATTTATCGCCACCCTTAACAAAGCTATTTGTCCAGATGTCGGTAATTTTATTGAAAGGAATTAGTGATGCCGGATCGTCATCATACTCAAAATTGCCGTAAATAAGCCTTTCGATTGTTGTTTTATCTGACGTCGCAATAATATCACGGATATAATCTTCCACCTCTGGTGATGGGTTGTCGCTCGGCAGGGCAGGAACGAATACATGTCCAGGTTTTTCTTTGCCTTCCTTATGTGGTTTATAGTAGCGTGAATAAACATGGTTCTTGGCAGGGTTAAACGTCTCTAAAAGCTTTTTACATAAGCCATACTTTTTATTATTCCTTCTACCTAAACGAGTAAATAATATCTTAATCGCATTGTAATCCGTTTCCGCACTTTCATCAATTGCTGCCCCTGTTAACTCTAAACCACCAAATCTTGTGTAAAGAGGATCGGACGGCTTAAAGGCGGTATCAATAAGAAATATTTGAGATTTATTAGTGAATGTAATGATATTGTATTGTTGATTGTAGCTGTAATCCCTCCCCGCCTGTATATTATGTTCCTGAAAGACTTTAAATAACGTTAACAGGGTTGTTTTCTTTAACGTAGTCAGCTCTTTACGGCCCAGCCCCCATCCAGTATCAGGGTAAGCAATACACATTACCGTGACCCAATTACATTCAAGGTAAGTTTTTCCAGAGAAAGCAGCACCCCCGTAACCAATAAACAATGTTTCATCATCCATCAGATACTCCCAAGCTTTATCTTGTTTTACCGATGGTGAGAAATTTATTGTTATTGGCGCATTACTCATTTTTTGGTTTAATGATGTTTATTACCGGCGTCATAGATCCGTCAGATGATAAATGATTGTGTTCTGATTTCTCCATAAGACCCAATTCCCTTGCAATAATATTTGCATTAAACACCCCAACGGTTGCTCCTTCAAATTTTTGACTATAACATTTTGCCCTCGCACGTGTTAAGATGTTGGATAATTCTATCTCTTCTTCTGATTCCTTGCCCTCTAGCGTCTTGCCAAGCTCTGTTAAATACTTCTCCCCAAGATCATGGAATACACAAAAGCCTATCTCGGTATATGGCCTTCCGATTGGGACTTTTATAATCATTCCAACAGCATCCCCTGACTTTACAGCCTCGGATCTCATCCACGGGTTATCATCAACCCATTGGAAATATTGTTGCCATGCTATATCAAATTGCTCTGGAGTGAACTTATAAGGTCTACCTAGTTTTGCCATAACCCAAAGATACGATATTATTTATAAAATTGAATGCAGAATCCAAATCATTAAACACTTTTACTTGAATGCCCTGACTCTCCCAGATAATATGCAATTCTTTTTGTGCCGGTGAAGTAGTTCCTTTCTCAAACTTTAATTCAATACCATACACACTACCGCCCCAAATTAACAACAAGTCAGGAACACCAGCTATTACGCCCATGCTTTTAAATTTTGCACCTTCAATCTTATTTCTATACCCACCATTAGGAACATGGAATAGTAATTTTCTAGTTTGGGGCAATAAATTATGGCATTTCAAGAATAATGCTGTTTGTAATTGGTCTTCGTTTTTTATCATGATTTTTCGTTAAGGGATGACACCTTGTATTTAATTGATTATTAACTAGTTAAGCCTAAAGGTGACAGGGTGATACCTACTTTGAAACATTTCTCAACATTACTACAAATAAATAATGTATGTGCGTATTGTGTATATTGGGTATATTGTTTCATGTTTCAGTGTTTATTATATATATTACCTATCACCCTATCACCCTATCACTAATATAGGTTTAGAGTATAGTGGGGTTGGTTTTCGAGGTGACACCCTTGGTGACAGGGTGACAACCCTAAAAAGGGTCAGCTTCCCCCTCTTTTACTGGAACGACTGCATTTTTCTTAACATGGTACACGTTCATTGCAGTACCTCCAACCTTAGATCTTTTTTTCGGAAACTTCAATGCAGTTAACACCATACCTATTTTAGTGTTGGATAGTCTATAGTTAGTGCTTGCTGTTATATAAAGGATTATTGATGTTATATTCATCCATTCATCCCAATTATCTTTTCCGGGCTGCATATGGTTCAATATCAATTCCTCTTCAACAGATGATTGCTTGAAATCTTCGGTATTCGAATTAAGCAACGCAATATCTTCTTTCAATATATTATAATCATATCCAGACTTATATAATGAATAAAGTTCTTGGAATAATTCATCTTTATCACATTCATTGTATTTTTTATGATCTATTGACTTGACATGAACAGGTATGATACGCCTGTTACCCGTAGGATCGTTTAATATCTGGACATCATTGGTTGTTCCGCAAAACATACTAAGTCTCCTTAAATCGACTGAAACACGCCCGTATGGCTCGCGAACATTTATCCATTGCTTTGAAGTAATCTCTTTTAGCTTCTTTTCTTCACGTTTTGACTTTCCACCAAATTCATCATCTAATATGATAAGCTTCTTTGTCATTAGTATTTCATCGTCTTTCCCTCCATCCATTTTAGATTCAGCAAAAAGGTTTTGTATTTTTTGAGGAAGCAAATAACGGAACCAATGCGTTTTACCAGTACCTTGCAACTCACCTGCAAGAACTAACATTAAAGGAGAGTGCTTTCCGTATGAAGAGGCTATCATACTAACAAGCCATTTCGTGATCCATACATCATGGTTTGGAGTATCTGTAATGACTGATTTAACTAATAAATTAAGATTAGGGTATTCAGTCCTAGACACGTGAGCAATAAACAAATCTCTTATTGGATTGTACACGTCAATTCTATTTGAGAATATAACACTGCATACTAAATCTTTTGATACTTTTGAATAAACAGATTTGCAATCCAGGAACAATGAATTTAAAACAGTATCATCAATTGGCTTATTTTTAATCTCAATATTGCGGGTTATCTCATTTTTACGTAACCCGTAAGGACGCAAGAAATCAACAATGTCCTCTACTTCATTTTCAGAAATATATTCGATGTTATTATCAACTACCTGCTTTATTATATCCTCTGCATCGTCTATTTTATAGAAATCCTTTACTGTTTTATTAATAGCTGCAACATCTTTTACTCCTGATCTAACCTGAGCAGATGCAGCACGTACAACCTCTTTTGTTTCCTGTGAATAACATTCAATTCCTGATTGTTTTGCAGTGTAATAAATGCTGCCGATCGTTGAAACTTTCGCCTTTGAATTGCTATTATTTCTCAGGCAATTATCATACTGTTTATCTGTATCTTCCTGAGAGTATTTAGATGAAATCGATGAAAGGGTATGGAAGTAATCCCTTCCAGATTCGCCAAACTCTGATATAATAGCGTATGCCGTGCTAACCCATTCTAAATAATCCTCGCAAATATTTACATTCCTATTATACATTTGCTGAATAATATCGTCAAAATCTGTTTTAACGACTACCACCCTATTAACTTTTTTAGGCTTCTTTTTAGGAAGGTATTTCTTAAACTTTAATGCTTCCTCGTTTAAAAATAAGTGTGGATCAAATGACACGAACCTGGCACGACTTATATTTTTACCTGATTCATCAACTATTAACTGATAATTATCGTAAAGATATTTAGCAATAGATTCAAATGCATCTAAATGCCTTTCTCCATCAATTTTAAAAAGAACACAAAGACCTTTTCCGCCTATTGATGTGAATATAGAGAATACATAGTTATCCTTCCTTAGAAGTTCTTTTACGGGGTTTGCTTCAATATCATCTAGGTCGATTCCAATATATCCTGAGTGCTTACGGATCTTACTATCTTTCCTTTCCTCAAAGCTACCGGATATTGTCACCAAGGGAGACGATTGTTTTTCTTTCGATCTTTCCGCTTTATCCGTTATTGTTCTGACCTTTAAAACTTGATCCTGCCATTTACCATCCTTTACATCTTTTAAAAAATTAACTAAGGACGTATCTTTTGCTGTTTTGTCGGTTACATTTCTGTAAGACGAAATCATTATCTTTTCCATTCTTTAAATCTTTTTTGTATTTCTTCTATTAATGTTTTTTCTGCTAAATCCTTATGCCATTTATTGAATTTCTTTTTATGGTGCTTGCACCAATCACGGCCAATCTCATTATATCTGTTTAATATAAAATCAAATTGATCGTCATTCATGGTGGACATTACATTTTTTGCTTGGGTAGACAAAACTACACCAATATTAAAGAAAGTGTAATAATCTTTATGCATACGATTACTTTCAATAAGCTGCTCAATATCTATTCCCTGAGTAGCAACCATAAAGTCCATGCTTTCGGCTTCTTCTAGCTCTTTTTCAGGGAATATATAACCGCAACCTGCATCTATTTCATCGATAATAATTTCACATATCATCTTCCGTGCATGAATATATGCACCACATTCAGGACATTCTTTTACCGGAGCTACGCCATCACCTTTTTTCGGTGGGTTATAAAATATATCTTCCCAATCTCTAGGAGCGCACCAGTCACCATGTACGACAATATTACCCCCCATATCAATTATATTGAATAGCTTTTTAATGTCGTGCGGTCTCCCTCCCCTGCCAGTCATTTGAAGCCATAAAGGCATTGACTGAGTTGCTTTATTAATTATTACCGTTTCGATGTCTGGCTGATCAAATCCAGTAGTAGCAATTCCAATATTACAAAGAATAGCATCCGGTGTATTATCAAACCATTGTAGAATCTCGTCACGATCGGTACTTTCACCATCTAAATGTCTACAATTATATCCTTTTTCTACAAATTTTTCACTAACTATTTTTGAATGATCAATATTCACATTAAAAATAATCGTCTTATGTCCTAATGAAAAACGCTCATAAGCTTCAACTGTATTATTTACGTGTTTAGGTTTAGAAAACTCAATACCCATTTGTTGTTCATCAAATTCGCCACGAACAATATTTAACTCTTTTCTATTTACACTTTCAGATGGAGCGTATGTAATATTTTGGCATAAATTACCATCTTTTATTAGGTCAGGAATATCCACACCACAAACAATGCTTTCAAAATAGTTCTTTAAAGGTTTAGTTTTATTCGATGCTAATGGAGTTGCGGTAAATCCAATAATTAAATGATCCTGGTAGTGATCTATTATTTTATTAAAAGATGCCAAATGCGCTTCATCGATAATAATCAAACCGATGTTCTTTAATTTATCTAGCCTTCTAAATGTAGATTCCACCATTCCAACATAAACAGGAGCATCTGGAACCGTTCTCATTCCGGCAATAATAACCTGAGAATTTAAACCGTATGCTTTATGTAAGGTATTTTTAGCCTGTTTAAGCAACTCCTTTCTATGCACCAATATAAGTACTGACTTCCCAGACTTCTTAATGTACCGATCACATATAGAGGCGAAGCATATTGATTTGCCTCCACCAGTTGCAAGTTGCCCAATAACCCGTTTGTTTTTAACTAATGATCTTGATATGTTAAGTACGAATTTTTCTTGATAATCTCTTAGCTTCATTTCGTAGCCCTCACCTTATAATCAAAACTCGTCTTGTCAATAAAGTCAACACCTAAAACCGAGACTGTCTTAACTCGTCCGGAATTAATCCAGTTATAAACCGTTTGCGTAGTCACCTCCATGCTCTTAGCATAGTCCTTAACATTAGTTAAGTTTTTAAGGTTAATTTCTTTTGTTTTTTCCATACAGCAAATATACGACAATTTGCTTATTATAAAAATATCTTTAATAATTTAAAAGTTTTTTGTATCTTTGAATCAATAATCGCAGGAATAAAAGAAGCTAAAGAGTACTTAAATTCATTATGACATTCCTATGACAAAAGTATTGATAGAACGTATTACATTTGAAGAAAAATAAATATTATGAAAAACACAGAAATCCAAATTACAGAGCAACCTGAATTGTTAGAAGTTGTAAAGAGCAGTAAAATTGAATTATCAAAAGCCCAAAGTTATGCCGTTGGTTACGCTCCGTTTATGCAGCAAGTAAATGAATTAAGCCTTGCAATCAAAGAACTAAACAAAGACAACCCTACTACCCAAGACGCAAAGATCGCACGTACAAAACGATTAGAATTAGTCAAGGTTCGTAAACTGGCTGAGACTAAGAAGTCAGATGATAAAGAACTCATCCTTATTGAAGGTCGCTTAATTGATGGCCTTTTTAAAGTTGTTGAGAACACTTCTAAACTTACCGAGAATGATTATTTAGAAATTGAAAAACACCAAGAGCGCATCGAGGCCGACAAAAAAGCAAAGTTGAAAATTGAACGCATCGAAAAATTAGAGCAGTTCGATGTTGATATTTCCTTCATCGCTATTGAGGATATGTCAGTTGAACAATTCAATATTTTCTTCGATTCTCAAAAAACAGCATACGAGGCAAAAAAAGAAGCTGAACGGCTTGCAGAGGTTGCACGTATCGAAGCTGAAAAGAAATCAGAAGAGGAAAGGATAGCAAAAGAAAAGGCTGATAAAGAGGAACGTTTACGTATTGAAGCTGAAAATGCTAAACTAAAGGCAGATCAAGAACGGATAGCAAAAGAACAAGCGATAAAAGATGCTGCCGCTAAAAAAGAAGCCGATCGTATTGCAAAGATACAAGCGGTTGAAAAAGCAAAGCAGGATGCCGAGATTGCTAAAATAAAAGCAGAAAAGGAAGCTGCTGAAAAAGTTATCGCTGATCAAAAAGCAAAAGAGCAAGCAGAAGCAAAACGAATTGAAGATGCTAAAAAATCAGCAGAGCTTGCTCCAGATAAAGAGAAGATCCGGGTACTATTCGATTCTATTAAAGCAATCAGTATTCCCGAATTTAAAACAAGTGAAGCGAAAGAGATTGGCGTTATGGTCGAAAAGGACTTGAAGCAATTATTGTCTAACATAATTAATTTATCTAAGGGATTGTCTTAAATGACACTCCCGTGACAATTCTTTCATATCAGTACATTACATTTGTACCATACAAAAACAGAAAAACAATTATGACTTTTTACCACGGGACATCAACTATTAAAAAAGAAGATTATTTATTATTGCCCCCTTCGGAAACTGGAATCATTCAAGAGGTTGGCAGAAAAAAGAATTTAAATAAGGTCTTCTTTACTCCCGATTTGGGAACGGCTAATATTTACGCTGGGAGATCTATGAATGTTAATGGAGGATCAAAGGCCATTTTTAGGGTTATCCCAATGGGAGAGGTAACGAGAATTAACGATCTTACCTATTACTGTGAATGGGCTTTTATTGAATATATAAATTAAACAAAAAAACAATTATGAAAAAGTTATTATTATCAATCGCAATTATCGCAGCTTCATTATCAGTAAGCGCACAAACGGCAGGGATCTTAATCCAGCCTGAATTTTCAACGTCAAACGTAAAGAAAGGATTCTTTATCCAGTCGGACATTATTAAAGGAATTGGAGTTTATGCCGATTACAAGTTCATGAATAATGAAAGCTCGATCGTTGAAACAAGCACCAACCAAATCAATGCGGGGTTATCTGTAAAGGTTATGCCTGATCTTCGAATTATCGCAGCAACTGCCATTTCAAACAACGAA
>SMFC01000013.1_pt1 | contig 33980 bp, 38 predicted proteins | sample 2456331 | NCBI WGS metagenome assembly SMFC01 (sample SAMN10132608, study PRJNA489261) | soil metagenome | isolation source: day120 control-loamy sand soil ammended | place: USA
ACGCGCTTCGCTTTTACATGAAGCCAGCGAACTCAGAAAATCTTCACTGCGCTCGACCAGACGCATGCCTTTACCGCCACCGCCAGCACTGGCTTTGATTAGCACCGGATAGCCGATGCTGTCAGCCTGCTGTTTCAGGAAGTCGGCATCCTGATTGCTACCGTGATAGCCCGGGGTTAAAGGCACACCAGCTTTTTCCATCAACGCTTTAGAGGTGGCTTTGAGACCCATCGCCAAAATGGCATCGACAGGCGGGCCAATAAAGACAATATTATTGTCCTGACAGGCCAGGGCAAACTGGTCATTTTCCGACAAAAAGCCATAACCTGGGTGAATTGCTTGCGCACCGGTGTTTTTGGCCGCCTGAATAATACGTTCGATCTGTAAATAGCTTTGTGCTGCTGGCGATTCACCAATATAGATCGCTTCATCCGCCAGTTTGACATGCTGTGCCTGTGCATCGGCATCGGAGTATACGGCAACGGTGGCAATACCGAGTTTTTTTGCTGTACGAATCACACGGCAGGCAATTTCACCACGGTTGGCAATTAAAATCTTTTCAAACATCGTAGCATCCTTCTTGTTGTTATGCCGTGGTCTTGATCCAGGCCGGGCTTTGTTTGTTTAAAAATGCATTCAGTCCATTTTTCGCCTCATCTCCCTGGCGAATATGGGCAATATGCTGTGCTGTTTTAAGAAGTAAATCTTCGGTCAAAACCTGTTGGTCGACCAGTTGAATCAGTTGTTTTGAGGAATTTTGTGCAGCAGGGCCACCGAGTAACAGGGCTTCCACAATTTCATCAATTTTGCTGTCGAGCTGTTCCGGTGGAGTGACTTCATGCGCCAGTCCAATGGTTTTGGCCTGTTCCGCAGAAATTCGCTCGGCGGTCAGGAAATAACGTGAAGCCTGACGCGCACCAATCGCACGAATCACATACGGGCTGATGGTCGAAGGTGCCAGACCTAGGCGTACTTCAGAGGTGGCAAACTTGGCATCGGTGCTGGCCACGCAAATATCACAAGCTGATGCCAGACCCATACCACCGCCAAAAGCAATGCCATGCACCCGGGCGATGGTTGGCTGCTTTAAAGTCGCTAGGCTTTGCAGCATTTTCGCCAGTTTTAATGCATCTGCTTCGTTGTCTGCTTGAGAAGCCTGACCGGCCTGCTTCATCCATTTCAGATCGGCACCAGCCGAAAAGCTTTTGCCGCGCCCTGCCAGAATCACCACACGTACATCATCACGGCTATTTAAAGACTGGAAGCAGCGATACAATTCTTCAATGACCTGAGTATTAAAGGCATTGTGCAGTTCAGCGCGATTAATCCAGACTGTTGCCACTTGATTTTGCTGTTCGAGCTGTAAAAATTGATATGTCATTTTTTTCACCTCTTACATGCGGAACACGCCAAACTTGGTCGGCTGGATTGGCGCATTCAGTGCCGCAGCTAAACTAAGACCTAACACTTCACGAGATTGGGCAGGGTCAATGACACCGTCATCCCATAAACGTGCAGAGGCATAATAAGGATGACCTTGGCGTTCGTACTGATCACGAATTGGCTGTTTAAACTGGTCTTCTTCTTCCGCAGACCAGTTAGCGCCTTTGGCTTCAATCTGATCACGTTTTAAGGTCGACAATACGCTGGAGGCCTGTTCACCGCCCATCACTGAAATACGTGAGTTTGGCCAAGTCCACATAAAGCGTGGTGAATACGCGCGGCCACACATACCATAGTTGCCGGCACCAAATGAGCCGCCAATCACCATGGTCAGTTTAGGCACATTGGCATTGGCCACAGCCATCACCAGTTTGGCGCCATTTTTGGCAATGCCTTCATTTTCATACTGGCGGCCAACCATAAAGCCAGTGATATTCTGGATAAATAGCAGGGGAATATTGCGCTGACAGCACAGCTCAATAAAATGTGCACCTTTTTGTGCTGACTCGGAAAACAGAATGCCGTTATTGGCAATAATCCCGACTGGCATACCGTATAGGCTGGCAAATCCGGTAATCAAGGTAGTACCAAATCGAGCCTTGAATTCATCAAAACGCGAACCATCGACAATCCGGGCAATCACTTCACGGACATCAAAAGGTTTACGCGAATCTGTTGGCACGATACCGTATAGCTCTGAAGCATCAAACAAAGGCGCTTCCACATGTTCAGGCAACGGATTTGGTTTTTTATTTAAATTGGCCACAATATTGCGGGCAATTTCCAGGGCATGCTGGTCATTTTCAGCCAGATGATCGGCTACACCGGAGAGGCGGGTATGCACATCACCACCACCAAGGTCTTCACTGGAAACAACTTCACCGGTTGCAGCTTTGACCAGTGGCGGGCCACCGAGGAAAATGGTTCCCTGATTGCGCACAATAATAGTTTCATCCGACATGGCAGGCACATAGGCACCACCCGCCGTACAACTGCCCATTACCACGGCAATCTGGGCAATGCCTTGGCTCGACATACGCGCCTGATTATAGAAAATACGTCCGAAGTGATCACGATCCGGGAAGACTTCATCTTGTAGCGGCAAATAGGCACCGCCAGAATCGACCAGATAAATACAGGTCAAATGATTCTGCTCGGCAATTTCCTGAGCACGCAAATGTTTTTTTACGGTCAGTGGATAATAAGTGCCCCCTTTAACAGTCGCATCATTGGCAATAATCATGCAGGTCACGCCATTGACCTGACCAACGCCAGCGACCACGCCCGCAGCAGGCACATCGTCCTGATAGACCTGATAGGCAGCCAGTTGTCCAATTTCAATAAATGCCGTGCCAGGATCAATCAGATGATCAATACGTTCTCTGGCGGTCTTCGACCAGATTTTGCATCGCCGTCTGGTTGTTTTTAAATTCGTCGCTGCGAATATTAATTTTGCTCTTTAATTGATTCATGCCGAACATCCTTGTCTATTCTTGTGATTTATTTTTTAGGCAGTTTCATTAAACAGTTCGCGGCCAATCAGCATGCGGCGAATTTCTGAGGTGCCTGCGCCAATTTCATACAGTTTGGCATCACGCCATAGACGTCCCGCAGCAAACTCGTTGATATAACCGTTGCCACCCAAGGTTTGAATGGTTTCGCCCGCCATCCAGGTGGCTTTTTCAGCTGCATATAAAATCGCACTGGCGGCATCTTTACGCAGGCTACGGCTATGCTCTGCCTTGTCACATTCTGCGCCAACTGCATAGACCAGGGCTTTACAGGCCAGCCAGGTGGAATACATGTCAGCAATTTTGCCCTGCATCAACTGGAATTCACCCAGCGCCTGACCAAACTGTTTACGATCATGAATATACGGAATCACGGTATCCATACAGGCATCCATAATGCCGAGTGGGCCTGCACTTAAAACAGCACGTTCATAGTCCAGACCGCTCATCAGCACTTTGGTGCCATTGCCGACACCGCCGAGCACGTTTTCTTTTGGCACTGCGACATTGTCAAAAAATAGTGGATAAGTGTTTGAGCCACGCATGCCGAGTTTGTCTAGGTGCGTACCGTGACTAAACCCCGGCATATTTTTTTCAACCAGAAAAGCGGTCATGCCTTTGGCCCCGGCCTGTAAATCGGTTTTTGCGTAGACCACCAGTACATCGGCATCGCCGCCATTGGTGATCCACATTTTCGAACCATTCAGCAGGTAATGATCACCTTTGTCTTCAGCTTTGAGTTTCATGCTGACCACATCGGATCCGGCATTGGGTTCGGACATGGCCAATGCACCGACATAATCACCAGATACCAGTTTGGGCAGATAGCGCTGTTTCTGTTCTTCACTGCCATTACGCTTAATCTGGTTTACACATAGGTTAGAATGTGCGCCATAGGACAAACCAATCGATGCTGAAGCGCGGGAAATTTCCTGCATGGCAATGATGTGTGCCAGATAACCGAAATTTGAACCGCCATATTCCTCACTGACCGTCAGACCGAGCAGGCCCATCTCGCCAAATTTTTTCCAAAGGTGAGCAGGGAATTCATTGTCACGGTCCACTTGTTGAGCAATTGGAGCAATTTCCTTGGCGCAAAATGCAGCCACTGAATCACGAAGTGCAATAAGTGTTTCGTCCAAACCGAAATCCAAGCTTTGTAAATTCATTGTTCATCCATCCTGTGGTTCTATTTGTTGTATCCAAAAAAGCATTTTTGTTGTGCTTGTTATTTAACATACATCGAAAATTTAAAAAAGTGAATCAATATTCACAAAATGATTTACAATTCATTTTATCTTGTTGAGATTAATTTTATGAGTTATAAAAGATCATCATTGATGCAGGAACGAATGGAGCAAAATCGCTTGGCGATCTTGCAATCTGCTCGTGAGCTGATTACTCAAGGGGGCTTTAAAGAGGCGTCGATTCAGGCGATTGCAGAACGTGCAGGCGTTTCTACAGGCTTGGTATATCGATATTTCGAAAACAAGAATCAGATTTTGATTCAGGTTTTGTCAGAAGCAATTCGGCTTGAGATTGAGATTTTAAATCACATTGCTGCCTCGGATTTATCGCCAAAACAGAAATTGCAAAAATCTGTTACAACTTTTGTGAAGCGAGCCATGAACAGCCCCCAGTTGGCGTATTCGCTGATGTTCGAACCGGTCGATCCGGAAATGGAACATGAGCGTTTTCACAGTAAACAGCTAATCAAGCAAAGCATTAAGGAAATTTTGGCTGAAGGAAAAGTCAATGGCGAGTTTGAATTTGAAGATTTAAATACCGCAGCGCTGGGTGTGGTTGGTTCCATGACCTTTGTGGTAATTGAACCTTTGAATCCATCTCGGAATATCAGGTTTGATCAAAATTATAAGGATCACTTTGTCAAACAGATTGCCGATTTTTGTGTCAACGCAGTACGTCGACAGGAGGGAGTAGCAGGAGCATAAAACACAAAAAACAGGCAGGAAGACAGGGTTGTCGTGGTCAAAAACAATTAATAGAGTTGAAAATCAGAATTACAAAGAATCAAGGAGATCGATTCAATGACACAAGTACGGTTAAGCTATGCCTACGGAACAAGCAGCCAACCCTTATTGGGCATGACAATTGGCGAAAAATTTGATCAGGCATGCGAACAGTATGCATATTCTGATGCAATCGTCAGCTTGCACCAGAATGTGCGTCTGAGCTATCAGCAGTTGCAGCAGCAAGTGAATGCTTTTGCCTGTAGTTTGCAAAAACTGGGCCTGAAAAAAGGTGACCGTCTGGCCATCTGGTCGCCGAACTGTGTGGAATGGACCATTACCCAGTTTGCTGCATTTAAGGCCGGGATTATTCTGGTGAATTTGAATCCAGCTTATAAAAGTAATGAACTGGAATATGTCTTAAACAAGGTCTCCTGTAAGGGACTGGTGATTGCAGCGCAGTTTAAAACCACTGACTATCAGGAAATTCTGACTAAAATTGCTCCTGAGCTAACACAGACTGAAAGTAAATTACTCAATGCAGAGCGTCTGCCGCATTTGAAGCATGTGATTAAAATTGATGAACAGGAACATCCGGGTCTACATCGTTTTCAGGACTTATTGGTGGAACCAAGCGCAAACGCCTTAGAAAAATTGCAGCAAATTTCGAGTGAATTGCAGTTTGATGAAACCATCAATATTCAGTTCACCTCGGGTACAACGGGGAATCCGAAAGGTACTATGTTGACCCATAACAATATTTTAAATAATGGCTATTTTGTCGGTGAAGCCATTCATTTAAGTCCAGAAGATCGGGTTTGTATTTCGGTACCACTGTTCCACTGCTTTGGTATGGTGATGGGAAATCTGGCCTGTATTACCCATGGTTCAGCCATGATTTATCCATCTGCCGTTTTCAATCCTCTGGAAACCCTCAAAGCCATTCAACAAGAAAAATGTACGGCGGCTTATGGGGTGCCGACCATGTTTATTGCCATTCTTGAGCATGAACAGTTTGATGAATTTGATCTGAGCAGTTTACGTACCGGCATTATGGCCGGCAGTCCATGTCCACAGGAAATCATGCAGCGTGTGATTGAGCGGATGCATATGTCAGATATCACCATTTGCTATGGCATGACTGAAACCGCACCGGTCAGTGCGCAAAGCTCTACCGCAGACTCCATTGAACAGCGTGTTACGACAGTCGGCCGGGTACATCCGCATCTGGAAGTGAAAATTGTCGATGAAGATGGCAAGGTGGTGCCGCGCGGACAACTCGGTGAACTCTGTGTGCGTGGTTATTCGGTGATGCTCGGTTATTGGGAAGATCAGGATAAAACTGCAGAAGTAATTGATAATGCGCGCTGGATGCATACGGGTGATATTGCTGAAATGGATGATGAAGGCTTTGTCAAAATCAAGGGGAGAATCAAGGATGTCGTCATTCGTGGCGGTGAAAACCTGTTCCCCAAAGAAATTGAAGACTTCCTTTATACCCATCCTGCGGTTTCAGATGTTCAGGTGATTGGTGTGCCAGATCATAAGTATGGTGAAGAACTCTGTGCCTGCATCATTTTGCATGAAAACGATCCGTGTACTGAAGAAACTATTCGCCAGTATTGTGCCGAGCATATCTCACACAATAAAGTGCCGCGCTATGTGCGTTTCTTCCATGAGTTCCCGATGACAGCTTCCGGTAAGGCGCAGAAGTTTAAATTACGTGAATTTATGCGTGAAGAGTTGAACTTAAAGGAAATAGCTTAAGTATTGTTTAGTTTTTGAGATTGGTGAATTCTTCAACTTTTTTATCATTAAAAAAAGTTGAAGAGAAACTATTAAGAAAAAGCGAAAGATCTGCACAGCCTCACTTAGAAAGAAAGATTTTAATTTTAACGTGTAGGCCATGCTTTGACTTTCGATGGGCTAAAAGTAAACAAAAGCCCTTTATTTTGCTGAAGGGACATCCATGTCCCTTCAGCAAAATGGCGACATTCATGTCGCCTGTCATGTGATTAGATTTAGGATAATGGTCGAAAATTTAAAACCTTTAGATGGAATCTTTATCAATATTGTAATAACTGATAAACCGAATGCTCTTTAGTCTGTTGAATGGTGTGAGGTAAAGTGAAAATATGGCAAAAAACTTTCATAGTGAACTCGTCGTCGCTAATTATGATGAGCACATCCGTAAACTGATTCCCGGCTATGAACTGGTACATCAGCAAATTGATGCCATCCTAACCACTCATTTACCCGAAATTGCCCATATATTGGTCGTTGGTTGCGGGACAGGCTATGAGCTATCTTATCTGTTGCAACGCCACCCAAACTGGACATTTACTGCAATTGATCCATCGGCGACTATGCTGGAACAGGCGCAGAAAAATATTGGGTTAGACCTGGGATCGCAGCGGATTCGTTTTATTCAGACAGATACACAAAGCTTAAATCAAGATAATCAGTTCGATGCGGCTCTAGCAATTTTGGTGGCACATTTTATTCCATCAGAAAATAAAACTGAATTTTTTCAGGATATATCCGATAGTCTTAAGACCGATGGAATCCTGTTAACCTATGACTTGATGCAACCTGAAAATAAAACTGAATTAAAAATCTTGCAAAAAATGGCACAGCAGACAGGACTCAGTATTCAACAAAGCGAAAAAATGCTTGAACGGTTACAGCAGGATTTTCATTTAATCTCTGCCCAAGATTTAGCAGCGCTTTTAACCAAAGTCGGATTTAAACATAGCAAAATTTACTGTCAAATCATGAATTATTATGGTTTTTTTATACAGAAATAAGCATAGCTAACTGAAACAGTTAACTAGAAATTTAAATATAAGATTCAAGGAAGTGTAAAAACAATGTCAGCCTACTATCGTTTCATCAACCGCGAACAGCATGCCGATGGCAGCAGCACTGCTTATTATGAATCTAATATTCATGCGCAAGGTGCATGGAATCCGCATGAGCAGCATATGGCGCCCGCGACTGGCATTATTTGTGCAGAACTGGAACAGTTTCAGCCACGTGCAGAGATGCGCATTGGCCGGGTGAGTCTGGATATCTTTGGACTGATTGCTTTTGGTGAATTTTCCATTACTACGCGCATGATTCGTCCGGGTAAAACCATCGAACTCATTGAAGCAGAAATGTGTGCCAACGGGAAAACCTGTATTGTGGCACGTGCCTGGAAAATGATGACTTCGGATACCCGTGCGATCGCCGGTCTGGAAGATTTTCCGGTTCAGCACCCTGAAGACCTGCCGGTGTGGGAAGGGATGCGCTGCTGGCCAGGTGGTTATATTCAAAGTATTAATACCCGTGCCCATGTCGATCATCGTGCGGGCAAAGGTATTGTCTGGTTATCCAATGCCCTGGAAATGGTAGAAGGTCAGACGACCAGCGACTTTAGCCGTTTGATGGGAATGGTGGATACAGCCAATGGCGTGGTGCCGCGTCAGGATCCAAATGCGGGATGGGGCTTTCCAAATCTGGACTTGCAGATTCATTTGCATCGTTTACCTAAAGGCACATGGCTAGGACTAGAAGTGCTACAGCAATATGGTGAAGATGGCATTGGTTTAACCAGTGGAATTTTACATGATCTTCATGGGCCTTTTGGTCGCAGTGAGCAGATTTTAACCTTACGTAAATTTTAAAATCTGATTTACACAAAAGGACGAATTGCTTCGTCCTTTTTTTATTGGCATGCTGTGCGCAATTATTCAGGAAGATCAGCAGATGCGGATTAGTATTATTGGGGCAGGTCGAGTTGCCTTTCATCTTGCCCAAGGCTTAAATGGACAGCATGAGCTTGTACAAATCTATAGCCGCAGTTTTGCCAAGGCAGAACAGCTGGCATCTAAATTTAAGGCTCAGGCGATCAACGCTCCTGAATTACTGCATTCCGAAATTGATCTTTTAATCATTGCCGTCAGTGACCAATTCATTCGATCTGTCATCGAGCAGGTACATGCCTATCTTCCTGATGTGTTGATCGTACATACTTCTGGCAGTACCCACTTAAACGTTTTGCAGGATGTTCACCCACGTTCAGGTGTATTTTATCCTTTACAGACTTTTAGTCTGGAGCGTGACATCGACTGGTCGAATACGCCTTTATTTATTGAAGCGGATAATGCTGAAGATCAAGAAAAACTGCATGATCTAGCAAATAGCCTAAGCAATAGAGTCTATCACTATAGCTCTGAACAACGCTTAAGTTTGCATCTGGCCGCAGTATTTGCCTGTAATTTCAGTAATTATTGTTATGATATGGCCAAACAGATTGTAGATGCTGAGCAGGTCGATTTCAGTCTGCTGTATCCCTTAATACTAGAAACTGCCCATAAAGCTACCGAAAATGATCCAAGGCAAATGCAGACTGGCCCCGCCATGCGTGGTGATCAAAATATCCTAAATATGCATCAGCAGATGCTGGCGAATCGGCAGCGAGCAGATTTACAAAATGTCTATCAGTTGTTGAGCCAGCAGATTCTCACGCGTCATCAAAAATGAAGAAGCTAATGATTTATCTACAGAGCAGGGTTCAAAGACAAATTTTCTCTATAAAAAAGCGCTGAATAATCAGCGCTTTTGTGAGTCTTAGATTAAGAAATTTTCTTGAAGATAAAGTCATTAATCTTGTGACCGGCTTCAATGCCGCGACGCTCAAACTTGGTTTGTGGACGCCAGTCAGGACGAGGATAGCTGTTGCCTTTACCTGCGAGGTTTTCCAGACGTGGACGTTCTTCCAAAACTTCAAGCATCCATTCTGCATATGGTTCCCAATCTGTTGCAGCATGGAAGGTGCCGCCCAGCTCCAGCTTTTGCTCAACCAGTGGCATACGTTCATGTGAAACAAAACGGCGTTTAAAATGACGTTTTTTCTGCCATGGATCAGGGAAGTAAAGCTGAACCGTATTGATACTATTGTCCGGCATTTCACGCAGCACTTGAATCGCATCGGCATCCAGTACGCGTAAGTTGGTTACGCCGGCCATACCTGCTTCATAGACACACTGCGCAATGCCTGGTACATGAACTTCAATCCCGACAAAGTTACGCTCGGGATTGGCCTTGGCCATCAGCACCAGAGAACGGCCCATACCAAAACCGATTTCTACCGTTAAAGGACGCTCAGGATGTTCAAAGTGTTGACGTAAATCGCCCACCGGATATTCCAAAATTAAGTGACCATATTGTTCAAGCGCAGTACGTTGAGAGGTGTTCAGCGGCATTGAGCGGCGCATAAACGTCACGATTTCACGGTGCTCGCTTAAATTGTCCAGCTCCACGACTTGCTGGTCTAATTGATCGTTCGACATAACTTTGGCAAATCTAAAAATTCAGAATGCGGTATTTTAAGTCCTGAGCCGAGCAAGTCAAACTTTTCTCGGTATTTCTCCATAAAAATCGGCAAGATCTTCCAGATACAATAAAAGAGCCTCGCTTGGCTCTTTTATTAATCATCATGCCTCAGCTACTAAAACGGTCAATCAAGGTGCTGCTGGCTTCATTTAAACCAATCACGGTCACCTCTATACCTTGAGCTTTAAATTTCTGGATGACGTTATTCAGCATATTCACTGAGGTCACATCCCAAATATGCGCATGGGTCAGATCTAGTTCAACATGTTCAAGCTTTTCTTTAAAATCAAAGAACTGATAGAACTTCTCTGAACTGCTAAAGAAAATCTGTCCGGAAATAATATAGCTGCGGGAGTGAGCTGAATTTAAATGGGTAGATACATGCACGGTTCTTTCCAGTTTATTAATAAAGAACAGGGCAGAAAGTAGCACGCCAACAAATACACCCAGTGCCAGATTATGGGTGGCTAAAACCACCAGCACCACCGCAATCATAACCACATTAAATTCCAGCGGATGTTTATTGAATTGTTTGACTGAACCCCACTGGAAAGTGGTAAAGGCGACCATCACCATAATCGCCACCAAAGCCGCCATCGGAATATAAGCCAGCCAGTCTTTCAGAAACACCACCAGGCACAGCAAAAATACACCGGCAATCAGCGTCGATAAACGGGTTCGTGCACCGGAAGACACATTAATAATCGATTGACCGATCATGGCACAACCGGCCATGCCACCCATAAAACCACTGACAATATTGGCCATACCCTGACCACGACATTCCTGATGACGGTCACCTTCAGTTCCGGTGACTTCATCAATTACAGTCGTGGTCATCATGCTTTCCAGCAAACCGACAGTCGCCAGCGTCAATGAATAAGGCAGTACAATTTGTAGGGTTTCCAGATTGAGCGGAATCTCCGGCAGCAGGAACACTGGTAAGGTGTCCGGAAATTGCCCCAGATCACTCACGGTTCGCATATCTGTACCCAAGAACAGCGCCAGTCCACTCAGCACGATGATGCAAATTAGCGGAGAAGGAATGGCTTTACCAATTTTAGGCAGATAAGGAAATAGATAGATAATCGCCAGACCCATGGCAATAAACAGATAGCCCATCCCATCCATTTTTTGCATCTCGGGAAGCTGTGCGACAAAAATCAGAATTGCCAATGCATTCAAAAATCCATACACCACAGCTTGCGAAACAAAGCGCATCAACTTGGCCACTTTAAAATAACCGGCAATGACCTGAATAATTCCGGTCAGAATAGTCGCTACCAGCAGATATTGCAGTCCATGGTCTTTTACCAGCGTAATCATCAGCAGTGCCATCGCACCCGTAGCCGCTGAGATCATGGCAGGGCGGCCGCCAAAAAAAGCAATCGTCACAGCAATACAAAACGAAGCATAGAGACCGACCTGCGGATCGACGCCAGCAATTGCAGAGAAGGCAATCGACTCGGGAATCAAGGCCAGTCCAACCACCAAACCTGCGAGTACATCAGTCCGAACATTGGAAAACCATTCTTCTTTTTTAAGGCTAATCACGAAATATCATCTAAATTTGGAAAACCTGGGTATCTTAAACAGATGCGGTCAAAAATCTACAGAGATGGGCTTGAAAAAGCCGTTAATTTCCTGAATATTGAATGAGTAAATGTCCTGAGGGGCAGTTACGCTTTTTTGCAATTTACAGGTTTGATCACTTGAAAGTTTGACAGAAGCGATTTAAAACATAGAGAAGTGTATAACAAGGATCAGAAATGAAGCTTTACTATTCGCCGGGTGCATGCTCACTGGCAGCTCATATTATTTTAAATGAAATTAATGTCGATTTTGATTTGGAACGTGTTGACTTAAAAACACATAAAACAGAGAAAGGTACGGATTATTACGAAATTAATCCTAAAGGCTATGTACCAGCCTTAGAAATTAATCCTGGTCTGATCCTGACAGAAAACGTAGCCATTTTACCTTTTCTGGCTCAACACGATCCAAAACAAGATCTGATTCCGCCATCTGGTATGGGACGTGCCAAAGTTCTGGAATGGCTGGGTTATCTCAATTCAGAATTGCATGATGCTTATGCGGTGTTCTTTGGTGGCAAGTTATCCGATGATGAAAAGAAAAAAGCCTATGCAGAAGTCGATCGTCTATTGAGTTATATCGACAAAGCGATTGCTGAATCAGACAATGACTATCTGGTTGATGATAACTTTGGCCCAGCCGATGCTTATCTGTTTGTGTTGACCAATTGGTCGAATCATATTGAGCATGATTTAAGTCCGTATAAGAATATTATTCATATCCGCAATAAAGTCGCAGAGCGTCAGTCTGTACAGATTGCAATGCGAGATGAAGGTCTAATTCCATAAATGAGTATTCATCATCAGGCTTAAAAAAACCGCTTTATTGAAAGCGGTTTTTATTTGTCAGTCTTCATCATTAAAGTGTGAATAGAAATTAACAAAATCAATGTTATTTTAATAGAATCGCTGATGAGACTTGAACGTCGATCATCGCGCTGCAGTTGAGTAGCGCCAGCGTACATCCTTATTTTTATTATCGAGTGTTCATTATTATAAAAGCTCGATCAAATAGCTGAATGATTTAAGCTTAAATTGTGCCCATGAATTTTAGTCAAAAAAATAAGGACTCCTGAGAATCCTTATTTGAAAAATGATCCAAGACTTTAAATATTATTTAAAGAAATAACCAGTTTCCGGCGAGCTGGCATTGGCCATACGTTTGCGTGGCATACGGCCGGCCAGAAAAGCTTCACGGCCAGCTTCGACTGCTTTTTTCATGGCTGAGGCCATGAGTACCGGATTCTGTGCAGCCGCAATCGCCGTATTCATCAGTACACCATCACAGCCCAGTTCCATCGCAATTGCGGCATCACTTGCAGTACCAACACCGGCATCGACCAGTACAGGCACTTTGGCATTTTCTTTAATAATCGACAGGGTATGTGGATTGAGAATTCCCAAGCCCGAACCAATCAGGCTGCCCAAAGGCATAATTGCCACACAGCCCATGCTTTCCAGTTCTTGCGCCACGATTGGATCATCCGAAGTATAGACCATGATCTCAAAGCCATCGTCAATCAAGGTACGTGCAGCTTTCAAGGTTTCAGTCACATTCGGATATAAGGTCTTTTCATCGCCTAAAACTTCAAGCTTGACCAGATTATGGCCATCAAGGAGTTCGCGTGCCAGCATACAGGTGCGAACGGCACTATTGGCATCGAAACAACCTGCGGTATTCGGCAAAATGGTATATTTTTCCGGAGGAATGACTGACAGCAGATTCGGCTGATCTGGATGCTGTCCAATATTGACCCGACGAATCGCGACAGTAACAATCTCTGCGCCACTGGTTTCAATGGCTTGCTGAGTTTCATTTAAATCTTTATATTTGCCTGTGCCTACCAAAAGGCGAGACTGGAATTGGCGTGAACCAATCTGTAATAAATCTTGCATAATCGTCCCGAGTATTAGCCGCCACCGACCGCGTGAATAATTTCTATTTTGTCTGTATCGCAAATCGGCGTATCGCCTAATCTGCTTTTAGGAATAATCATTTCATTGACTTCAACTGCAAAACGCTTACCCTCAAGCGCCATACTCTGAATCAGTTCCAGCAGATTCTTGCAGTGAGTTTCCTGTTGTTCGCCATTGATATAAATCATCATTCTAGCTACCCTCCATGATTAAGTGATTTTCAGACTTATCTGGCGTATTTTAAAGCATTCCAAGCCAGAATTAACCATCCTGCAATCATTAAAGCACCACCAATTGGCGTAATTGCGCCTAATCCACGTGGTAAACCCAAGGCCATGATATACAGTGAACCAGAAAATAATAAAATACCGACCTGAATTAGCCAAAAACTCCATTGAATCGGGAGTGTCGGAATGACTTTCGCGAGCAAGGCCAGAATAAGCAAACCTAAGGCATGATAGAAAAAATAATCCGTTGCCGTTTGCCACCAGCCGAGCTGGGCTTCAGTCGCGCGCGCTTTTAAACCATGTGCACCAAAGGCACCGAGCATCACGGCAAGCGCCAAGTTGAGTGCTGAAATCGCAATCCACATTTGAATTGATCTTCCTGATAAAGTTTGCGCTCAACCTTAGCATAAATTCAAAATTCGGACATAAAAAAGCCTTCATCAAAGAAGGCTTTTTCAGATTAAATCAATAACAGAATTTGGTATTAATTGGAGGACATCGCCACTTTAATTTTTTCCATGGCATTTTTTTCGAGTTGGCGAATACGTTCCGCGGAAACGTTATATTCGGCGGCCAGCTCATGCAGGGTTGATTTCTCGTCATCTAGCCAGCGGCGCTGCAAGATATTACGTGAACGATCATCGAGCTGATCCATGGCTTCGTGCAGAGCAGAGGTACTTTGTTCCTCATAATCCTCATTTTCAATCAGACGGGCCGGATCATAACGGTTATCTTCAAGATATAAAGCCGGTGCAACATAAGTTGAACCTTCATCATCGTCATCGCCGGAAGCATCAAAAGCAGCATCATATGCCGTCAAACGGCCTTCCATCTCCAGAACTTGTTCTGGTGTGACATTTAAATCATTGGCAATCGACTGTGCTTCTGCGAGGGTCAACTTTTTCGATGATTTTTTCAGGCTACGCAGATTAAAAAACAGTTTACGTTGCGCTTTGGTGGTGGCGATTTTAACAATACGCCAGTTACGGATCACATATTCATGAATTTCCGCCTTAATCCAGTGCACAGCAAATGACACCAAACGTACGCCCATATTCGGGTCAAAACGTTTTACAGCTTTCATCAGACCCAGGTTGCCTTCCTGAATCAGGTCGCCTTGTGGCAGACCATAACCTGCATAACTGCGTGCAATATGCACCACAAAACGCAAATGTGACATGACCAGCATTTTTGCTGCATCTAAATCCTGGTCATAGTAATAGCGTTCAGCCAACTCTTTTTCTTGTTCGGCCGTTAAAATCGGAATCTGATTGACAGTGCTGATATAAGCACCGAGGTTGACCCCTGGCGCCGATAATGACAGGGGCATCAACTGATTGCGGCTGTCACTCATGTGTTCTCCTTGAAGTGCGGGATAACCCTAAACATAGGTTTTATCTTAATCCAATCTCTCCGCAAATAATGGATATTTGGGTAGAGAAATGTAAAAAAGTATACGAAACTAAGATAAACAGTTTAATTGAAAATTTTTAAGATTCAATCAAGTAGTGAAACTCTGAATCAGAAATTTTTCTTGATTCAAGCTTGAGTTGATGAATCTGGCAATAACGGCTGATATCCGTCTGACTATGTGGATCAGAGGATTTCAGCAAGAAAGTTTTCTGATTACCGGCCTTTAGTGCCCGTTTTAACATTAATAGCGGCATCGGGCAGGGTTTTCCCATGGCATCGATAAGACAATATTGCTCTGGATCTTGCGACATTAGGGTTTCATTCATATAGCAAAAAAATGACAATAAATAGTAACAAAGAAGCGTATAGAACCAAACTGCTTTAATAAAAATCAGGATCTAAAAGAAGATATAAAGTCTTTTGACAATTTTCATGAAAAAAATAACTAAATCAAACAGAACATGCTAAAAAAAATCTATTAATTGTGATAAACCCATGTTAAGCTCGTTGCGTATTTGGGACTTTGAATAAACAAAGTGATTGTTTTTCACCCTATTACATAAATGGATGTAACCGGGATTTTGTTGATAGTTTTACAGAATGATTACAAGCTTAAAAATAATATTTTCAAACTTGTTTGCTCTGCTGTTTGCAACACCGGGTGGTCCTTCTTTTAGTTTCAATGAGGATTAACTTATGACAGCTGCTCGCGAACAAGGCGTAGTTAAGTGGTTTAACGATACTAAAGGCTTCGGCTTTATTCAACGTAACGGCGGTGATGACGTATTTGTTCATTTCCGTGCTATCCAAGGTGACGGCCACCGTTCACTTCGTGATGGTCAACGCGTTGAATTCAGTGTTGTTAAAGGCCAAAAAGGCTTTCAAGCTGAAGAAGTTCAACCATTAGACTAATCTTCGGATTAAGCTAAAAAGAAAACGCTCCAATATAACTTGGGGCGTTTTTTGTTTATACTATCCCCATCTTAGTGATTACCCAAGTAGAGCACCGCTTTATGTCATCTGGTTTTGAAACCTTAAATTTACATCCCAATCTAAAAAAAGCGATTGATGCTTTAGGCTTTACCACCATGACGCCTATCCAGCAGAAGGTTTTAAAATTCACGCTGGCAGGACATGATGCCATTGGCCGCGCACAGACAGGTACAGGTAAAACTGCAGCTTTTTTAATTAGTATCATGAATGATCTATTAAATAACCCAATTCAGGAGCAGCGTTATCGTGGTGAACCGCGTGCCCTGATTTTGGCACCGACCCGTGAACTGGCACTGCAAATTGAAAGCGATGCACAGGATCTGGCCAAATATGCCGGTCTCAATGTCGTGACTTTGCTGGGTGGTGTAGATTTTGACAAGCAAAAGAATCAACTAAATAAAGCACCTGTCGATATTATGGTCGCGACACCCGGTCGTTTGATCGATTTTGTCGAGCAAAAAGAAGTCTGGCTGGATCAGATTGAATTTCTGGTCATTGATGAAGCGGATCGTCTACTCGATATGGGCTTTATTCCTTCAGTGAAACGCATTGTGCGTTTTTCGCCGCGTAAGGAGCAACGTCAGACTTTAATGTTCTCTGCAACATTCAGCTATGATGTACTAAATTTGGCACAGCAATGGTTATTTGAACCGGTCACAGTTGAAATTGAACCGGAAAAGAAAACCAATGCCGATGTCGAGCAACGGGTGTATATGGTGGCTAAGGCCGATAAATATAAACTGTTGCAAGAAATCTTGCGTGATGAGCCGATTGAAAAGGTGATGATTTTCGCCAACCGTCGTGATCAGGTGCGTAAGCTTTATGATCATTTAAAACGTGATGGTTATAAGGTGGTCATGCTGTCTGGTGAGATTGCTCAAGACAAGCGTCTAAAAATGCTAGACCAGTTCAAAAATGGTAAGCACAACATTATGATTGCAACAGATGTTGCGGGTCGTGGTATTCATGTGGATGGTGTTTCACATGTGGTGAACTTCACTTTACCTGAACAGTCAGATGATTATGTACATCGCATTGGACGTACTGGCCGTGCGGGAACACGTGGTGTGAGTATTAGTTTCCTTGCCGAAGATGATGCGTTCTATCTACCAGAAATTGAGAAGGCGATTGGACAGAAATTGCCTTTGACCCGTCTGGAAGGTTATTGCTAATCCAGATTAAAAAAACCGCTCTTGAAGAGCGGTTTTTTTATGACCATGTGATCTGGACTTATTTGGCCTGACAACGGAAAGTCAAAATGGTTTGATAGTCATCATTCTGGTTTAAACCGGTATTGGTGCCTGCGATATTACCTAAAACAGTCGCTGCTGCCTGAATCATTTGTCCAGTCTGATCATCAACGACACCTTTTAATGCCCCGTTATAACCCGTCTTTTCATCGATAATAATCGCAGTAGCTTTCGAACCACAGGTTTTGCTGGCAGCATTAATGGCATTATTTTTAGCAGTTAGTTGATTTTTACCTAATCCGGTAACCTCAAACTGATTGTTTTCTTTCTGAATTGCCAGTGAGGTTGGGTTAGAAGCGCAGGCAGTTAAAAGTAGAACTGAAGCTGCTAATCCGCTGATCGCAATTGTTTTTTTCATGATAAAATCTCGGGTGAAAACAGAATTAAGCTTATTTGAGCATAGTAAAGCGCACAGAATTTGGAGCTGTTGTATAAGTTTGGAAATTTTTAGTGTGACTCTATGCTAAAAAAGTAATTCAACTGAGCATTTCATTGATTAAAATAAAAATATTGTAATGTTACTTGAGTAATTTTTGCGGCTAAGTCGCGGTGAAGTTTATAGAGTATTACAGCGGGAATATGCTAATCTTGAAAACAGTTTTTAAGTATAGATCTACAAAGCAATGACGGAATCCGTGGTCGACATCGTTCATCAAAATATTCACCAACGTCAATCAATAGGACATTTGCTGGCACCGGCACCGAATGCAGAACAGCTGGAGCTGGCTTTTCAGGCGGCATTGACAGCACCAGATCATCATCGGTTGAAACCCACCACCTTTGTGGTGATACCTGATGCACAGCGTGAAGCATTTGGGGAGCTGTTGTCTCAGGCACTGGTCGATCTGGGTGAAACTGAAACGGCACAGATTGAACGGGTCAAGAATCATCCATTCCGTGCGCCACTATTGGTGCTGGCTTTAACGCGTTTGCAAGATCATCCTAAAGTTCCACATTTTGAACAGATTCTCAGTTCAGGCGCCGCCATACAGAATTTTCTGTTATCACTCCAGATTCAGGGTTTCTCGACCATGTGGCGCAGTGGTGCTGTAGTCGAATCTGGCCTGTTTAAGCAGGCATTAGGAATTTCAAAAGACGATCTGGTCTCGGGTATTATTTATATTGGCACTGCAGCAAAAGCAATTCCAGCACGCGCAGAGATTCAGACCAGTAATTTTGTAAGTTATTGGAATCAGAACGGTTAATTTGCACGGTATAACAGGGTATTAAAAAATAACATGTCAGAATTAAATTTTTCAGCACTGGTCGAGCCGGTTGCAGTCGATCATAAGACCGCTTTAAGAGTCACGGTGTTGGGTGGGGGCAGTTTTGGTACCGCAATGGCCAATACCGCAGTGCGTAATGGTTGTAATACCATGATCTGGATTCGTGATGAAGCTGTTGCGGCAGATATCAATGCCACGCATATCAATAAACGTTATTTGCCCGATTTCCAGCTGGAAGAAAACTTACTGGCTGTGTCGGATCTGGAACTGGCTGTGCGTGATCGTGATATTATTTTAGTCGCGATTCCAAGTCATTCTTTTCGGGATGTCCTGCAACAAATCAAGCCTTTTATCACCTCACAAGCCGTGATTTCACTCACCAAAGGGATTGAAGCCAAAACTTTTAGCTTCATGAGTGATATTATTCGGGAAGTGTTGCCAGAAGTGCCTTATGGAGTGTTGTCCGGACCGAATCTCGCCAAGGAAATTGTGGCAGGTCAGCCGGCAGGAACCGTGATTGCCAGCGAATCTGAGCTGGTACGTTATGCCGTACAGCAAGCCTTACATAGTGCCTTGTTCCGTGTTTTTGCCAGTGATGATGTACATGGTGTAGAACTCGGTGGTGCCTTGAAAAATATCTATGCCGTCGCGATGGGGATGGCAGCCGCGTATAACGTGGGTGAAAATACCAAGAGTATGATCCTGACCCGTGCACTGGCCGAAATGAGCCGTTTTGCGGTAAAATTGGGCGCGAATCCGCTGACTTTCCTCGGGCTTTCCGGTGTGGGTGATTTATTTGCGACTTGTAGCAGTCCGCTGAGTCGTAATTATCAGGTTGGTTTTGCCTTGGGCAAAGGCAAGACTTTGGAGCAGGCTACTACTGAACTGGGTCAAACTGCAGAAGGGATCAATACCATCGTACAGGTCAAGGCGCGTTCCGAAGAACTGGATGTCTATATGCCAATTACTTCTGCCTTGTATGATGTGATTTTTGAAGGTGCACCACCACTCAGCATTGCATTGTCATTGATGAAAAACGGTCATCGCAGTGATGTGGAATTTGTCTTGCCACATCATCAAGTCTGATCTATAACACAAAGGGACTGTATGTGAATTGTCATATTGGCCAGTTATCATGCAGGCAAAAGAAAATAAGGAAACCCAATGCAACTGACTTTAGTGCGACATGGTGAGGCTGCTCCACCAGTCAATGGCAATGATAGCAAGCGTCCATTGACGGAGCGTGGTCATCAGCAGGCTGAGCAAACTGCACAGTTCTTAAAAAATATGATTAAACCTGAAGTATTTGTGGTCAGTCCCTTATTGCGTGCGCAGGAAACCCTGGCCCATCTGCAGCAGTATTTTCAAGATGTGCCGGTGGTGATCTGTAATGCGATTAAACCCGATGATGATGCCAAGGTCGCGGTTGAATGGTTGTCGCAACTGCCTTATGAATCGATTGCCGTGGTGTGTCATATGAATGTGGTGGCGCACATTTCTTCTATTTTGCTGGCGGAGTCTTTTCATCCCTATGCATTGGCAGAAGCACGTATCTATGCGCAGCCAGTCATTGCCGCGGGTTTGTCGACAACAGTTAAAAGTTTTATTCCTACATTATAAAAACCAATTAAAACGGTAGTACACAATCGATGTTGTATTTATGGATGCCTGAGGCCAATGGGGTTTGGCAATGGTCAACTGGGGAATTCTGGAATACTGCGGAAACACTTGAGCAGTTGATTCAGGAGATCCAGGCTCATCATGGCGAAGAAGCAGTAGTGTTTTTCCCGAGCCGTCATGTGCAAATTTTGCAGCAGACTTTGCCCAAGAGCCAATATAAAAAAATGGGCAATGAGGGCATCAAGTATCTGCTTGAAGAATATGTGGTGCTGCCCGTCGATGCCATGAAAGTGCTGCATCATTTTCAGCAGCCTGATCAGGTCAGTATTATGGGGATTGCGAATTCGACCCTCGAGACCTTGCAGTATTCTCTCAACCTGATTCCCGTCAAGCTGGCGGCTTTGCTGCCAGACTTTTTGGTACTGCCAGTTCCTGAAGCCAATCAGCGGGTGATTACCCAAATTGGTGGGCGCTTGTTGGTACGAGAGGCAGAATATATCGGCCAGTCGCTGGATGATCTGAGTCTGTATCTGGATTATCAGCCCAAAGATTTGCATTATAAAGTCAGTAGTCTGAATCAGGATCAGTTAAGTAGCCTAGAAGCACTGGTCACACAGGAGCAGTTAGAATCTTTTCAGTATGTCCTTCCGGTATTGAAAAAACCTAAACAGCATGCGTTTAATGTATTGCCCAAAGCCAAATCTGAAGGTGCCATTTCCGGTTACTGGAAAGCATGTGCAGCTGTATTTCTGGGCATATTAGTCTTACAGTTTAGTTATGATGCGGTGCGCTGGTATCAATATAAAAAAGTGGCAAATCAGACCGCTGCACAGGCCGTTGATCAGTTCAAGTACTGGTTTGGGCAAAATTATCCGGTCACTGAGCAGAATATCAAAAGCCAGTTTGAAGGGCAGTTGCGTCAAAGCCAGATCGCCGATACACAGGCATTACAGCTGATTAGTCGGATTGGACCAGTCTTGATGCAGAACCAGATTGTGGCACAACGGATCAATTATGATGCGTCTGTGTTGAGTATGGAGCTCAAGGCCAATTCATCAGATACGCTAAATGCATTGACCAAGCAATTGGGTCAGCAAGGCTTTAAAGTGGAGCTGGGGAATATTCAGGCCAGCGGAACAGGTGCCATTGGGCTGGTGAGGGTGCAATAATGAAAGCCATCGAAGCGCTACAAAATCGCATGGATCAATCTTTTGAAAAACTGAGGGATTATCTGGACAGTCTCTCGGCACGTGAACGGGTATTGGTGATTTTTACCACTATTTTTGTAGTTGTGGCTGCGGTCAGTTCAGCACTCTGGTATATGCATCAGGCAGCAGACACCCAGCAGAAACGTTTAAATCAGCTGAAAGATACCATTGTCTGGATGCAAAGTAATGCAGTCACCATGAAACCTGCTGGAGACATGCAGCTGGATGCCGCAGAGAAAGTACAGCGGGTGGCACAGCAACAAGGTCTTTCGGTTGCATCCCAGCAAATAGATGGAAAAATTCAATTGGCGGTCATGCATGAAAATTATGCAGTTTTGGCAAACTTCCTGACTCAACTGGCACAAATGGGTCTAAGTGTTGAGAAAATGGAACTAAATAATGAAGCAGGACAGATTAAATTAACCGCGACCGTGCAATAAACGGTAAAAATAAAGATTTGCAAAGCATGGTTTTTTTGTCAGCCTATGCCTATAATATGCCGACTTAAAAAGCAGTAGACTTTTCTAGATATGTTGTATTCTCTAGCCCGCCCTTTGTTGTTTTCTTTAGCACCAGAGCGTGCACATGAGCTGACACTATCACTATTAAAATCATCCCATAAAATGGGCTTGATGCGTCAAAATGTTGCTGCGAAACCTGTGACTTGTATGGGAATCGAATTTCCCAATCCAGTAGGGCTTGCGGCAGGTTTAGACAAAAATGGTGCTTATATTGACGCCCTTGCTGGTCAAGGTTTTGGTTTTATTGAAATTGGTACCATTACGCCGCGACCGCAAGCAGGCAACCCCCATCCGCGGTTATTCCGTTTGCCACAGGCCAAAGCCATTATTAACCGTATGGGTTTTAATAATGAGGGTGTAGATCAGCTGGTGGAAAATGTCAAAGCTGCCAAATTTAAAGGCATTCTCGGCATCAATATCGGTAAAAACGCTGATACTCCGGTAGAAAAAGCAGTAGATGATTACCTTATCTGTTTAGAAAAAGTCTATAATTATGCGTCTTACATTACCGTCAATATTTCTTCTCCCAATACCAAAAATCTGCGCAGTTTACAAAGTGGTGATGCACTGACCGAACTGCTTGAAACATTGAAAAACCGTCAGCTTGAATTGGCGCAGGAATACCAGCATTATGTACCTTTGGTCCTTAAAGTAGCGCCTGATCTGGACGAAACCGATATTGCCTTTATTGCCAAGCAGTTACTGCAATTCAAGATTGATGGTCTGATCGTGACCAATACCACACTGTCACGTGAAGGGGTGGAAGGTCTGGCGCATGCAGAGGAGGCAGGTGGTCTATCTGGCGCGCCAGTCTTTGAGAAAAGTACCGCATGTCTGGCTGCATTTGCTCAGGTGTTAAAAGGACAAATTCCCTTGATTGGTGTGGGTGGTATTCTTTCAGGCGCAGATGCTGTTGCCAAGAAACAGGCAGGTGCCAGCCTTGTACAAGTTTATAGTGGCCTCATCTATACTGGACCTGAACTTGTAAAAGATTGTGTAGACGCACTTTAAATCCTATGAATGCCATTGATATCTTTCTGCTGATTATCTTGCTCATTGGAGGGCTCAACGGTTTGCGTCAAGGATTTATTAAAGCCTTTGCGAACTTAGTGGGATGGATCTTTGCCCTGATTGTTGCGGCAAAATATTCAACGCTACTTGCGCCGTCTATGGTTGCTCTGAGTACAGATCCAGTCGTACAAAAGATAGCAGCCTTCGCCTTTATCGTCCTGTTAATTGTGGTTCTGACCTGGATCGTCACTGCGCTTTTAAACCGTATTTTAAAGAGTCTTAAACTGGGTCCGCTTAACCGTCTGGCAGGTGGTGTCTTTGGTAGCCTGAAAGGCTTGCTGATTGTGCTGATTACCATGCAAGGCATTGGCCCGTGGGTAGAAAGCTCACCGCACTGGAAACAGTCCAAGTTTATTCAAGCCTTATTGCCTTATGCGCCTTGGGCGACTCAAATGTCGAAAGACGCCGCGAATGGCGCACTACAACATATCAAGCCTGAAGGGACATCGAAACCTTCAGCTGTATCATCTGAAACATCGTCCAAATCTGGAGCTGCAGATGAGTCTACAAATAATCCTTTTTATTAATCCTAGCTTGTCTGCGAGGTTGCTATGTGTGGAGTAGTTGGTATAGCTGGTAAATCACCCGTTAACCAAATGTTGTTTGATGCATTAACGATGTTACAACATCGTGGACAAGATGCAGCTGGGATCGTGACATGTGATGAAGGGCGTCTGTTCCTTCGTAAAGACAATGGGATGGTGCGTGATGTATTTCATACCCGTCATATGCGTGCCTTGAAAGGAAATTACGGGATTGGTCATGTGCGTTATCCAACAGCCGGTTCATCGAGCAGTGCAGAAGCACAGCCATTTTATGTGAACTCGCCGTATGGAATTACCTTGGCGCATAACGGTAATTTGACCAATGCCGAAGAAATTCATGATGATCTGTTCAAAACTGACTTGCGTCATATGAACACGGATTCTGATTCAGAAGTGCTGCTAAACGTGCTAGCGCATGAATTGCAAAAACATGGCAAATTGGTGCCGACTTCGGAAGATATTTTCCATGCGGTAACACGTGTGCATGAGCGTTGTAAAGGCGCTTATGGTGTGGTAGCAATGATTACCGGACAAGGTCTGGTGGGCTTCCGTGATCCGAATGGTATCCGTCCACTGATTTACGGTTCACGTGAAACTGAACAGGGCATGGAATATATCATAGCTTCTGAATCGGTTGCGATTACTGCGCTGGGCTTCAAAGTTGAGCGTGATATTCAGCCAGGTGAAGCGGTATTTATCGATTTACAAGGTAATTTCTTTACCAAGCAATGTGCGAGCAATCCTGAATATCGTCCATGTATTTTTGAATATGTGTATTTTGCCCGTCCGGATGCCATTATTGATGGAATCTCGGTGTATAAAGCACGTCTGAAAATGGGTGAGAAGCTGGCGCAAAAAATTCTGCGCGAGTGGGGTGAAGAGCATGATATCGATGTGGTGATTCCGATTCCGGATACTTCACGTACTTCTGCATTGGAACTTGCCAATATGCTGGGTGTGAAATTCCGTGAAGGTTTCATGAAAAACCGTTATATCGGTCGTACTTTTATTATGCCAGGTCAGCAACTACGTAAAAAATCGGTACGTCAAAAACTGAACCCGGTTGAGCTTGAATTTAAGGGTAAAAACGTACTATTGGTCGATGACTCGATTGTGCGTGGTACGACCTGTAATGAAATTATCCAGATGGCACGTGATTCTGGTGCGAAAAAAGTCTTCTTTGCTTCCGCAGCACCGATGGTGAAATATCCAAACGTGTACGGTATCGATATGCCGGCAAAATCAGAGCTAATTGCCTCAGATCGTAGCGTTGAAGAAATTCGTGAAATTATTGGTGCAGACCGTTTGGTGTTCCAGGATCTGGAAGATTTAAAAGATGCAGTTCGAACCACCAAAGTGCCAGATCTGAAAGATTTTGACTGTTCGGTATTTGACGGCGTTTATGTCGCGGGTGGTATTGATGCGCAGTATCTGGATGATCTACAGCAAAAACGTAGTGACAGTGCCATGAAAGAAGGGAATTACATCGATGTGAATATCGATGCAGCTTCTGTGGATTTAACTGGCGTACGTGAAGTCTAAGCGCTTAAAATCATCATGAAAAAGCGGGAATTTCCCGCTTTTTTGTTTTATGATGAACCCATTGAAAATAATCTTAACTAGGGTTCTACATTGCGCAACGTAGGATATGATTTTATAAAAAACAAGAATATCGTATTGCCTGTAAGCTTCTGCTTGATTGCTGTGCTGTTAACTATTTTTATTATCAATACCGTTGTTGGTCTATTCGTTTTTTATGTTGATTCTACCCAGTCTATTTTCTGGCATATGCTCAGTCCTTATCTGATTGCGTTGCTGTTATGTGTGATGCTGATCTCGGTCATCTATGAATTTTATCTTTTCCGGAATGGCGGTTATTCGCTGGCAAAACAGATGGGTGCGCGCCGTCTCAGCCCGATGGAAAGTATTCCTGAGGAAAGTGCGGCACTGCAAATTACCCAGCAGCTGGCCGATACCTTTTTAATTGAACCTCCGGCGGTGTATGTACTGCCCGATGAAGTTGGAGTTAATACGCTGACGGCGGGTTTTAGCCCGCGAGATACCGCGATTATTCTGACTTGGGGTGCGGTACAAACTCTGGATAAAGTCGAGCTGTATGGTTTACTCAGTCACGAATTTAATAAAATTCTGTCGGGTGAAACTGCGGAAAATACCCGCTTAAAAATTTTGTATAGCAGTTTAACCACCTTTAGCCAGTGGGGCAGCAAAATTGCCAAATCTGGTTTCTATCGAACTGGTATTCGACGTGAAAATAAGTTTGAAACCTTTTATGTCGCAATTGGCGCAGTAATCTGGCTGATTGGCAGTTTGGGGGTATTGATCACACGCTTTATTAAATATATTTCACTGGGTGGACGCACTTTTAAGAATGACCAGAAAACTCGCCGCCTGATTCAAAATGATGCCAATATCCAGACTTTACTCAGAATTCATGTGCATCATTCCGGTTCGCAAATCTATAGTGAATATGCCGAATCCATTTCCCATATGTGTTTTGCCAATTCCTTGAGTCCGCAAAACTGGTTGAATATTCACCCAAATATTAATCAACGAATTTATGAATTAAATCCTGCCCTGATTCAGGATTTGCAGCTCGAGAACTTGAAGAAACTCAAGAATCAGCCTTTATTCAGTTTATTTCGTTCTCTGGAAGAAGTGGTGCCCGAGACTGCGATGAGCTGGAGTTCGCCACAGCCTCTGCCGTTGTTGCGTCTATCTCCAATCAGCTTTGCAATTAAAGATGCGATCAAGCCACTGAATCCAGAGCTGCGGCTGAGTATGCCGCGTCCGGAGTTGCTTGAACGTGCATTGCAGACGGCGACCGGCTCGCGTGAAGTCATGGTTGCCATCTTGATGATTCGTCAATATCGTGAATTTATTCCGACTGAGGCTGAGGTGAGCCGCGCCATTGTAGATTCACTGCTGAATCTGGATGGGCGGGTGCATATTTCGATTTTCCAGCAAGCCTGCAAGAATATTGGCGGGATGCCCACCACAGTTGCACGTCAGTTTTTGATGAAACTGGCACGAATTATTCAGGAAGATGGTGAAATTGGCTTGCTCGATGCCTTATTGCTGGAATGTGTCAAATATGAACTGAATCTATTGCCCGCACATATTCCAACAGCTTTGGATGAAGTTAAGCCCCAGATTGTGCGTCTGATTGATGCCTTGTTGCATGTGCAGCAGATTAATAGCGGAAACCAGCTTGAGGTTCGCGAACGCATTTTAAACCGGATTTTGTCGGCTCGAGAATTGGACTTATACAATGAAATTTCTGATGAGCCGATTGATCTGGCGGAAATTCTGAATGATATTGCGGGACTTTTACTGCGTGAACGTCTCGGGATTTTGGGTATCGCAGAAGCCTGTTTGTGGAGCGACCGTATTGTGACTCAGGACGAACTGGATGTGATGGAACTGCTTTATTGGCGCTTGGGTTTTGAGGCAGAGCAGATTATTCAACAAATGTTGAAGAAAAACAGTTTAACCATTATGTAAAAAAGAAGACAACAATTCACAGTTTGAAACTGCATCTGTTATAACAGAGGCAGTGATTTAATTGCGTATTAAAAGTACAGTTTTTAGCAGGCAGATCGACTTTGTATTAGAATCCATCAGGATAAAAAAGAAAAGCGGAAAAAGTTCGGCAAAGTAGAGGCAATCCGGCTAAAATGTTCAGCCTGAAATTGGTGATGATGAAAAGATGATAGGGCATCAGCGTGACATACTGGCAACATTAGGAATTGATCTCTGGATTCCTAGGGACAGCGCATGTCAGCCACATCAGGTCTCGATCTGGCGTGATCAGGCTGCACCAGAATTTCACAGTGACATTGTCTTGCCTCAGTCCAAGCAGCCCGAGGTATTTACAGATCTATCAATTCCTGAGCCGGTTATTCAACCCGAAGCTGAAGTCATGCCTGTGGTATCAGTGCCCACGCCAGTACTGGTTCAGGAACAGCGTGAAATCATACAAATTCTGCCATTTAGTTTGCAGATTTTAAGTCTGGCCCATTGCAGTATTGTGATTGATGCGACTGCAATGACTGAAGAAACCCAGAATTTATGGACGAATATCCAGCGTGCAGTGGTCAGCGAGTTTTGTGAGCTGAACTGGCCATTTCCTTGGGCCAATGTTCAGGATGGGCGCGGTGTGGACTCTTATATTCAGGGTTTTCTCGATGGGATGAGTGCCGAGAAAAATATTATTTTTTTGGGAACTGTACCTTATATTTCAAATAGTAAAATAATCCAGTTGGCTTCTTTACAGGAAATGCTAGATCAGCCAATTCTGAAAAAACGTTTATGGCAGTTTATGCAAAATAGGTCTGCCAGCTTGAAATAATATGAGTTTGGAATAAAAAATATGAAACAAAAAGTGGTTGTATTTAGTCAGATCGATGCTGATATTCAAAATAAACTTGAACAACATTATGATGTCGCTTATATACAACCCAAGTTAGGCGATGTGAACCGGCAGCTTTTGCAGGAGGTTCAGGATGCCGATGGCATGATTGGTGCAGGTCGATTGCTGAATCGTGACAATCTGGCGACTGCCACCCGGCTTAAAGTCATTTCTAGTGTCAGTGTCGGTTATGACAACTATGAACTTGATTATTTAAATGAAAAAAATATCTATCTCAGCCATACCCCGCATGTACTGACTGAAACCACGGCAGATCTGGCTTTTACATTGTTGATGTCTGCGGCACGTAAAGTGGCCTATCTGGATCACTGGACCAAACAAGGACAATGGCAGCGTACTGTCGGTGAAGCACAATTTGGTCTGGATATTTTTGGAAAAACTTTAGGTATTATCGGTCTGGGTCATATTGGAGCTGCAGTTGCACGTCGTGGTTTTTATGGTTTCAATATGAATATTCTGTACCATAATCGCCGTGAAAAACCAGAATTGGCCCAAGGCCTGAATGCACAGTATTCTGACTTAGATGAACTATTACAGCGTTCCGACTTTGTCGTTATTGCGGTTGACTTAAATGCTGATTCCAAAGCGCTGATTACAGCGGCTGAGTTGGCAAAAATGCAACCACATGCGGTATTGGTGAATATTTCACGTGGCTCAGTCATTGATGAGCAGGCTTTAATTGACGCTTTAAAAGCCAAGCAGATTTTTGCTGCCGGTCTCGATGTCTATCAGAAAGAACCTTTAAAAGAATCTGAATTATTTCAGTTGGACAATGTGGTTACATTGCCACACGTGGGTTCTGCGACGACTGCCACCCGTAAAAAAATGGCCGAATTGGCCTATCAGAATCTGGTGGATGCTTTAGAAGGGCGAGTGCCACGCTATGTGGTTAATCCTGAGTTTCAATAATATTAAATAACATTTTCTTGCGTATATGCCCATTTTTCAATGCTATATTCAAGGCAGCTTAGAACAATAGATTTAGAGATTTTTCATTGAAACGATTGGCGTTGGCGTGTGGCTTAACGATGTGCATGGTGACAGGGCATAGCTCTAGCCATGATTTTAATCAAGCGACTGCACACTTTTCTGTGCCTGATATTGGTACAGGCGTGGGTTTACTCGATCAGCAAAAAGAAAGAATGATCGGTGAAAAAGTCTATCGCGAAGTGCATAAGCAAATGCCAGTCATGCAGAATCCATGGCTGGAAGACCAGCTGCTGTCGGTATTTTCTCATATTCTCAGTCAGACTCAGTTACAACAGCCCATTGGTTTGCTGGTGATTAATGATCCACAAATTAATGCTTTTGCTGTGCCGGGAGGGCTGTTTGCTCTTAATGCTGGTTTAATCAATTCAGCCCGAAATATGGATGAAGTGGCGGGGGTGATGGCGCATGAAATTGCACATGTCACACAACGTCATTACAGTCGCTCTCAAGATGCTTTTAAAGGGCAGGGTTTGGTTCGCAAGCCGCGTTGATGGATAAACAGCTGACTTATAGTCGTAATCAGGAGCGTGAAGCAGACCGAATTGGCATGCAATATATGTATCGTTCGGGCTATAACCCGCATAGTATGGCTGACTTCTTCGAAGTCATGCATCGCTCGACCAGTCGCTTAAGCTTCCTGCCGGATTTCTGGTTCACCCATCCACTGACGACTGAGCGTATGAGTGAAGCACGTTTGCGTGCCAATCAGCTGCCTGCGGTCAAACCTAAGCTGAATGATCAGGACTTTGAGATTATCAAATGGTATAGCAGGGTGCTGTCTCGCCAGACCAGTGAGGAGCAGCTCAGTTTGATGAATCGGCAGAATAATTTTGCCGGTCAGCTTGCTTTGGCTGCCTACCAGATACAGCAAAGTGATTTTCAGGCCGCACAGGCTGCTTTAGATCAGGCGAAAAAGCATAACCAGATGCATCCTTTATTGGTCTTGTTTCAGACTGATATTTACTTAGGTCAGAACCAGTTGAATGCAGCGTTGAAAAGTGTGGCTTCGGCAGCGCGGATCATGCCGGAAAACCGCGCACTCAATTATAAATATGCAGAAGTCTTGATTCGTGCCCAGCAACCTGATCAAGCTAAACAGATTGTACAAAAGTTTTTGAATGCCAATTCCCGCGATGTGAGCGGCTGGCGACTGATGCAACTGGCGACCAATGCAGAGCCTGCATCGGCAATCAAGGCCGCCAATGTGCTGCGTTATCGTGCAGAAGTAGAATACTGGTCCGGTTATGAGGAAACTGCCATCAAGTCATTATTACATGCACAGCGTACAGCGAAAAATAATCAATCTTTATCGGCAACCATTAACCAACGCCTGAAACAGATGCAGCAGGCACGTCAATATAAAATTTAAGCCTTAGTCAGGTTTTAAGCTTTTTATATCAGGATGATATGGTCAGGATATACTGAATCGGGCTACAATCTTTTTTTAATGATCAGTGCGATTAAATCTGAAGCATGCTATGAAGAAAATATTATTGGGCATCTGTCTATTGGGGTGGAGTTATGCGGTATTTGCTGCGAGTGCTGTTGAGTATGTAGACGCGGTAGAGCGTATTAATGCTGACTATAAAAAGGAATCTCGTCAATTCTTGGGTGGTTTGAATCCGCAGCAACAAGGTTTTAGCGCAGCGCAGAATTCACATTTTTGTAGTATTGTGCAACGTTATGCCGATCGCTTATATCAGGCGGCTGACCAAAATCGTGCCTATCTGGATCGTCAATTTCAGAAGATAACTAAACAGGATGTGATTATAGAAGTGAAATCTTCAAAAGAGATGCAATTGCTGAAACGTTATCAGGTTGACTGTTATTTGCAATAAGAATACGTTAAGAACTGTCTTTTATAAAAAGTCAGTTCAACGTTAAAGATCGAATATTAGAGAAGTGGGATTAAGCAAGTTTCGCTTTAATTTTAGCTGAAACTTGTGCAGGATCGGCGCGCCCGGCTATGAGCGGACGCAGAGAATTCATCACCTTACCCATATCTTTCATGCTAGTAGCTTCTTGCGCTGCAATCGTTTGCGCAATGATGGAATCAAGTTCTTCCTCAGTCATAGCTTCTGGTAGAAATTGAGATAATACCTCAACCTCGGCTTGTTCCTTACTAGCTAAATCTTCTCGACCAGCACCATCAAAGGCCTTGATCGATTCTTTACGTTGTTTAATTTGTTTTTCAATGACCGCAAGAACTTGAGCGTCGTCAAGTTCTTTGCGCTCATCGACTTCGATTTGCTTAATTGCCGCCTGTAGACCACGTATGACCGTCAGCTTGGACATTTCTTTGGCACGCATTGTTGCTTTCAAAACATCCGTGATTTGGTCTTTTAAAGTCGTCATTATTTAATCCAGGCAGTCAATCACAAATTAATCTTAGTAAAGGCGAGTCGTACGTACTGATTCACGCGCCAATTTCTTTTGGTAGCGTTTAACAGCAGCAGCTTTTTTGCGCTTACGTTCTTGAGTTGGTTTCTCGTAGAATTCACGCTTACGTACGTCAGCTAGAACACCCGCTTTTTCGCATGAACGTTTGAAACGACGGATAGCTACGTCTACTGGTTCGCCTTCTTTCAATTTAACTTGTGGCATGAAGAATCCTCATAAAGTTATGGATAAGATCGCAGGCCGAATGCCTGTGATCACAAGTGAAGGTCAGTATTTTACTCATTTACATCTCATACCACAAGCCTATAATAGTGACTGCAATAGAATTGATACAGGTTATAGGCAGTTTAATGATCGTTTTAGGCTTGGAAACGTCGTGTGATGAAACAGGACTTGCGCTGTATGACAGCGAGTTGGGTTTACGCGGGCAGGTGCTTTATAGCCAGATTAAACTGCATGCAGAATATGGCGGTGTGGTTCCAGAGCTGGCGTCACGTGATCATGTGCGTAAACTGATTCCATTAATGAATGAATTATTGGAGCAAACTGACGTCAAAAAATCGGAAATTGATGCCATTGCCTATACACGTGGGCCAGGTTTAATGGGCGCATTAATGACAGGTGCGTTGTTTGGTCGAACTTTGGCCTTTGCATTGAACAAACCGGCAATTGGTGTTCATCATATGGAGGGGCATATGCTCGCACCATTGTTGTCTGAAACAGCGCCAGAATTTCCATTTGTGGCGCTGTTGGTCTCTGGTGGGCATTCACAACTGATGGCAGCCTATGGCATTGGCCAGTATGAATTGCTGGGTGAATCGATTGATGATGCAGCCGGAGAAGCATTCGATAAAGTGGCGAAAATGATGGGTCTGCCCTATCCAGGTGGGCCAAACATTTCCAAACTGGCTGAACAAGGCAATCCTGCTGCTTTTGCTTTCCCACGTCCAATGCTCCATCAAGGGCTGGAATTCTCATTTAGCGGTTTAAAAACTGCTGTATCTGTACAAATGAAAAAACTGGGTGATGAAAACCGTGATGCAGATATTGCAGCAAGTTTTCAGGAAGCCATTGTCGATACCTTGGTGAAAAAGTCAGTTAAAGCATTGAAACAGACGGGCTTGAAGCGTTTAGTGATTGCCGGTGGTGTCAGTGCCAACAAACGCTTACGTGAGCGTTTAGAAGCAGATTTAGCCAAAATTAAAGCGACTGTTTATTATGCAGAACCGGCACTCTGTACTGATAATGGCGCGATGATTGCCTTTGCCGGTTATCAGCGTTTAAAAGCAGGCCAACAGGATGGCTTGGCGGTGACGACGACACCACGTTGGCCAATGACGGAATTAACCAATCCTGCGGAAGTATAAATTCAGCTTGACAGAAAGAGGCTTAGGCCTCTTTTTTTATTTGCTTAGTTACGGATGAGGTCAGAGTTGATCAGGCTGCCATGTTTTTGTTTTGACATCATATTTATACTGAACTTTATTTATATAGGTTGATTGGAAAGAGGTGTGTTTGCCTTCTTTGATCAGATGGAAGCAATTACGTATATTGCTATAAGTTTCATGTGTGCCAACATCACCATCGTACTGTGAACCCATGATACATACTTTTGAATCTTTCAATGAGTAAGTGTAACTAGGCTTTTTGATGATATTGTCTTTATCATCGTCCCAGCCAGTAAACTGATAAGTGAGTGGATATGCAAGACCTGTTCGAGTGTCTAATGCCACCATTTAATAGAATATATTGATAATTAAAATTTGCTTTTGATGTTTTTAAAGCATGTCGATATTGGGCAATATTTGTTTTTGAGCAAAAGTTTCCATTAAAAAGATCGGATTGACAGTCGGATGCTTTTTGAACCGACCCATTCGTTTGCGCATAGATTGCGGTAGTTGAAATCAGAAAATAGGCTTATAAATATTTTATTGAACATTGTTGTCATCGTTTTAGTTGTTTTAAGAATAAGAAAAGACGCTATCAATAGTTGTGAATTGATAGCGAAATTGTACGGGATTATAGGATTTTTAACTGCTGCGACCCAATCCAGTGCTTGGAAAACTGATACGCGGCACGTCCCGAACGTTGACCGCGTGCCTGACACCAGCGCAAGGCTTCGGCTCGGGTTTCCGGGGTCAATTCCATCTCAGCTTTTTTAAGATAATGCTCTACAATTTCCAGATATAAATTCTGATCCATTGGATAAAAAGACAGCCATAAGCCGAAACGGTCAGATAGCGAAATCTTCTCT
>SMFC01000008.1_pt1 | contig 33737 bp, 34 predicted proteins | sample 2456331 | NCBI WGS metagenome assembly SMFC01 (sample SAMN10132608, study PRJNA489261) | soil metagenome | isolation source: day120 control-loamy sand soil ammended | place: USA
AACATGCCCTGACTGCCCTGTCCTGATCCTTGCCGATGTGAAAATAAAATACACAGCACTGCGCCAATACCTAGGGCAATACCGAGTATTTTCAGCTGATTAAACTGTTCCTGAAAAATGAAATAGGCTGCAGCCAGTGACAAAACTACAGAAAGTCGCTGGGCGATTTCTGTTTTTAAAATTCCAGCGCTTTCTAAGGCTTTGGCCAGCAACAGAAATACGCTCGGAAGCAAAATACCCAATGCCAGAATGAGGAACCATGGTGTCTGGCTTGGTGAAATATGCTGGATATCCGGCTTGAACCAGAAAAAGCACAACAAGCTGGCGGTGGCATAATTCCAGCTAATCATGTGGATCGGACTCAGCCCTCTGTTTTTGGCGACTTTTAATAATATTGAGACCACAACGCTACACAGCGCTGCTGCGAAAATCAGTTCCATATGCTGCTCTTATTCTTGATCTTTATCAGTCTACAAAAAAGCCCACATTCGCTGTGGGCTTTTTCTATAAATGATTCACTGGGAATTATTTATTATAGTACGACACCATTTTCTCTAAAGAAATTGGGCGAATCTTGTCTGCATTGCCCGCAGTACCAAATGCTTCATAACGATCGATACAGATTTGCTTCATGGCATCAACCGTTGCGCTGAAGAATTTACGTGGATCGAATTCGCTTGGCTTTTCAGCCATCATACGACGCATTGCACCAGTAGACGCTAAACGCAAGTCAGTATCGATGTTGATTTTGCGTACACCGTGTTTGATCGCTTCAACCAGCTGCTCAACCGGAACACCATAAGTTTCCTTGATGTCGCCGCCATACTGGTTAATTACTGCCAACCACTCTTGTGGCACAGAGCTTGAACCGTGCATAACCAAATGCGTATTTGGAAGTGCCGCATGAATTTCTTTAATGCGGTCAATCGCCAGAATATCGCCTGTAGGTGGACGCGTAAATTTGTACGCACCGTGTGAAGTACCTACAGCAATCGCCAGCGCATCCACATTGGTATCTGCAACGAAACTACGTGCTTCTTCAACTGAAGTCAGAAGTTGAGAATGATCAAGTACGCCTTCTGCGCCTACGCCATCTTCTTCACCCGCCATACCTTGTTCAAGGCTACCTAAACAACCGATCTCACCTTCTACAGAAACGCCACATGCATGTGCCATTTGAACCGTACGACGAGTCACATCAACGTTGTATTCGTATGAAGTTGGGGTTTTGCCATCTTCACCAAGTGAGCCGTCCATCATCACTGATGAAAAGCCGAGCTGGATTGAACGTTGGCAAATGTCAGGGCTGGTTCCGTGGTCTTGGTGCATTACCACTGGAATATGTGGCCATTCTTCAATTGCAGCCAAAATCAGGTGACGCAAGAACGGAGCGCCTGCATATTTACGCGCACCCGCAGATGCTTGTACGATAACAGGTGAATTGGTTGCATCTGCTGCAAGCATAATTGCACGCATTTGTTCTAAGTTGTTTACGTTAAATGCTGGTACGCCGTAAGCATGTTCGCCGGCGTGATCCAAGAGCTGGCGCAATGAAATAAGAGCCATAATATCCTCCCAGTGAATGCCACATATTCTACATGTTCAAAGGTTTCAATTCAGCAACAAATAACACTATTTAAAAAAAATCCCTGCTTTTGCAGGGATTTTATCTCACATGCACTGGATTAAGGTGCTACAGGCTCAGAAGTCGCTGTAACTGACTGGTCTGCAGTTGCTTCATCTGCTGGCGCATTGGCAATTTCAGCTGGAATATCGGTATTTTTTTCATCTAAAACTGGCTGGTCAATAGCATCAATGGCTGCTTGCTGCTCTGGCGTTATAGTCTCATTGGCTACTGCTGCCGAGCTTTCTGTTTCAGCGACCGGTGCATTTTCCTGTTTCGCACATGCAGTCAGTGCCAATGATGCAGCGAATAAAGCCGCCAAAGTTAACTGTTTTTTCATCACGTGATCTCATCATTTGGTGATTTAATGACTGCATCTTATGACAGATTTATTGCATTTTCATGACGAAGCCATGAAGGGTAAGTTTTCATTGTCAAAAAAATGACATAAAAAAGCTGGCACTTGGCCAGCTTTTTAGCTTAGGACATGCAATCAAGCACGTTCTAAGAGTACGGCAACTGCAGGAAGGGTTTTACCTTCAACGAATTCGAGGAATGCACCACCACCCGTAGAAATATAGCCAATTTTATCTGCTACTTCGTACTTGTCGATTGCAGCTAATGTGTCACCACCACCCGCGATCGAGAAACCGGCAGATTCAGCAATCGCTAAAGATAAAGTTTTGGTACCTTCGCCGAATTGATCGACTTCAAACACACCCACCGGGCCATTCCAGAGAATGGTTTTAGAGGTTTTCAGGATTTCTGCAAATGCTTTCGCAGTTTCCGGACCTACATCCAGAATCATGTCGTTATCAGCAACATCGGCAACATTTTTCACAGTTGCTTTCGCAGCAGCCAATGAACCCAGGAAATCTTCAAAGTTGATTTCAGAAGCATCGGCAACCACAACGTCAGTTGGAAGTGGCACTGATACTTTTGCAGCAATGGCTTTTGCAGTATCGATCAGATCTTTTTCACACAGTGACTTACCAACGTTATAGCCTGCCGCAGCAAGGAAAGTATTGGCAATACCACCACCCACGATCAATTGATCGCAGATGTCAGACAGTGAAGTCAACACATCAAGTTTAGTCGATACTTTAGAACCCGCAACAATTGCCACCATTGGCTTTTCAGGTGTCTTAAGTGCACGGCCTAGTGCATCAAGTTCAGCTGCCAATAAAGGACCTGCTGCTGCAACTTTAGCAAGACGCGCTACGCCTTCAGTCGATGCTTCTGCACGGTGCGCTGTACCGAATGCATCCATCACGAATACATCACACAGCGCTGCATATTTTGCAGCAAGTTCAGGATTGTTTTTCTTCTCACCAACGTTAAAACGGCAGTTCTCAAGTAACACAACTTGACCCGGCTGAACCTCAACGCCATCTAGGTAGTCGGTAAATAATTTTACGTCTTGACCCAAAGCTTCAGTCAAGTAAGCCGCTACAGGTGCAAGCGATTGTTCAGCTTTAGGCTCACCTTCAACCGGACGACCAAGGTGAGAATACACCATCACTGCAGCGCCTTTTTCAACTGCTGCTTGAATGGTTGGCAATGCTGCACGAAGACGCGCATCGCTGGTGATCACACCATTTTTAACAGGAACGTTTAAATCTTCACGGATCAGAACACGTTTACCTGCTAAATCGAGGTCAGTCATACGCTGAAAGTTCATGTAGAGCTCACTTTATAGATATTAAAACCAGCCGATTTTAAATGATTATGCAGAAAAAGGTTAGCATCTTTTGCAGAAAACATTCTGAATGCCAAAGTTTTGTTATGATAGAAAAAAGCTTCTTTTAGATTCAGTGCCTATGTCGATACATCCTGATCCAAATCTTAACCGTTTGAACGTGTTAGGTGAGCCTTTATCAAGCTGCTGCTTCGATCCGATTACCGGTTATTTCCGCAATGGCTTTTGCCATACTGCGACCACTGATCTGGGGCAGCATACGGTATGCGCGCAGATGACGTCGGAATTTCTCAATTTCTCGCAAAAAGTGGGCAATGACCTGATCACACCTTTGCCAGAGCTGGACTTCCCTGGCCTGCAACCCGGTGATTTCTGGTGCCTCTGCGTGACACGCTGGGTCGAAGCCTATGAAGCAGGTCAAGCGCCCCCGATCAAGCTGCAAGCCTGCCATAAAGCGGTGCTGTCTTATGTACCTTTAAATATTCTTGAGGAATATGCTGTCTAATGAATGCTGTACAGATTATTTTGGCATCCTCCAGCCAAACCCGTAAAGAGTTGATGGATCGCCTGCATATTGATTATATTTCTCTAGTACCGGATATCGATGAGTCTCCTCGCGGTGAAAATCACGCAGATGATTTGGCCAAGCGGCTGGCTTTTGAGAAAGCCAAATATATTGCTGAGAAAAATCCTGAAGCGATTGTGATTGGTTCGGATCAGGTGGCATGGCGTGAAGGCGCACCAGATATTTTTATTGGCAAACCTTTAACCCCTGAAAAAGCCATTCGCCAGTTACAGGCCAATTCGGACAAGATTGTCTATTTCAGTACTGCACTCAGTGTGCAACAGCAGGCTACTGGTTATGAACGAACGCTGGTCGAGCACTATAAAGTCAAGTTCCGTAAACTGTCCAAAGCCGAAATTGAACGCTATGTCACGATTGAACAGCCACTGCATTGTGCCGGCAGTTTCAAATGTGAAAGCCTCGGCATCAGCCTGTTTGAAGAAATGATCGGGCAAGACCAGACCACTTTGATGGGCATGCCGATGATCAAGCTGTGTCACATTCTTCGTGAATTGAAAATTTTAGTTCCTTAATCTCCCCTTAATTCAGGCTGTAATCTATGTCTCAACCTTTAGACGTTTTAGGCGGAATCACCGCTGAACAATTTTTGAGTGAATACTGGCAAAAAAAACCGTTACTGGTGCGTAATGCGATGCCTGAAATCGCCAATCTGCTTGAACCTGATGACGTGATGGAACTTGCGCTTGAGGAACATGTCACTGCGCGTTTAATCAAGCAAAAAGATCGCGATCCGAATCAGTGGAGCGTGAAATCTTCGCCTTTACTTAAAGCTGATTTTCAGAAAATGCCCAAGCTGTGGACACTTTTGGTTCAGGCGGTAGATCATTATTCATTTGACCTGTCGGAAATGTGGAAAAAGTTCCCGTTTATTCCACAGTGGCGCCGCGATGACATCATGGTGTCTTATGCACCTCAAGGCGGCTCTGTAGGAAAGCACTTTGATTTTTACGATGTCTTTCTGGTACAAGGCTACGGGCATCGTCGCTGGCAGCTCGGACAAATGTGTGATGCCGAAACTGCATTGGTTCCGGGTCAGCCACTGAAATTATTGCCTGAAATTGAGGTGAATTTTGACGAAGTTCTGGCACCTGGCGACTTGCTGTATGTGCCACCTGGTTTGGCGCATTACGGCGTTGCAGAAGATGATTGTCTAACCTTTTCCTTTGGCTTCCGTATGCCAAATGTGAGCGATATGATGGACCGTGTTGGTGATAAATTTTCTGAGAATGAAAGTTTACGCAATCCACTGGTTGATATTATTCGTGACCAGGTCGGAGCCATTGGTGAAGTCAGCGGCAATGAGCTGGAATATCTAAAAGAACAGATCATGCAGCAACTGCATAATTCGAATGTTTTAGAAGATGCCATTATGACTTTAATGTCAGAACCCAAATATCCAGAGAACCTTCCGGAAGCGGAAGAAATCGGCACAGGTGATCTAGAAGAAGCACTGGATCAGGGTTATAGCCTGATGCTCGAACCGGCTTCACGCCTGCTCTACACCGAAGCAGACGGCGATGTTCTGTTCTGGGCCAATGGTGAAGGGATTGAAATCTCTGAGGCATTTAGCACAAAACTCAAGCAGCTTGCAGATGGTGAAACCATATTGCTAGATGAAAACTTCGCTGATGAAGATATTCTGGAAGATGTCGCGGCATTATTAAATGATGCGGTACTGATGCTGGTTCCGCCAGCAGAACAAGACTAATTCTAAGCTAAAGCCAAATAAAAAGAGGATTAAATAATCCTCTTTTTATTTGCAAAGATTAGGGTTGATAGAGTTCTAATACGACCTGAATCACTGTATGCCCTTTCTCAGACTCAATCTGAAACACGCCTCCCATACGTTCGACCCGCATTTTCATGCTGCGCATCCCAATACTCAGACCATTTTTTTGCACTATTTCAGCATCAAACCCAACGCCATTGTCCTGAATACTTAAGGTGAGTTGATGTGGCAGAAAATATTCCAGACTGACTTTCGCCTGACTGGCCTGACTGTGCTTAATGATATTGGTCAGACTTTCTTCGACCACCCGAATCAGGGTCAAACATTGCAATGCGGTCGGTTCACGCTGCCAGACTTTTGGAAATAACCATTCAACCTCAATATTTATCTCTTCCAGCAACTGGGTAAAACGATAACGTACCGGGGCAATCCAGAGTAGTGGGGTTTCCGGTACTTTATTTTCGATAGACGAACCACTATCAATGATTTGTCTGAGATCATCTCTGAGCAATTTCAGCATGGAAAGAAACTGTCGGTTGGGAATGCTGTCAGTACTCTGATCGACCAGAATCATAGAGCGCACAATCGAGCCTCCTAGCCCATCATGCAGTTCATGCGATAAGTTAATCCGCTCCTGTAAGCGGACATTATCCAGCTCCAGTTGATGTTTATCGTTCAGGCTTTTATTCAGATCAGCGCCGACCTGCTGGACTTTACGTTCTAACTGGCTATTAAATTTTTCGATTTTCCTGACATTACGATTCAACCGCGTGGCCATAATCAGTACCACAAACAGGGTAATAATTGGTGAGGTATAGGGTGATAAAGGTGAAAAATCACTAATTGCCGTTTGACTTAAAATGATCAGATCTACGATTACACATAACAAAATCCCCCACAGACACAGCATCAGGAAAAGATATTCCCCATTGCGGGTTTTCAGTGCCTGATAGCTCACATAAATAATACAGCTTATAAATAATCCCACATAGAAAATAAATGCTGTGCCCAGTACCTGCCCCAGATAATCCAAGGAACTCATCACAATCAGCAGAGCAAATAAAAGCGTGATCAGGATAAATCCCCGCTCCACATATTTAAATCTCTGTTTTAAAAAGCGGATCAAATACAGACTAAAACAGTGGATATAGGCAATAAAACAAAGCATATTGGCTTTGCTGGCCGCGATGCTGGAGCGAAACGGAAAGCTTTCTGTGGTCAGCATATTGGAAATAAACAGAATCCATAGGAATGAACTGAGTGCCAGCCAGCCAAAGGTGGTTTCTGAACGTCGAAATTGCCAGACAATGAAGCAGATGATCCCAATCATTGCTGAGAAAATCATATTCATCTGAAACAGCGTGCGACGATCCCAGATTTCGCCTAAATGCTTCTGGCTATTGACCAGCACATTATTAAATTCAATTTTACCCAGTCCGGCGTTCTGAAAACTATAACCCTGTACATAAACCAGAATTTCATTACTGCCCTTGTTTAAGCCACTGATGGGCAAAATCCAGTAACGCGGCATATTCCAACTTTTTGACAATGGCTCTTGCAGGTGTTGATCTGACCAGAGTAAATCACCATTCAGGAACACGGCGCCGGCCGAATTAATATAATCAATGGAAAAGGCAATCGGTTCTGCAAGACGAATATTGTCTTGGCATGACCAGTTCCAAACAATTTTATACCAGGCCCCACCATGATAATCTTTCCAGTTACGCTGCCAGTTATCCGGCAAACTGACACTTTGCCAGCCAGATGCAGGCATCTGGCTAGGATTTTGCACCTGAACCTTTTGAATGTAGTCAATCTTTACATCACAGAGATCATTGACCTGAAAATGGTCTTGCGCCTGACTCATACCACTTAACAGACACAGCCAGCAGCAAAAGAGCAAAATACCGATCCATTGCAATCTCTGTCGCTGCCTGCTTCCAGAACGAGCTGGATGCATCACAGAATTCCTAAATGCCGTGCGGTACTGACTGCCTTGGTACGCCGACTGACGGACAGTTTCCGGTAAATATGCTTGATATGACTTTCCACGGTATAACGTGACACACAAAGTTGCTCGGCAATCTCTCGATTACTCAGGCCTTGTGCGACCAGTGACAGAATTTCTTTTTCCCGATGGGTCAGCACTTCCTGCTCGGCATCCGAGTGGTTGCGTTCGACTGGTGGTGATGAAGCAGGTATAGAAATCTGCTTGAGAATTTCCCGCGCAATAAAAGGATCAATTGGCGCGCCACCCCGTAAAATACTGCGGATCGCCAAAGTGACCTCCACATCATCGCGTTCTTTTAATACATAACCGGTGGCACCCGCCTGAATTGCGGTAAATAAACTGTTCTGCGTACTCCAGGCCGAAACCACCAAAATCAGAGTTTGTGCGTCATTTTCGCGAATTTTTTCAATAATCGAAATCCCACTCCCATCTGGCAGCCCCAAATCGACCAATGCCAGTGAAATCGGCTGTTGTTTTAAAATGAAATATGCTTCTTTAAGATTATTGGCAAAGAGCAGAACATCTTCGCTATAGCCCAAATTGGTTAATATAATTTTTAAACGTCGTTGAATGACATACTCATCTTCAACGATTAATACAGGTACTGGCAAGACTGCCTCTAGTGCTGTCATAAGCACGCCCCTTATATTTATTGTTATGTCACCTTGAAGAGTAAAATATAACCAAAAAAACTCTAAAAATCATGATTTATTTCATTTTTATGCTATTTCTTTCTAGCCTCATAGGGATATTCTAAATACCGTCTGCTTAAAACCAGCATAAAAAAATGCCATCTACGCAGTGAATGGCATTTCTTAAGCACAATTTTAGAGTTTTAATAGGCTGAATATTTTAAGCGGCGCCGTATTGCTGTTTTAAATATTTTACAATCTCAGCTGATTCAAACATATTCACGCCTGTATTTGGATCGACCAGATAAGGAACCTGAATATTATTTCCCATCATTTCAAATAAATGTTCACGCTTCCCGCCTGGTAGTGGTTCATATTTCCCCGGTCTTAAGCGCAACTTGGCTGGCCCATAATCCTGCCAGCGTTCTTTGGCGACATTGTGAAAAATAAAGGGAACTTCCAGCTCACTCAACACGGCGCGTACGATCCGGGTATAAGGACTGGCCTCAAAACCCCATAATTCTAGTAACTGTTCAGGTGTTGGCCGATCCTTGATCTTGGGATTCACCATTCCTCCGCGTAAACCGTTGATGACTGTGCCAGCAATTGCAGCCACCGGAATTTTGGGATAGTGAGCATATTTTTTGGGTGTCTTGCCTGTTTTGCCATAGTGCTTGAACAGATGATGAATAATATCTTGCGATTCATAAAGTCGATCGCCCGTATTTTCATCTACCAGAAATGGAAACTGGAGTTTTCCGCCTAATTGCTGAACTTCGGGACGAAAATGAGTACCACCCCGTGGACATGGATAGACTTCATAATCCAGATTCAGCAAAGTCATGACTTCACGCACCCGGCGACAAAATGGCGAACCCTCATATTCATAGAGCTTTAAGGCTTTTTCAGGCTGATTCGGAAATGGTGTACCGACCATACCACGTCCACCTTGAGCGACTGCAGAGGCCAAAGCTTGTGCAACTTTAATTTGATGACCCAACATAATATTTTCCTGTTTTTGTTTTATTCAACTGAAAGACAGAATCTAAGCATCCTGTCTTTCGCGGTATAGATCAGTTTTGTTGTTATTCTTTAATGTAGCACTTGGCCAATTAAGCCACTAAGGCTGTTTTAGAGACCACAATGCCATTATTGTCTGCATAGACATAATCGCCAGCATTAAACGTGACTCCACCAAAACAGAGGGTGATATCCACCTCACCCACGCCCTTGCGATTGCTCTTCTGTGGAATAGCCGCCAATGCATGTACACCAAGGTCTAATTCAGCAATCGCATCGACATCACGCACACAACCATAAATAATCACACCATTCCAGTGATTTTTGACCGCAGATTCCGCAATCAGGTCACCCATCAAGGCACAGCGCATCGATGCACCGCCATCGACCACCAGTACCTTGCCTGTTCCATCTGTGGCCAGTAACTCTTTCACCCGGGAGTTATCTTCAAAACATTTCACCGTCACAATCTGACCGCCAAAAGTTTTCCGGGCCCCATAACTCTTAAAAAATTTACCGTCCAGACAAGGTGTCACCACTTGAAGCTCTAATTCCGGATGATCATCTAGTAAGTCACAGGTGACAAATGCTGCTGTAGACACGGTGTTTCCCCTCATTTCATTTTTTGTATGCGTAAATTATCATAAATTTCAAATTTTACCGTCTGAGTCAGCGCGGCCTCGACCATAGTATGAGCTACCTGCTCGGCTGTCACTGGCTTATAAGCAAAACCATCCGGAATAAAACGCGATATTTTATGATAAACCTGCTGTGCGGCATCCTCCAAAAAACGCTGCTCGGGACGTTCGCCAATTAATAATGAAGGCCGAATCAGGCTGATTTTATCCAGACTCAAGGTCTGTACATATTCTTCTAGCTGGCCTTTAACCTGATTATAATAAAAATGAGACTGGGAGTTGGCGCCCATCGCACTCAACAGCAAGTAATGCGCTGAAGTCTGTTGCAGCAATTCGGCAAAATGGGCATTAATAGTATAATCAATATTATAAAAGGCCTGCTTGGATCCGGCTTGTTTCATGGTACTGCCCAAACAGCTAAAACCGTGACTGTGCTCGCTGACATCCTGATCATTCAGCATCAGAAAATCTTCAAGTACCAATTGCTGGACTTTATCCAAACTATCCAGATCATTTTGATATTTTCTGACCACTGCAGTAATATGCTGGCAAGTTGGCTCGTCTTGCAGACGTTTTAAGAGTTGTTTTCCCACCAAACCGGTGGCACCTATGACGATGGGATGAATCAGCGATTTAGTCATTTTTTATACGATCTCCTAGGTAGAATACTAATCTAACGTTTTCTTTAGAATTTTTCTGCATCTAAAATGTTGTCAAAGCATGTCAAGACTTGACTTCGGTGCTCAGTTTAATCAAAATATGGCACTTGTTTACGGGCTGGTGATAATTCCTCTGATGATGGTTTTCAGTTGAGTTTCAGCCCGCCCAGACCAATCTATTTCAAGGAGTGCACGAGTGGCAAACTCTGCTCAAGCTAAAAAACGTGCTCGTCAAAACGTTAAAGCACGCAAACACAACGCAAGCTTGCGTTCTATGGTTCGTACCTATCTTAAACGTACATTAGCTGCTATCGGCACTAATGACTATGCTGTTGCTACTGAAGCGTACAAAACGCTTGTTCCAGTAATCGACCGCATGGCTGACAAAGGCATCATCCATAAAAACAAAGCAGCTCGTCACAAGAGCCGCTTGAACGCACAAGTTAAAGCATTAGCTAACTAATTTGTTGCAATGAAAAAAGCCCTTTTTAGGGCTTTTTTTGTGTCTGCTAAAAAATGATTCTGTATTTTTCTCATTTTTATTTTCAATTTTTTACTCTGATACAATCCCATATAAAAATTATGGTATTCTAAATCATATTGCTTACATCACTATAATTTTAAGCTTGTCACTATTTTGCTGGCTGTGAAGGGAATAAAAACCATGATTACAAAATATTTACCATCTTTAGAGAAGTTTCTAGCAATCGAACAGCAATATATTGAATACTTTAAGACCCAAGGTGAAAAAGACATTTTAGGCCGGGTGATTTCCAATATGAAAGGCACTGCTGAACTTCAGGCATCTCAAGGCGTAGATGCCTGGTTAGGCTATGGTGTGTATTTGCCCGCAGTAGAATATATCTTTGCCCGATATAAGGGTGAAAATGAAGTAGATTTTTATATACGCACCCGCTATCCCCAACAAGTCGTTGCAGCTTACAGCCTTCCGGAACATGACATCGCAACACTGATCGCCGCCGACAAATATAGTCGCATTCATCAGCAACAGGTTCCAGTCAATAGTCCTCTTTGGCCGCTGAATGATACAGGTGACCTGCTTGATCTCAATGCCTATCCTCAGCGCTTAAAAGCCAACATTTAGAAAAAACAGACCTATATGTAAAAAGCCCAATCATATCTGCGATTGGGCTTCCTTTATGATAAATGAATACCTATTGAATTAAAATTACTGGGAACGCTTAAAATCAGCAATATCCAGCTCATGTACCTGACCACGCCAGATCCATTTCAGTTTTGATTCCAGAAAAACATCGCCCTCGAACCAGACAAACAGACCTTCCATCATTTTGGGCCAGTCTTCTCGGCTGATGTCCTGACGCCCGGACATTACGGCAATCATCGCTGCCAGAATCGTGTCATGACTGACTGCCAGACTCAGCCCATACTTATTTTGCGGATGGGTGTTATAAATCAGTTCCAGCACATCCACCACACCATGAATCGGCTGTTTCATCCCCGGCAAGGCATTATTCACAAAACTGTTCACAAAACCGAGAGCGCCCTGCTTGGCAAAATAAGGACCGGCTTTTTGAATATCCAGCACAAAACTGCCCGGCTCGACCAGCAATCCCTGTTCGATAATTTCAATACGATGGGTATTCTGCTCAGGGGTAACCGCATCCGCACCTTCAATCATGAGCGCAGCAGTATCAATACAGCGCTGGATCGGGCTCGAAATACAGTGATGAATTACACGATCTGTCTGATCAGCCAGATAAGCGCCCCATTCCTGTGCCAGATCCCGCCCCTGACCAGTCAATTGCAGGTCATAACCTGCCAGACCTTGACCCGGAACATCTTCACGAACCGAATGGCGTGTGAATAAGGTGACAGGCGTCTGTACATCAGGCAATAAATCAATTGCACTTAACATACTCGGTGGAAGCAGTTTCAGGGACACGTGACAGCCAACTGGATTGGTAATGAGTTAATCATCACTATACCATGCTCAGGATTTTGCTCAATGCTCGGCCTGCATGTCAGCCACCGCCTGTAATGCAATATTTTTCATATTATTATTTTTATAGGCAATAAATCCGCCATTGAGCAAGGTATCGCGATGATTATAAATAAATGGCCGCCCTTTTAAATCGACCAAGCCACCACCAATCCGTTCGAGCATACATTGACCAGCACTGGTGTCCCATTCCGAAGTCGGATGAAAACGTGGATAGATATCCACCTGATCTTCCAGCATCATACAAAACTTGTAGGCGCTGCCCGCTTTGAACTCTGTATATTCGGTAAGTTTGGCCAGATGCTGTAAATAGTCGACATATTTCGGTTTCTGCTGGCTACTTTGACTCAGACCAATCGCAATTCTTTGGTCTGTTGGCGCTGCTTCATAGCCAAACCACGTATCTCGCTGAATATCATATTTATAAGGCAGCCCCTGCTCTGCACAGAAATAAATCAGTTGCTGTTCTGGTACTGCCAATATGGCAAAAGTCGTCAAACTTCCACGAACCAAACTCAAATTGATGGTGAATTCAGGCCGCTGATGCAAAAACTCCTTGGTGCCGTCTAGCGGATCTAATAACCAGAATTCTGGCCATGAACGACGCTCATGTTCTTGGCCCTCTTCTGACAATAAAGGCAGGTCTGAAATATCTACCAAAGCCTGAGTTAGAAAAGTATTGACCCTTAAGTCTGCCTGAGTTACCGGAGAATTATCATTTTTTTGGATGACATCAAAAGCCGCACCAGAACAATAACGCTGATATTCTTCTCGCAAAATTTCACAGGCTTGTGTCAAAATGGGCACAAACTGCAAAATCATCGGATCTTGTGGTGCTGCTATTGCTTTAAACATAGAAAACCTAAATATGTCAAAATGCTCTGAAAAACCTACCATAATTTTCGATATGGATGGAACTTTACTTGATCTTGCCTACGATGATTTCATCTGGAATGAGTTGCTGCCTGTGCGTTATGCTGCCACACATGGCTGTAGCATGGAACACAGTCAGGCGACCCTCTCCGCATTCTATCAGGAACATAATCATACCCTAAACTGGTACTCCTCACGCTTCTGGACGGCTAAAGTCGAAGTTGATGTTCTGGCGATGCAGATTGAACATAAAGACAAAGTCGCCTTACGCCCGTATTGTCTCGAATTACTGGATTATCTGAAAACGAATGGCTACCCGATCTGGCTGGCCACCAATGCCGATTGTGCCGGACTGGCCTTTAAATTGGATCACTTAAATTTAAGCCATTATTTTGATGTGATTGTCAGTTCAGAAACGATTGGGCATGCCAAAGAATTTGTTGAATTCTGGCAAGGCTTGAATGCCATGCATCCCTTCGATCCGCAACATGCTTATTTTATTGATGATACCGAAAAAGTCCTGAATGGTGCCAAAGCCTACGGGATTGAAAACCTGCTCAGTATCCAGCACCCCTCCTCGGCCAAAGTCGCACGCGAGACTTGCAATTATCCGATGCTGCACCAATTAACAGATTTAATCACTTATTTAAATCAGGCTGAGGTAGAGAAAAAATATGCGTAAATCGTCTTTACCCGAAGATGCGGTAGGCATGCGTATAGACAAATGGCTTTGGGCAGCACGGTTTTTCAAGACCCGTTCCATTGCCAAACATGCAATTGAAGGTGGTAAAGTCCACCACAATGGTGAACGTGTCAAAGTATCACGCGAAGTTCGTGTTGGCATGGAACTGACGATTCAGCAAGGCATCGACAAGAAAACCGTCCTGGTGAAAGAACTTTCCGATGTTCGTGGGCCCGCACCTGTGGCACAAAAACTGTATGAAGAAACCGAAGTCAGTATTGCTCGACGGGAATTGATTACCTCACAAAGAAAGTTGCATAATCTAGCTCGTCCCGATCATCGTCCAAGCAAGAAAGATCGCCGGGATATCAGTAAATTTAAAAATGAAAATAGTCAGAGTTTTGATCAGTCATGGTCGTATAATGACGATTAAATTCAAGCGTCAGAATGTGTCGTACATGCGCTGACATTGATAGAACACTAGGGAAAATTCTGTCACTATACGCCTGTGGAACAAAGCTCTAATTTAAGACATCCACTTGAGTACTAACTGAGTGACATCGTATTGAGGTTGTAAGATGGATGAGAATAAAAACAAGGCGCTTAATGCTGCCTTAAGCCAGATTGAAAAACAGTTTGGTAAAAATACAGTCATGCGTCTTGGTGACAATACCGTTCAGGCTGTTGAAGCTGTATCTACAGGTTCTTTAACCCTGGATATCGCACTCGGTATTGGTGGCCTACCGAAGGGCCGTATCGTCGAGATTTATGGTCCTGAATCATCAGGTAAAACCACGATGACCCTGCAAGCAATTGCAGAATGTCAAAAAGCCGGTGGTACATGTGCATTTATCGATGCCGAACATGCACTTGATCCGCAATATGCGCGTAAACTTGGCGTAGATATTGATAACCTGCTGGTATCGCAGCCCGATCACGGTGAACAGGCACTTGAAATCGCAGATATGCTGGTACGCTCTGGTGCAATTGACATGATCGTGGTCGATTCTGTAGCTGCTCTAACGCCACGTGCGGAAATTGAAGGCGAAATGGGTGACTCGCATATGGGTCTGCAAGCCCGTTTGATGAGCCAGGCACTGCGTAAAATCACCGGTAATGCCAAGCGTTCCAACTGTATGGTGATCTTCATTAACCAGATTCGTATGAAGATTGGTGTCATGTTCGGTAGCCCGGAAACCACGACTGGCGGTAACGCATTGAAGTTCTATGCATCTGTACGTCTAGACATCCGTCGTATTGGTCAGGTGAAAGAAGGTGACGAGATCGTTGGTTCTGAAACCAAAGTCAAAGTCGTGAAAAACAAAATGGCACCTCCATTTAGAGAAGCGCTGTTCCAGATTCTGTACGGCAAAGGCGTGAACCATCTGGGTGAATTGATCGATCTTGCTGTACAGCAAGAAATCGTGCAGAAAGCCGGTGCGTGGTATTCTTATCAAGGCGACAAAATTGGCCAAGGTAAGAACAATACCATCCGTTATCTGGAAGAGCATAAAGAAATGGCACAAACCATTGAAAAGCTGATTCGCGAGCAACTGCTGACCAAAGCCGTGATCACTGAAGAAGATAATAAAGAAGAAGCAGATCTTTTAGATGCCTAATCTATTATTTGCCTAGTCTTTAAACATCACGACACAGCGCCCTACGGGGCGTTTTGTTATTATGGGTAGATGATAAAATGCGAGAGAAAGATGTCAGAGGCAAAATTCAGCAAACTGCTCGATTATGAAACTTTAAAACAGCAATTTGGCGATGCTGATGATCAAGCGACCCAGCAAAACACATTGAAACAAAAACCCACTTTCGACTCAGAAGAGCGCCTGTTTGATACCCCTGATGATGAAAAGAAAAAACCGGGCTTAACTGGCTCGCGTTTGCGTTCGTATGCCTTTGCCGTACTGACCCGCAAGGAATATGCCAAAGCCGAACTGATCGAGAAGCTATGCCTATATGCAGAGGATCGCGATGAAGTGCTGGAATTAGTTGAAGAATTATCACGAGAGAATTATCAGAGTGATCAGCGTGTCGCAGAAACCATGCTGTCGAGCCAAAAGCGTAAAGGCAAAGGCCCCAATCAGATTAAAATGAAATTAAAAAACAAGAAAGTTGATACGGCTTTAATCGCAGAAGAACTGAAAGAAACTGACTGGGTGCAGCAAGCCTATGCGCTGAAAGTCAAAAAATATGGGGCGGAAGTTACTAAAGATCCGAAGCTCAAGGCCAAACAGATCCGTTTTCTGATGTACCGTGGTTTTGAAATGGATACGATTATTAAGGCGATTAACCGTAAAGTGGAAGATTAATTTGTATTCAGATTCATTAATAGACCCACTACAAAAGTGTTTGCAGATTGATCTTAAAATGAGAAAATCAGTTCGCTAGCAGAACGAATTATCGGGATAATAAAATATTAAAAATTAGCTGATATTAGAAGTGAGCTTTGAGATTAATAGGCTGGGATAAAATGTTTTTATTATTTAAAAATATGGTGGCAACCCTACCAGCAAAGCTCCGGCACATCATAGTTCTATTACCGTTGCTACCTTCCGGTCCTGGCGGGGTTCATAGAGTACAATTGCGAAGTAACCAGCAGGGCTACCATTACAAAAACAGAGTATAGAGATTTTTAATCAAGTTGCAAGCTTTGTTCCTTAAAATAATCCATCAAGCTATCCGTTTGATTATTTTAAAAACAATATTAATATTTCTGCTGATTTTCAAGCGATCTTCACAATCAATCCATCAACACCCAGATTCGCATGATCTTTGTAAAACCTTGTTGCAATTTCTAAAAATGCCGTTTTTAATGTGTGCAATGTATATGAATGATCTTCTTTAAAAGATGAGCAGCGGATACGTATCTCACAAAGAATTATGGAAATTTTATGATGTTTAAAAAGACCGTATTGTGTGCAGTGACAGCACTCTTTACCACACCGCTATTTGCCAATATTCCAATTGAATCGCGTGGCTTGAGCCAGACTGCCAATCAAGCGTCAATGAATACCCAGTCTGCGAGTTCTGCCGGCGTATCGACACCTGTGCAAACCAATACCAGCTGGCAGATTATGCAAAAAAACCAGCAACTGGAAAGTGATCTGCGGATCTTGCGCGGCAAAATGGAAGAACAGGAAAATGAAATTGCCCAACTGAAAAGCGAACTGACCAATCGCTATGCCGATCTCGATCAGCGCCTGGAACTGTTACAGCAAAAAATTGAACCGGCTGAAGAAAACCCAACGGAGGACAACCCACAGGATAGTTCTCCCAGTTTAAATGCGAATGAGATCAATACAGCGAGCAGCGGACAACAGCCCACCGAGCTGGACAAAGCAGCCTATACAGTAGCCTTAGATGCCTATAAAAATGGCGGTGCAGCCAAAGCCATTGCACCCATGCAGAACTTTATTAAAAACAATCCGAATAGTGTGTATATCAGCAATGCCTATTTCTGGTTAGCAGAATTCAATCTGGCCATCGATCCGCCAAATTTTGAAGAAGCAAAACGCAATTACACCATTGTGGCAGACCGCTATCCAAAGTCGACCCGTGCTTCGCGTGCGCTTTATCAACTGCATAACATTAGCAAGGACGTCGAGCAAAAACCGGCCATTGCCACCCAGTACAAGAACAAATTACTCAGTAATTACCCGCAATCTGAAGAAGCTAAATTTTTTAAGTAATAATCTTCTAGATAACCCTTAATTCAGCAATAAAAAAGACACCTTAAAGGTGTCTTTTTTTACTTGAAATATTTTAGCGCACAATACCACGCTTGGATTGTTCAAGAGAATCAATCAAACGTTGTGCTTCGGCAACTTCCGGCAAGATATCTTTACGAATCTGCTCGATTGCTTCCTGAGTGGTTAAACCTGATTTATAAATCAGTTTAAAGGCAGTACGCAAACCGTCAATTATGGCCTTAGACCAGCCCTTACGACGCATTCCCTCAATATTCATAGCAAAAGCGTGCGCAGGATTACCTGACACCATCACATAGGCCGGCACATCTTTCAAAATCAGTGATGCTCCGCCAATCATGCTATAAGAGTCAATCTTGCAGAATTGATGAATCCCTGAGTTTCCACCAATGACCACATAATCCCCGACATGAACATGTCCAGCCACACCGACATTATTGGCAAAGATATTGTGATCACCGACCATGCAGTCATGGGCAATATGGGTGTTGACCATTAGAAGATTATGACTGCCAATCTTGGTTAAACCCTGATCCTGAACGGTACCACGATGCAAACTACAATGCTCACGGATCTTGTTGTGATCGCCAATCTCAAGCCAGGTTTCTTCACCGGCATACTTAAGATCCTGACAAACCTCGCCTACACTGGCGAACTGGAAAATTTCATTATATTCACCTATACGCGTATAGCCACCCACCACTACATGTGAATGAAGTTTGCTACCCGCACCAATAGTGACGTTTGGCCCAATAATACAGTATGGACCAATTTCTACATCAGCAGCGATGACTGCTGATGCGTCAATAATGGCAGTTGGATGAATAAGGGGATTATTGCTCATGCCTGCTCGACTTTTTGATGCGAAACCATAATTTCCGCGGTTGTTGCGACGACGCCATCTACAGTGGCAATACAATTATATTTGTAAATGCCGCGCTTTTGCATCACCAATTCAGCTTTTAATACCAATTGATCGCCTGCAACCACCTGTTTTTTAAACCTAACCTTCTCCGCACCGGCAAAAAGGAACAATGAACCCGCACTTGGTTTTTCATTGTTCATCACAAAACCCAAGATTCCCGAGATTTGTGCCAGTGCTTCAACAATCAGCACACCCGGCATAATTGGATAATTCGGAAAATGGCCTTGCAAAAACTCTTCATTAATTGAGACGTTTTTATAACCAACAATGCCATTTTCGGTAATCTCGACCACGCGATCAACCAATAAAAATGGATAACGATGGGGCAAATATTCACGAATCTTTTGAATATTCATTGGCAATTCAGGTTTCGTGAATGTAGGCAAATTCGACTCTGTCATCATAATTATTTACGCAACTTAAATGTTGATTCAATGGACTCAATTTGAGATTGCATATGATCTAGTCGTTTCATCACCTGGGTCAATGGCACATCTGCTAATTGTTTAAAACGCACAGCAGCACGTTTCCAGTGCAAACTTTCCAACATAGGTGTGCCAGAAGAATAACTGCCCGCCTCAGAAATATTTTTTGTCACCATTGACATGCCAGTAATTGTGACATTATCTGCGATATTAATGTGGCCTACTACCCCCACCGCACCTGCAAATACACAGTTTTTGCCAATTGTAGTGCTTCCGGCGATTCCGCATTTTGCTGCGAGTGCGGTATTGGCACCAATCTTGACGTTATGCGCGATTTGCACAAGATTATCAATAATCACACCCTGTTGCAAAATCGTATCATCCAATGCACCGCGGTCTATACTACAGTTTGACCCGATACGCACATCATCAGCAATACGCACAGAACCAAGCTGGGCAATACGATGCCATTTACCTTGATAAGGTGCAAAACCAAAACCTTCGCTGCCAATCACGGTATTGGCATGAATACGAACGCGATTGCCAATTTTGGCGCCACCCGTCAGCGTCACATGCGCATCAATAAAACAGTCCTGACCGATTTCCACATCATTATCGACATGTACATGAGGCTGAATCACGGTATTGGCGCCCACAACACAATGCTCGCCAATCACCACATAGTGTCCAATATACGCATCATCGGCGATGATCGCTGAAGGATGAATTTGAGCAGTACTTTCGATACCACGCTGGGTATTTTTTTTCTCAAATACATGGGTCAGGATCGCAAAAGCCAGATAAGGATTTGCAACAACAATAAAGTTTTGATGTGACGTTATTTGTTGTTTCAGTTCAGCAGTGACAATTAAAGCAGCTGCCTGACTTTGATTGGCTTGCTCTACATATTTGTCTGCATTGACGAATGCCAAATCTTGCGATGTCGCATGCTCAAGACTGGCCAAAGCGCTCAAACGCAAATCTGCCTGACCTACGCACTCGCCTTGAACCAGGCGAGCAAGGTCAGCTAACTGAAGCTGTTGATGATTCATTGATTACTTAATTGCATTAACCTTTTGAATCATTTTATCAGTTAAATCATATTTAGCGTCATAAGCAAGTGCTGAATTTTTATTTAAAACCACATCCAGGTTATTTTCTTTACGCAATTGTTCAGCAATTTGCTTTACACGTGCATCAAATACCGTCCGAATCTGCTGAATCGAACTTTGAACATTACTCTGCACAGATTGTTGCAACTGATTCAATTCCTGAAATTTAGCCTGATATTGCGTAGACATCTTCTGCTTTTCAGCATCGCTCAGTTTGGTATTAGACTGAGCACGCTGCTGCAAAGCTTCCAGTTCTTTACTGAGTTGTTCAATCTTGCTGGTTTGTGGCTGAATTTTTTGTTGAAATGCCGTGTTTTGCTGTTTCAGATAAGTACTGCCTTCAACAACACGCTCCAAGTCAATCACACCAATACCAGCTGCTTGAGTTAACGGTGCAACACTTGCCAAAGCCAGGCTCATCGCCATGATCATTTTTTTCATATTCTTACTCATTCAAAAAAATTTGCTCATAAAGCCTCGCAACTTCATGAGCAAAATCTATATTCAGGATTAGCTAATAATCTTAGAAAGTACGGCCGATTTCGAACTGGATATTTTTAGTTTCATCACCGTCTTTCTTATTCAACGGATAAGCATAGCTCAGTGACAATGGGCCAATCATGGTAATCCAGGTGAAACCGGCACCAACGCTATAACGCATATTGCCTGCATCGAAACCGAAGTTATCTTTACAGTATTGGCGAGCATTATAAGTAGTACCACCTACAATAAGATTACTGTCTGGAGCAGGCACATCACAGTTGGTATCAAAAACCTGCGCACCTTCTGCAAAGATAACCGGACGAACCTGACGCGCCCAATCGCCTTTAAATGGCACTGGCAGTACTAGCTCAGTACCAAACTGAACCAATGCATTACCACCTACTTCTTCAGGTGAAGGATCCGGCTCACCTCTTTCACTAAAATATACACCATCATATTTTGGACCTAAGGTACTATTTTCATAGCCACGCACCGAACCAAAACCACCGGCATAAAAATTCTTATAGAATGGCAGGTCATTACCATAGCCCAACTTACCATAACCGCGCAGAACAAAGTCTTTACCTAACGGGAAGAAGGCCTGAGCATCATAAGTCACTTTTTGATATTCCACTTCACTACCCGGTAATGCAACTTCTGCATTAATACGATGTGACATACCATTAGTCGGGAACATCGGACGGTTTAAGGTATTATACGACCAGCCTAAATTTAAGTTATATGTTAAGAATTTACCTTCAAATTCACTTTCATAACTATTGGTGACTACACTACCCTCTGGACATGTCCATGCAGGGTCATTACCCGGATTAGCAATTGAACATGTTTGGAATGTATTGGTATCAATACTCTTCCCTCCATTCGCTTCTAGATAATCACGAACATACGTAGATACAAACTGACCTGTTGTCACTTTAGTTTGATCGATATTTAAACCAGCACTAACACTCTGGTTTTCATCAATTGGATAACCAAAGTTAATTCCACCACCAAAACTGTCCGTCACATAGTTGTTGACGTTATAGTCATCGTCTAGCTTGGTCTTGCGGTAGTACATGTTATAACCGCGACGTACACCATCAATGGTAAAGTACGGGTCCATCACACTCAGGTTATAATAATCTTGGGTTTCAGAACGCGACAAGTCGATCGATACACTATTACCAGTGCCCAGGAAGTTGGTCTGACTTAAACCTGCCTGGAACGTCACACCGCCACTTTGCGAGAAACCCACTGCCAAGGTACTGGTACCTGAATGCTGTTCTTCTACTGCGACATTTAGATCGACCTGATCCGGTGAACCCGGAATACGTGCAGGCTTGATATCGACTGTTTTAAAGAACCCGGTACGTTCCAGACGGACTTTAGACAAGTCAATTTTTTCATTACTGGCTAAAGCACCTTCCATCTGGCGCATTTCACGACGCAACACTTCATCTGCAGTTTTGGTATTACCGGTAAAATTAATACGTCGTACTGTAACTTGCTGACCCGGATTGATATAGTAATTTAAATCAACCTGTTTGGTTTCATTATTAATTTGAGGAACAATATTCACTTCTGCATAATAATAACCAGCATTACCATATTTACGCTGTAATAGCTGCTTAACCACATTTACTTTTTCTTGCGAATAAGTTTCACCTTCTTTAAACAGCTGTAAGGCTTGCAATTCTTCAGTCTGATAAAGTGCATCACCTAAATATTTGGTTTGACCAAATTTAAATTGCTCGCCTTCATCTACAGACACTTCAATAAAGACATTCTTTTTATCTTCACTCAAGTTCAAACTGGAATTGGTAATATTAAAGTTAATATAACCCTGGTTCAGATACATAGCACGCAATGCTTCAAGGCTTGCAGCCATTTTTTCACGTGCATAACGGTCATTACGTGAAATCACCGAGTTCCAGCTACTTTCTTTAACAGCAAATGCCTGTTTAATATCTGATTCTTTGAAAACAGTATTGCCAATGATATTGATATCAAAAACTTTTGCGGCTTTACCTTCAATAAAATCAATCAGCAATTCAACTCGGTTATTCGGTCTTGCTGTCGTCGTGACGGTAACATCCGCATCATAGCGACCTTGCTGCATGTATTGCTGTTCAAGCTCGGTTTCGACTGTCTGTAAAGCAGATTTTTTCAGCACTTCACCTTCAGCCAGACCCATTTTTTTCAGGCCATCTTCAAGTGCTTCCTTTGGAATCAGCTTATTGCCTTTCAGTTCGATTTTCGAAATGACTGGGCGCTCTACCACCTGAAAAACTAGAGTATTGCCTTGCTGAACAGCTTTGATGTCATCAAATAAGCCTGATGCATATAAACTGCGAATTGCATTGGCAATGACCGGATCATTGACCCGATCACCACTGTTAATTGGCACGAGGCCATATACATTCTCAGGAGTTAAACGCACTAATCCATCAAATTTTATATCTTGTACAATGAATTCATCTGCTGCATATACTTGTTGTGCTACTGCCATTGCACTAACGAGTGCCAGAGGCATAAATAAATGTGTGTGCTGCATGCCAGTCTTTTCCGCTGTTAATTTATTCCATCTACGTTGTTATAAACGCATAAAATCATTAAATAATGCCAGAAGCATCATACTGCCGAGCAGTACCATACCAATTTTTAGTCCAACCAATTGTATTTGTTCGGAAACAGGTTTACCACGAATTAATTCAACAAAATAGTAAACCAGATGTCCGCCATCAAGCATTGGAATCGGCAGTAGATTTAATATTCCTAAACTTACACTCATTAGCGCCATAAAGGAAATAAAAGTTTCCCAACCCATTTCCGCGCTTTGTCCTGCGACTTTGGCAATGGTGATCGGTCCAGATAAGTTATCCAGTCCAATCATGCCACGTACCATTTTGACAATCGAGTTCAGAATCATCGAAGATAAGTGCACCGTTTTATCAAATGCCATCACCAGTGCTTCAGCTGGATTGTAGTGAATGGTCTGCTTATATTCTGCGGGAATCGAGATTTTACCCGGATCACTTTGTACACCGAGCATACCCGTGACATTGCCCATATTGTCACGCTTGCCCTGTGGCATCACTTCAAGTTGCACCACCTGGTTTTCGCGCAATACATCCATCTTCAGTAATTTTTCTGGTGATGCCTGTACAATTTGTACCACATCAAACCAGTCTTTCATCTGGACACCATCAATGGCCAGAATTTTGTCACCTTGCTTCAGGCCTTGGCGAATTGCTGCACCATCTTCAGTCAGCTTGCTAATCACAGCCGGAATTTCCGGTCGATAAGGCAAGAAGCCCAGACTGTCTAACGGAGATTGACTCTGGTCTTTTAAATAGTCCCGAATCGGTAACTGGAACAGCTTGTTTTCCCCGGCACGTTCTGCCTGAATAGACACTACACCGGTTTCACCCACACGATCCACCAGCGCATAACTCAGTTTTTCCCAGGTTTCGACTGGAGTCCCGTCCACAGCAACAATTTTGTCACCCGGCTGCATTTGTACTGTTGCAGCCGGCGTATCTGGTAAAACTTTACCAACGCGGGTATTCAGCTGCTCTTGTGCCGGTAAAAACAGCACCCAGAATAACAGCACCGCAAGAATGAGGTTGATCAATGGTCCCGCTGCCACAATGGCAATCCGTTTCCAGGGATGCTGACGGTTAAATGCTTTGGGCAAGTCTTCTTCAGCAACATTGCCTTCACGTTCATCCAGCATTTTCACATAACCGCCTAAAGGTAAGGCGGATAGCTGATATTGAATGCCGGATTTTTTTGAGGTCCACTTTAACAGCGTTGGTCCAAAACCAATCGAATACACCAACACTTTAACGCCCAGTTTACGCGCCACAATATAGTGACCAAACTCATGAATCGCAATTAAGGGACCGAGTAACAGGATTGCGGCTGCAATAATAAACAAGGCGTTCATGTCTTAACTTCCTTTATTCACAACATACTGCTGTGATAAACCTCGTGCCATTTGATCTGCCTGCAAGATAGCCTCCAGATCATTTGCCGGCTGATTATCCATCTGATTCAGGACATGCTCAACCACTTGAGGGATTTGGGTAAACCTAATTTGCTGATGTAAAAATGCGTCAACTGCAATTTCATTGGCCGCATTTAAAATCGTGGGTGCAATCCCGCCGCTCTGCATCGCCTGACGCGCCAACTTTAATGCAGGAAAACGAATCACATCCGGTTCCTGAAAGTTAAGCTGCGAGTGCATAAACAGATCTAAGGGTGGTACATGCGTACTGATTCGCTCAGGCCATGCCAATGCATGTGCAATAGGTGTGCCCATATCCGGATTACCCATTTGTGCCAAAGTTGAACCATCTACATATTGAACCATGGAGTGAATAATACTCTGTGGATGCACCACGACTGTAACAAATTGTTCTTGAACTGCAAACAAATGACAGGCTTCGATCAATTCCAGACCTTTATTCATTAAAGTCGCTGAATCGACCGAAATTTTTTGGCCCATTGACCAGTTGGGATGCTTGCAGGCCTGTGCAGGCGTCACATCTTCAAGCTGTTGTAGACTATGATTGAGAAACGGCCCACCAGATGCAGTTAACAAAATTTGCGAGACACCCAGCTTGGGCTTGCCATGACGCTCTGCCTCAAAATAGTGCTGTGGTAAACACTGGAAAATCGCATTGTGTTCGGAATCCACCGGAAGCAACAATGCACCATGATCGCGTGCAGCCTGCATCATGATGTCACCGGACATCACCAAAGCTTCTTTATTGGCCAACAGTACGCGCTTGCCTGCTTTTACTGCAGCCAGTGTCGGCAACAATCCGGCAGCACCGACAATGGCAGCCATGACAATATCGACATCCGCATGTTCAGCCACAGCAATTAAACCGGCTTCATCTTGCAGAATTTCAATATCAGCCAGACCATGTTGCTGAAGGAGTTTTGAAAACTCCTCCACTTTTGCCGCAGGCACCACCGCCACTTTAGGGCGGTATTGCTGGCAAATCTTGACCAGTTCAGCAATACGACTTTGCGCGGTTACAGCAAAAACCGAGTACGCTTCAGGATGTCGCTGCAAGATTTTTAAAGTACTTTGACCAATAGAACCTGTAGCACCCAGTATACAAACCGCTTGTGACATTTATAAATCTACACCAATAAGTTTTAGAACAGCAATACCTGCCGCAAAGATTGGAGCTGCAGCAAGCAAAGAATCAATACGATCCAGCACCCCACCATGACCCGGTAAAATACGGCCCGAGTCTTTAATACCGGCACGTCGTTTGATCATGGATTCAAACAGATCTCCCAGTACTGAACTGAAGACCGTGATCACCGATAAGATCAGGAATAAAATAAGTTCTGGCCAGGTCATCTCCAGATAAAGCAAAGCAACTGCAATCACAATCAGCATTGAGGTGACCACACCACCATACAGCCCTTCTACAGATTTGTTTGGGCTGACATTTGGTGCAAGTTTTTTCCTACCGAATTTACGGCCGACAAAATACGCACCGCTGTCTGCGCCCCATACCAGTAAAAACAGGTACATCAACCACCACGGTGAACTTTGCCAAACCGAGAAAATTGCGGTGACAGCAGCAGAAATCAGCACTACACCAATGCCATTTAGGCTTGTATTGTACCAGCCGTCATACTCAGGATAAGACTTGACCCAGTAAATACTGAGTAACCAGGTAATAATAGAAGCCACCCATAACAACAAAGCGACTTCAGCAAAATACAATGCCAATGCTGATAGAGCCGCGGTCAGCACCCCATATCCCCATGCAACGGGCTTGATGACCTGCTTAAATTTTCGCGGCATGAGTTTAAACCACTCATAACCGGCAACCCCAGCAGCAAGAACCATCAATACAAACATTGGATAATGTGATTCAGTAGCAAACATACAGCTCAGTACAACTGCTACCAACACCAATGCGGTTATAATCCGCTCAAACATGTATTAATTCTCAAGTTTTTCCTGATGAACCTGTTCTGATGTTTTACCGAAACGACGTTCACGCCCACCAAATACGGCAAGTGCATCATCAAGTTCTTCAACGGTAAATTCTGGCCACAGCGTCTCAGTGAAATAAAGCTCTGCATAGGCTGCCTGCCATAACAGAAAATTCGACAGACGGAAATCTCCGCCAGTACGAATCAGCAGATCAACTGCTGGTAAGTCACCGAGGCTGACATATTGACCAAATACATCAGTATCAATTGCATCAAGATCTAATTTATTTGTTAAAACATCACTGGCAATTTGCTTTGCAGCTTGTGCCATATCCCACATACCGCCATAACTGATTGCAATAGTGAGTGTCATACTATTGAAATTAGCAGTCCTTTGTTCGGCTTGCAACATGAGTCCCTGCAATTCAGCGGACAAACGGCTGCGATCACCGATAAAACGTAAGGCAATATTGAATTTTTCCATGCGGGGGAGTTGCTCATGAATCGTGTCAAGCAGGAGTTTCATGAGCAATTCGACTTCAAACTGTGGACGATTCCAGTTTTCACTGGAAAAGGCAAAAACAGTTAAAGCCTGGATATTTCTTTTTCTACAGTGTTCTACAATCGGATCCAGAACCGTTTTTCCTTCACGGTGTCCATCACCTTTCTGCATCTGATTTTTTTTGGCGAAACGATTGTTGCCATCCATAATGATGGCAACATGTTTCGGAAGACAGGGGTTTTCTTCAGCAGCGGTCATCGATGAATTAGACCTTCATCAATTCAGCTTCTTTCGCAGCCAAGCGTTTGTCAACTTCAGCAACAAATTTGTCGGTAATTTTCTGGATTTCATCAGCAGCACGACGTTCTTCATCTTCAGAAATTTCTTTTTCTTTCAATAAAGCTTTGATATCACCCAATACATCACGGCGAATGTTACGAATTGCCACTTTCGCATTTTCTGCTTCAGTACGGGCAACTTTCTGCATGTCACGACGTGTTTCTTCAGTGAGTGCTGCCATAGGTACACGGATCGCATCTGCTGAAATCGGGTTAAGACCCAAGTCAGATTCACGAATCGCTTTATCAATTGCAGCCACCATTGAACGTTCAAACGGTTGAACCAACAGGGTACGTGAATCTTCAACACCAACGTTTGCCACCTGGTTCAATGGAACGTCTGAACCATAGTAAGAAACCATCACATTATTTAAAATAGATGGATGCGCGCGACCGGTACGAACTTTTGCAAAACCATGCTCTAGAGATTCTAGAGTTTTGTTCATACGGTCTTCGCTGTCTTTTTTAAGATCGTTAATCATATGATCTTCCTTACTTAATTCTAAAAAAGTTAATTGCTAAATTAGCGCGTAGTATAAAGTGCTTTGGTGCTCACGTCATTAATTGGTAACGTGAGTCCCTTCTTTTTCGCCCATCACCACTGAAAGTAATGCGCCAGATTTATTCATATCGAATACTTGTAGCGGCACATTGTGGTCACGACATAAACAGATCGCAGTTAAGTCCATGACACCCAGTTTTTCATCCAGCACCTGATCAAAGGTTAAAGTGTCATATTTAACCGCATCGTCATATTTGCTTGGATCTTTGTTATATACGCCATCGACTTTAGTGGCTTTCAAAATCAAATCTGATTCGATTTCAATACCACGCAAACATGCTGCGGTATCTGTGGTAAAGAATGGATTACCTGTACCTGCCACGAATACACACACTTCACCCTGAGTCAGGTGACGGATCGCATCACGGCTCGAGTAAGACTCAACCACTGCACCAATTGGCAGTGCAGACATCAAACGGGTTTTAATATTACGGCGCACCAAAGCGTCGCGTAGTGCCAGACCGTTCATCACGGTTGCCAGCATACCCATCTGGTCGCCAGTGACCCGGCCAACCAGACCGTCTTTTTGCAGCTGGCTACCGCGGTACAGGTTACCACCACCGACCACGATACCTACTTGTACGCCTAAACCCACAAGGTGCGCAATAGAAAGCGACATCTGGTCGAGCACTTGTGCATCGATTCCCATGTCTTTATTGCCTGCCAGCGCTTCACCAGAAAGCTTTAACAGGATGCGACCAAAGCGTGGCTTTTTAGAATCCAACATCATCAAACTCCAAAGTATTCAATTTAAATTTTTTTAATTCAAAATCTTAAGCAGATTTGACTGAAATGAGTTTTGCATACAGATCGTACTCGTCTGCATCGGTAATCTCGACTTCAAGCAAATCCCCTGCCTTAATGACGCTTTTATCGATATCTTCAACAAAAACATTGCCATCAATTTCAGGTGCATCTGCATAAGAACGCGCAACTGCCACCGGGAATTCTTCTTCCAGATCATCTACCAGCACGGTCATGGTCTGACCAATACGTTTTTGGAGTTTGGCTGCCGAGATTTCTTGCTGAACCTGCATGAAACGCTCATAACGCTCTTGTTTAATTTCTTCAGGAACGTGGTCTGGCAAATCGTTTGCTGTCGCACCTTCAACTGGTGAATAGGTAAAGCAACCTACACGATCCAATTGAGCTTGTTTCAGCCAATCGAGCAGCATCTGGAAGTCTTCTTCGGTTTCACCCGGGAAGCCCACCACAAATGTTGAACGGATAACCAGATCAGGACATTTTTCACGCCAGATATTCAATCGCTCCAGTGTGTTTTCACTGTGCGCAGGACGTTTCATCAGCTTGAGAATTTTTGGACTCGCATGCTGAAATGGAATATCCAGATAAGGCAGGATTTTGCCTTGAGCCATCAGGTCAATCACGGCATCGACATGCGGATATGGATAAACATAGTGCAAACGCACCCAGATTCCCAACTGACCGAGTGCTTCACACATGTCATAGAATTTGGTTTTCACCGGCTGGCCGTTCCAGAAATCCAGCTTGTATTTGGTGTCCAGACCGTAAGCAGAAGTATCCTGGGAGATAACGAGTACTTCTTTAACACCGGCACGTTTCAGCGCTGCGGCTTCTTCAAGCACAGAACCAACTGGACGGGAGACCAAATCACCACGCATGCTTGGAATAATACAGAAAGTACAACGATGGTTGCAGCCTTCCGATATTTTCAAATAGGCATAATGTTTAGGTGTTAGGCGGATACCTTGCTCTGGAACTAAATCAATAAATGGATTGTGTTTTGGCGGTTCAGGCACGTATTGATGAACCGCATCCATAACATCTTTATATGCCGCTGCACCTGTCACTTTCAGGACATTCGGATGCATCTGGCGAATCTTGTCTTCGTCTTTACCTAGACAGCCTGTTACGATGACGCGACCATTCGCGCTCATCGCCTCACCAATCGCGTCTAGCGATTCTTGCACTGCGGATTCAATGAAACCACAGGTATTTACTACAACTAAATCAGCACCGTCATAATCCGAAGCGACGTCATAACCTTCAGTCTTTAACTGGGTTAAAATACGTTCAGAATCTACCAATGCCTTAGGACAACCTAAAGATACAAAACCGACTTTGGGGGACTTCATGAATTTTCGCTCTACTAGAATGCGCGTATTGTATGTCTTTTCGCATCATAAAAATAGTTGAAAACCTGACTCTTTGCATCATGCACTAAAATAACGCCATAAAATATACAACATATTTGCGCGCGCACCAAAATAGAACATTTTAGATTTACAGCCTCAATTTAATCCGCTATACCTAAGATGAATTGTGTCGCTGTGGCACATTTCTGCATTTCATCGCAATAAATAAGCTTTAGTCATAAAAGTTGGCGTGCATCTTGCATCAAATCAGAACTTAAAATTGATTAAATTGCTTTATGAAGATGCCATTGCGCCATTTTAATACAGGAAAAAAACCGCGAATGGATCAGCTTATTCCGATCGACTATCGTGTTTTAGTGGACAATATGACCACGTGTATCTTATTGGTAGACCGCGATCTTAATATTTATTATCTCAACTCTGCCTGCGAAGCCTTATTTGATGTGAGCTTATTTCGCGCCAGTGGAAGTCCGGCACTGGGTCTTCTGCAACATCCGACCGATGAGTTTAATACTGAAGAAGCGCTGAACAACACTTTAACTACAGGCCAACCTTATACGCGCCGTGAAGCCACACTGATTGTCAACTTTAAGGACATTCATGTCGATTACACGGTTTCTCAACTAAATCTGGGTAAGCCCTATCACCCACTGTTGTTAATCGAGCTCAATCCTCGTGACCGTATGCTTAAAATTTCGCGTGAAGAAAACCTGATTCAGCAACATCAAGTGGCTCGCCAGCTGATTCGCGGTGTCGCGCACGAAATCAAGAACCCACTCGGCGGAATTCGGGGGGCAACACAACTTCTGGCTCGCAGTCTGAATGATCCACAATACAAAGAATTTACCGATATTATTATTAGTGAAGTCGATCGACTCCGAAATCTGGCCGACACCATGCTCGGTTCACGCCAACTGCCAAGCTATGAGCTGGTAAATGTACATGAGCCACTTGAGCGGGTGCGCTCACTCATCGCCAATCAAAGCAAAAAGAAAATCAAGATTATTCGGGATTATGACCTGTCCTTACCTGAAGTTCTGGCAGACCGTGATCAACTGATTCAGGTGATCTTGAATATTTGTGCCAATGCAGTACAGGCCATGACCGAGAACAAAGAGTTTTTTGTCGATCACCAGCCTGAACTGGTTTTAAGAACCCGGATTCAGCGCCTATTTACCATTAACGGGGCAATTCATCGCTCTGTGGTACGCATTGATATTGAAGACAATGGCCCTGGGGTCCCCGAAGACATTATCGAATCTGTGTTTTATCCACTGGTCACCAGTCGCGCCAAAGGTACCGGACTGGGTCTCAGTATTGCTCAAAATATTATTCATCAGCATAACGGCATGATTGAATGTCAGTCCGTGGCTGGAAAAACCGTGTTTAGCTTATATTTACCTTGGGAGTCGAATCATGTCGCGAAATAAAATATGGGTGATTGATGACGATCGTGCCATGCGCTGGGTACTGGAAAAAACCTTTAAAGAAGAAGGCTTGGACGTGACCAGCTTTGAAGAAGCACAATCCGCACTAGATCAACTCAGTGTTGATGCACCAGATGTGATTCTGACCGATATCCGTATGCCGGGGATTGATGGACTCACCTTCTTGGGTAAGGTCAAACACAATTATCCTGACCTGCCTGTGATTATTATGACGGCGCATTCAGACCTAGAGTCTGCTGTATCAAGTTATCAAACTGGTGCTTTTGAATATCTGCCAAAGCCTTTTGATATTGATGAAGCGCTGGCACTGGTCAATCGTGCGATTTTGCATATTACCAAGCTGCAACAACAAGAATCAGCAAAAGTTGCCCCGCCGATTCAATCGACTGAAATTATCGGTGAATCTCCCGCCATGCAGGAAGTGTTTCGCGCCATCGGCCGTTTAGCGCAATCGCATATTACTGTACTCATTAATGGTGAGTCCGGTACAGGGAAAGAATTGGTGGCACATGCCTTGCACCGCCATTCACCGCGTAGTGCAAAGCCCTTTATTGCCCTGAATATGGCAGCCATTCCCAAAGACCTGATCGAAACCGAACTTTTTGGTCACGAAAAAGGTGCATTTACCGGTGCCAATACCCAGCGTCAAGGTCGTTTTGAACAGGCCAACGGCGGCACGCTGTTTCTGGATGAAATTGGCGACATGCCTTTTGAAACCCAAACCCGTTTATTGCGTGTTTTGGCCGATGGCGAGTTCTACCGTGTTGGCGGTCATATTCCAGTTAAGGTCGATGTGCGTATCGTGGCAGCGACACATCAGGATCTGGAAAAACTGGTACATGACGGCCGTTTCCGTGAAGACTTGTATCACCGCCTGAATGTGATTCGGATTCACATTCCAAAACTGGCACATCGCAGTGAAGACATTCCGATGCTGGCGCAGCACTTCCTGGCACGTGCTGGTAAAGAACTCGGCGTTAATCCCAAAATTCTGCGTCCTGAAACCCAGGAATATATGCAAAAACTGCCGTGGCAAGGTAATGTGCGTCAACTTGAAAATACCTGTCGCTGGCTGACCGTGATGATCACAGGTCGTGAAGTCTATCCAGAAGACCTACCACCTGAGCTGAAACAAATCCCAATTCAAGATTTAGATTTAGGCTCACCAATTCCAAACTTAAACCAAGTGGGTCCACAGCACTGGGATGAATTGCTGGGTCAATGGGCCATGCAAAAACTCAAAAATGGCGAGATGAAACTTCTGGATGTTGCGACGCCGATGTTTGAACGCACCCTGATTAATGCTGCGCTACAACAAACCCGTGGTCGCAAACGTCATGCAGCTGAACTTTTGGGCTGGGGCCGTAATACACTAACCCGCAAGCTCAAAGAACTCGGTATGGATACGGCCGATGATGAGGTAGAAGAAGAAATCGAAAGTCCAAGCTAATCTATAAAAGCACCTTCGGGTGCTTTTTTATACTGAGATGAGTTAAACAGTTAAGCCGATATAACGCGAATAACCTGCTGCGCCCAAGTCTGACTTTAAGATCAGATAGTCTGAATAAGTACTGGCGGTAATTTCATCAAACATATTCACCTGATCGTCATTGGCATGCAGATCATCTACCGAACGCGGCATGCTATGCTCAAATTCATCGGTCATATATTCAAAGCCAATATCCATGGCAATAAATAAAGTATGTTCACATGGCTGTACATATTGTTCTTCAGTCCAGTCAATAATGTTCTGCTGGCAATGTGGACAGGCAATATTATCGGTGGCCTGAATATCGAGTTGGATCAGTTGGTAAGGCATATCAAGATCAATCTGTTTACTATACCCATATTTTAACAAATTTCTGCTATGGGCTTCGCTAAATAAAACACCAAGCAATAAAAAAGGAATCCTGAGATTCCTTTTTTTCATCTGATGATGGAGGATTGGCTTATTTATGCGCTGCTTTATAGCGAGACAATG
>SMFC01000009.1_pt1 | contig 32262 bp, 23 predicted proteins | sample 2456331 | NCBI WGS metagenome assembly SMFC01 (sample SAMN10132608, study PRJNA489261) | soil metagenome | isolation source: day120 control-loamy sand soil ammended | place: USA
AATAGCGAACAGGAAGATTACCAGACCGATGCCGCCTTCACGCAACTTGGAAAAGTTGGCACTCAGACCAATCGAAGCAAAGAAAATCAGCATAAAGCTGGTTTGTAATTCTGCACTGGTGGTGATGCTATATCCCCACAATGAATGCACCAGCAATGAGATGATCGCCGCAACCAAACCGCCCGCGACCGGCTCAGGAATATTGTAGCGCTTTAAAAAATCGATTTTATTAACCAGGAATCGGCCGAGTAACAAAACAATAACTGCGGCAATCAAGGTATAAAATGCGTTAAAAGTAAAATCCATAATTTTTTGCCCAAGATAATGTTGATTTTTTATCATTCTAAAAGTGATGCAGAGATACCGAGCTTTAGATCTCTCATCGATTTCGACCTAAAATATTCTGACCTCATCTAATGCTTTTAAAATAACAAAATGATCCACCATCTCTTTCAAACTTATGAATATCATCATCACGATCATATTCAACAAATGAGAGATTTATAAAAGCCAAAATACAGCTTTGATTTAAGCTCTATTGCTGTCAATGAATGGTATAAGCATACAAATTTAACAGGAGAGTCAGATCTATAAGACTGTGTTCTACTTCTCAAAAAACACCAAGGTTTAGTGAGCGCTTTTAACCTGACTAGCTTAATTCAAGCCACTTGGAATAGCGTTATTTAAAATAAATCTTGTGCATGCCGACCTTGAATTTTCCCAAAGCGCATGGATTAAGATGAAAAGCTGCATATTATGCTGTTTCTTTGTATAAAGTTTTATTGTTTTTTATTAAGAATAGTTAATCAATCTATAAAAAATAATTATTAGTCTAGGGTTTTTAGATGAGGGTCAAACTCTCTAGTTATCGAAAAAAAATATTAATCTCTTACTTAAAACTTTATCAAACCAAGAAATTTCAATGGAATTAACGTGCTTTTCTATCCCAATCCACTTCATCTGTGCAGGCAATTAGTATGTTCAAATGGTTCAAGCATCCGAGTTTTAAGCTAATTTTTAATTTCATCAAAGCTTTTTAACCAATGTCCTGACTATTTGACTGAGGCTATTTAAAACATCAAGCTAGATATCAATCTTTTGTTTCACTGATAAATACTTTTTCCATTCGGGCCCGCGATTTAATTTTTCTGTCCACCCTACTGTTTGTTTAGTTTATAGTCATTCAAAACTTCATATGGATATTCGATTGGACATCAAAATGGATCAAAAACTTGTTCATGCTGTAGATCAAACGATCACCTCTCGCCATTCGGTGCGCGCTTTTTTAAATACGCCGGTCAGTACAGACATCTTGAAACAGATTTTAACTGTGGCCAGCCGCGCACCTTCGGGCACCAATACCCAACCTTGGAAAGTCTATGTTGTGACAGGTAAAAAACGCGATGAACTGGTAGAACGCGTCTGTCAGGCCCAAATGCAAATCTATGCCAATCCCGAGCTGGCGGAACAATACCAAGAAACCTTTGCCTATTATCCTGAACAATGGCTCTCGCCGTTTATTGAACGTCGTCGTGAAAATGGTTGGGGCTTATATGGTTTGCTAAATATTCAAAAAGGCGAAAAAGAAAAAATGGCACGGCAGCAGCTGCGTAATTTTGAATTATTTGATGCACCGGTGGGACTGTTTTTTACCGTACATCGCTCTTTGGCCATTGGTTCGAAAATGGATATTTCGATGATGATCCAGAATGTCATGATTGCAGCAAAAGCCCGCGGTCTGGACACTTGCCCGCAGGCCGCCTGGAATCATTTCCATCCCATCGTACTCGATCTGGTCGGTGCACCTGAACATGAAGAACTGGTCTGTGGCATGGCCTTGGGCTATGCCGATCCAGAGCAGATCATTAACAGCTTTATTACGCCGCGTGTCCCGGTAGAAGAATTCGCTGTATTTATTGATGAGTGATTGAATCAAGGCTGAGTCTATCGACTTGGCCTTATTTTCAGATCTTTAGATTTTATCTGGCCAGAGCCAGATCAGGCATTTATTCATGTTTGAATACTGGCAGCTCAAGTTGACAAATTGCCCAGACGGCAATACAAACAAAAACCAGCATAATCAATGCCATATTTAATAAAGCATTCCAAACCAGAAAATTTAGTAAAAGCCCGCCCAATAAGCCACAGACAAATTGCATACTGCCCATAATCGCGCTAGCAGTTCCTGCACGTGCACCCTGCTTCGCCATAGCCAATGCCATAGCATTCGGGCCAGTAAAACCGATCGACGCCACCACGACAAACATGCCCAGCAAGACCAATGCAATAGAATCTACATCCAGATAGCCAAGCAATACTAAAACGAAAACACCCACTAACTGTAGAACAATGCCGATTTTAAGGCGTTGCAATATCGAGAAACGCCCAGCCAGACGTTTATTCAAGGTCGAAAATAACATGATCCCGACAGCATTGGCACCAAAGGCATAGGCAAACTGCTGCTCAGTCAGTTGATAACGATCCATCAAAATGGCCGAAGATGCACTGATATAACAGAACATCACCGCACTGGAAAAACAGCCGGCATAAAGCGGATGTCGAAAGCTTTGATCCTGAAAAATGCTACGGTACAAACTTAGAACCTGTTGAACGTTCAGCTTGAGACGGCGCTCTGGTTCCAGAGTTTCTTTAAAGAGAAAATGTACACAGGCCAGACTCAGCAGACCGCAGCCCATCAGCACCAAAAAAATCACATTCCATTCATAAAACATCAACACCCAGGCCCCCAGACTCGGCGCGAGAATGGGTGCAATCGCGGTCACAATCATCATGCTGGCAAAAGCCTGAGCTGCTGAATGCATATCCAGACGATCACGAATGGCCGCACGGGCCATGACCACCCCGACACAACCACCCAAGGCCTGCAGAATCCGTGCAGCGATCAGACTCCATTCATCCTGTGCAAACACACACAGCAGACTTGCCACAATGTATAAACACAGCCCAAAATACAGCGGTGGTTTACGCCCAATCCGGTCACTGATCGGCCCATAAATCAGTTGCCCCACAGCCAGACCGAAGAAGTAAGCCGGCAAGCTATTCGAGACCATTTGGGTACTGACGCCAAAATCTGCTGCCATCGCCGGCAAGGCAGAAAGATACATATCAATGGATAAAGGCCCGAGCGCACTCAGCGCCGCTAGCAAAACAATCCAGGACATGGCATAAGGTGGTTGTACGATTTTATTCGATGGCATAAGCATGAAGATTTAAAGCGCTAATATGCAGACAAGTTAACACAGTGCATAGTATGATTTAGCTTGAAATGAAATTTTATAAACCTACTATTTTTCATTGGCATATTCAGATTCATCTGTAAGACTGCAGTATAAAGGACGACTTTTGAAATCTTGGCTCACTCGTCTCAAGCAAACCACCTATAATACGACCTTGATGTATAACCTGCGTATGATGACGGCATTTGCAGGTACCGCCTTTGTTCCCTATTTTATGGGGCAACAATTGATGACGATTCCCCTGACTTTAGGCGTGGTCGCAGCCGGTTTAAGCGATATTGATGACCGCTTTTCGGTGCGTATTCTCAATCTGCTGTATACCTACATGGGTTTCTTTATTACTGCGGTTGGCGTTTATCTGCTCTATCCTTATCCGCCGCTGTTCGCCTTGGCCTTGATTGTTTCTTGTATTGGCCTGATTCTGCTTGGCTCCCTTGGCAGGCGCTATGCCACAATTTCTTATGGCTGTCTGGTGGTTTCCGTCTATGCCATGCTGGGTGTCGAACTGTTCGATGAATGGTATAAGCAGGCCGGCTTGCTGGTCATCGGTGCGATGTGGTACGGCATTCTGTCGACGCTCAGCTTCCTGGTCTTCCCTGCCCGGTTGGCACAAGACAAGCTTGCCACCTCTTATGCTTCGCTTGGTGACTTTTTATATGCCAAGTCCAATCTGTTTGATGTGGACATGACCCCGACCAGTTATCAGCAGAGCATGATTGATCTTTCTCTTGAAAATGGCAAACTGATTGCCATTTTTAACGAAATGAAAACGGCGCTCTTGACCCGTCTAAAAGGCGACCGTGGGCAAAAAGATACCCGTCGCAGTCTGCAATATTATTTTGTGGCGCAGGATATTCATGAACGTGCCGATTCAGCCCATATTGATTATCAGAAACTGGCCAAGATTTTCCAGCACAGCGACATCCTGTTCCGCTTTCAGCGCATCATGTCGATTCAGGGCAAAGCCTGCAAGGACCTGAGCGAAAGTTTGCTGCTGCGCAAGCCTTATGTACATAACAAACGCTTCAAGCATGCTTTTGACAATCTTCGGCTGTCTCTGGAGAAATTACGTCAGGATCAGCATTATGATCAGGTCTGGATTAATGCCTTATTTTCACTATTTCAGAACCTGAAATCGATTGATGCCCAGTTACGTAACCTGGAAACCGAGCAAAGTATCAAAGCCGAGCGTTTTAAACATATTGAAAACCAGCTCAGAGATGATGACCTGAAAGGCTGGGACGACATCAAGGTTCGAATTAAACAGCATCTCACCCCAGAATCGGTGCTGTTCCGGCATGCCATCCGCCTGTCGATTGTGCTGCTGATCAGCTATATCTTTGTACAGGTCAGCAATATTGAATATGGTTACTGGATTTTATTAACTGCACTGTTTGTCAGCCAGCCAAACTTTAACGCCACCAAGCGGCGTTTACGTCTGCGGATTGTCGGTACCTTGGTCGGTATTATTTTCGGTTATGCCATTTTATATTTTGTACCTTCTGTCGAAGGACAATTATTACTGCTGGTGTTCAGCGGGATCTTGTTCTTTGAATTGCGTAGTAAACAGTATGCCCAAGCCACGGCCTTTATCACGATTCTTGCCTTGATCAACTTCAATCTGGATGGTATGGGCTTTGCTGCGGCTATCCCGCGGATGATTGATACCCTGATTGGCTGTGCCATTGCCTGGTTCGGGGTCAGCTTTATTTTCCCGGACTGGAAGTTCCGACGTTTGCCGCGCAGTATCAAACGCAGCTTGCAGGCAGAAGCGGACTATTTAAGTGAAGTGATCGAGCAATATAAATCGGGGCGTAATAATGGCCTGAAATATCGGATTGTGCGCCGTGCTGCCCACAATACCGATGCCGAGGTGGCTTCACTCATTTCGACCCTGGCCACTGAACCGGATATTGATCCGGTACAAAAATCGCTGGCCTTTGAGTTCCTGTGTCTGAACCATACCTTTATCAGTTATATCGCCGCGCTGGGTGCGCACCGGGGAAGAATTGAGGATCAGGACATTCTGAATTTACTGGATAATGCATTAGAGAACATTCGCGGTGCATTATTACGAGACGAAACGCCCGATTTAAGGGCGCAAAATATGATCGTCCATATTCGTCAGCGCCTGTCACATGATCAGGAACAAGATCAGAAATCTCTGATCATTTTGCAGCAGCTGTCTTTAATGTTCAGTATTTTAAACCAGTTGAGCCAATTGAAACAAAGTTTGAGCCATGAGCGTGATGAACAGGCAACAGAACTCGGTTCCTTATAATTTGGATGATTTTGGAACAATATACTCACTGAATTGGTACAATTAATGCTAAACTTTTTACAGTTTTAAATCTGCTAGTTTCACTATGACCGCGAAAAATTTATACGCTTATACCCTACAGCCTGTGAACTATGAAATTTCAGAAGCCGAGCAGCGTCATGCTCAGCTGGTGATCTGGCGTAGTACCAATAAAATTGGCATGAAAGCATGGCTGATCATGGGTGCTGTTGTTGCACTTTCTATTCTGGGCCTTCTGCTTCTCAAGAACTATTCAACCGTGTTCTGCTGGGTGGCGATTGCCTGTGTGGTGTTGTATTACCTGATCCGTACCTTTGGTCTGGAATGGTATGTTAAACGCAAGATGAACGAATTTCCGGTACAGGAAATCAAAGGTGTTCGTCTGGGCGTACAACCGCACGGTATCATCATGCGTCAGAAAATGGGCATGCAGGAAGGTGTGGGTGCGATCAGCTGGAAAGACATTTATGAATGGTACAACACACCAGAATTCATGTTGGTCAATTTCAAGGTAAAAGGCCAGCAAGGTGCTTATATCCTGCCTAAACGTCTGGACAGCAAAAACTTTTCTTTTAACACGATTCGTAAGCATCTAGAAGCAGAAGTTGGCGCAGCCAAACAAATCTAAACTTGTACACGTTTCAACAAAAAACCTCCTGCCCCGGCATGGAGGTTTTTTTAATCCTAAAACAATAAATGATAATGAGAATAAATATTATCCTCAACACCTATAATTCAGTATTAAAGTTCAGTTATAATTTGGCCACTTTTATAAAGCTCACCCTTAATCTGACGACCATGTTTAAAAAAACATTTTTCCAAATCCACTGGTTTCTGGGGATTACAGCAGGTTTAATCCTCTCTTTGATGGGCGTCACTGGCGCAATTTATTCCTATGAACAACAAATCTTAAAATGGATAAATAACGACAGTTATACGGTTCAGGTTCAGCAAGGTGACAAACTTACGCCTGCTCAGCTGTATCAGCATTTTCAAAATACCACTCCAGAGATGAAGATTAACAGTATTAGCGTGGCACAAGATCCAAGTGCTTCAAGTACTGTAAATATTGCCAAAGAGGGAGCACGGCGTGGTCATAACATCCTGATCAATCCCTATACTGCCGAAGTTTTGCCTGAAATTAAGGGTCGGGAATTTTTCCAGTTTATTCAGCAACTGCATCGTAATTTAACGGTTGGCCCGGTCGGCAAACAGATTACCGGTGCTTGTACTTTAATGCTGATCTTTTTCGTCTTGTCCGGTCTTTACCTGCGCTGGCCAAAGCGTCATTCGATCAAGCAATGGTTCTTTGTAAAACCCAAGCTGAAAGGCCGTAATTTTATCTGGGATCTGCATGCTGTTGTGGGAACCTGGGTGGTGATTTTCTACCTGATTCTGGCTTGTACCGGCCTGTACTGGTCCTATGACTGGTGGCGTAGCGGGATGTTTAAAGTTCTCGGCGTTGAACGTCCACAGCCTACCATGCAAGCCAATGCGGGCAATAATCGTGGTGAAGGACGTCAAGGTGGCGAACGCGGCCCACGTGGTGAAGGACGCGAAGAAGGCATGAATCCAGAACAGATTAGCCGCGCGCTAGATTTGAGCTGGACTGGCTTTAATACTGAATTTTCAGATAAATATTCCACAGTAACCTTTAATCTTCCCAAAAAACCCGACGGCAGCATGCAGCTCAGCTTTGTCGATCCGGTTGCCCAACATGAACGTGCGCGGAACAGTGCCACTTATAATTACCAGACAGCCGAATTTACAGAAGTTGAGCTCTATGAAGATAAAAAGCTCAATGAAAAGATCATGAGCAGCATGTTACCGGTGCATCGTGGCAGCTTCTTCGGCCCGATCTACCAGTTCTTTGCCATGGTCGCAGCCTTGTTAATGCCATTATTCTTTGTGACAGGCTGGATGCTGTATCTGAAACGTCGTAAACAGAAGCGCTTAACGCTGGCAGCGCGTCAGGGTGTCACTCCAGTTGACTTAGATGAAAATGCCAAACCTTGGCTAATTGCTTATGCATCACAAACAGGTGTCTCAGAACAACTGGCTTGGCGTACAGCAACTGCCCTGCAGGAAGCACGTCAACCGGCAACAGTAAAAGCGGTACAACAACTGACGCTTGCCGATTTACAGCAAACCGAGCAGGTATTATTTGTTGCCAGTACTTATGGCACAGGTGAAGCACCTGATCTGGCCTCTTCTTTTGAGAAAAAAATCCTGTCCGGCAAAGCTGATCTGCGGCATTTAAATTATGCGGTGTTGGCGCTCGGTTCTCAAGAATATCCGGATAGCTATTGCAGTTTTGGTCACCGTATTGACCAGTGGTTGCAGCAAAATGGTGCCCAGCAGTTATTCACTACCATTGAAGTGGATAATGCCAATAATGAGCACATCCAGCAATGGAATACTGCACTGGCACAAGTAACTCGCCTTGAACTGCAAGCCATGGGTATCGATAAAACCTTTGATCAGTGGACACTGACTCAACGTGAAATCCTCAATCCAGGTAGTCTGGGTGCTCCTGCCTTTAATATCGAACTGATTCCTGAGCATGAAGCAATCTGGCAAGCAGGTGATATTGCCGAGATTCAGCCAGCTAACAGTCCGGAACGTATTCAGGCATTTATGCAACAACACAATATTGCTGCCGGCACACAAGTGCCTTCTATGCAGCAAAGCATTGAGCGCGCGCTTTGGGATCGTGATCTGACTCAGGCAGAACCTTTTGATTCAATGGATCAGCTCCTCAAGCAATTACCGGCTTTGGCATCACGTGAATACTCGATTGCCAGCATTCCAAGTCAGCAAGTCCTGCGTCTGGTGGTACGTCAGCAAGCTGATGCGAATGGAAATCTAGGTCTGGGTTCAGGCTGGTTAACCCAGCATGCCGCACTCAATGCACCGATTGCGCTACGCATTCGCAGCAACGAATCGTTCCACCTGATTGATGATAACCGTCCGATCATTTGTATTGGGAATGGTACCGGTATTGCTGGTTTAATGAGTCTGCTCAGCTCCCGTAACCGTCAGGAATACACCCAAAACTGGCTGATCTTCGGTGAACGTCAGCGTGAACATGATTTTTTCTTTGCAGAAACCATTCAGGCCTGGTTGCAAATGGGAACCCTGAAACGGCTGGATCTTGCGTTCTCTCGTGACCAGCAGGAAAAAGTCTATGTGCATCATAAATTACGGGAACAGGCTGAAGAGCTGAAAACCTGGGTTGCCCAAGGCGCAGTGATTTATGTCTGTGGTAGCATCAATGGCATGGCCAGTGATGTCGATCAGGCCCTGACCGAGATACTTGGTGAAACGCTGCTCGATCAATTACGTCTGGATGGCCGTTATCGCCGTGATGTATATTAAGATGAACTGATATACTAAAAACCGGGCGCAATAGCCCGGTTTTTGAAAATACAAAAGTAATAATAAAAATATGAATAAGAAAAAAGGAAACTTGGATGCTCAATCAACTTAAACGAAGTCTCAGTCTGATCTTTGGCTTGATCCTCTGTATCAATAGCGTCTGGTTACTGAATCAGGACCAAAGGCATTTTGGTATCATGCTGTCTATCATCATTGGTGTGGCACTGATCCTGTATGCCCTGCTTTTTTCATCTATTCAGCGCTGGAAACAAAATTCTCGACTCAGAACATTGTTCTGGAACAGTCTCTGGGGCGGATTTTTACTCTGGATGATCAGTGTTGCGATTTTTTTCGCTTATATCCAGATGTCGATCAACTCGAATATTCCTGCACAACCGGCTACAGCGATTCTGGTATTAGGTAGTGGGATTAACCAGGGTCAACCCTCACCCATCTTAAAAAATCGTCTGGATACTGCAGCAAAATATGCAGAACAATATCCAGATACGTTGATGATTATGACCGGAGGACGAAATTTCCGGGAAAGACAAAGCGAAGCTGAAGTCATGCAACATTATATTCATACGACCTATCCGCAGCTCAAAAACCCGATTCGCGTAGAAGATCAAAGCAGAAGCACCCAACAGAACCTGCAATATTCTCAGGCGATCTTGCAACAACAGAATATTGATCGAAATGAGCCTATTGTGATTGTGACCAACGATTTTCATAGCCCGCGTGCCCGTGCCATTGCCAGACATCAGGGCTATCAGCAAGTGATCAGTCTGAGTGCCAGCACTCCTCAGAATGCTCGCTACCATTCATGGCTACGTGAATATTTTGCGTTGATTAATGGCTGGCTGCTGAATGAATATTCACTGTTCCAATAAACAAGCTATTTAACAACAAGAAAATTAATTTAAACGAATGTGTCTTGGCAAAGGCATATCCGGATTTTTAAAAAGTTCCGGCTTTTGCACATAGATCTGATACAGATAATTTTTGATATCCAGTAATAATTTTTCCGGTGCCACCAGAATATTCTGCCCTTCTGGCGTCAGATCAAGAGACACAATGGTACTTTCCTGACGTAAAAACGGAATCACTTTCTCTACAAAATCCTTGAGACCAATTTCCTGAATATCGTAATTCACCCAATTGTCTTTAATCAGCAGACGAGCCAGACCTTTACTGTGCCAGCAAGCAAATGCACGCTGTCCAGTAGGGGTCGCACACAAAGCCCAGCCATCCTGATAAAGCGCAAAAATGCCGGCATTCGCGACAATCGATTCAATATATTGTTTATAAAGGTGTTGAGGGTCGTATGTAGTTTGAGATTTGGTCGCTGCCTTGCGCTGATATGGATTTCTCATCGTCGTGAAACCTTCAAATTATTATAGACTTCAAATTCTATGAAATGTTCAGTGTTTAGGCAAGAAAGATATGGTGGGCGCTGACGGGATCGAACCGCCGACATTCTGCTTGTAAGGCAGACGCTCTACCAACTGAGCTAAGCGCCCTGAGAAAAACAACAGCGTTGTTTTTAATGACGCAAGACAAGGAATGTCTTGGTATATTGAACACTCAGATCTCAGGAATCCAAGCTTCTCATCTTAGGATGGCGCAGCGGACGGGGCTCGAACCCGCGACCCCCGGCGTGACAGGCCGGTATTCTAACCAACTGAACTACCGCTGCATCGCAAAAGATTATGGTGGGCGCTGACGGGATCGAACCGCCGACATTCTGCTTGTAAGGCAGACGCTCTACCAACTGAGCTAAGCGCCCTCAAAAGGTCTATCGTATAAATGGCGCAGCGGACGGGACTCGAACCCGCGACCCTCGGCGTGACAGGCCGATATTCTAACCAACTGAACTACCGCTGCATTTACACAATGTCGCTATTGTGGCAAACGAGAATCAAGATCTTAAAGTGGCGCAGCGGACGGGGCTCGAACCCGCGACCCCCGGCGTGACAGGCCGGTATTCTAACCAACTGAACTACCGCTGCAACTATAAGGTCTCAACATGAAAGAGCTTGGTGGGCGCTGACGGGATCGAACCGCCGACATTCTGCTTGTAAGGCAGACGCTCTACCAACTGAGCTAAGCGCCCTTTCTAAACGTCTATCATCGTTTGATGGGTGCATTATAGAGAATCTGCACAGCCTGTCAAACGCTTTTCGGAATGTTTTCCACTTTTTAGGTGTGAGTGATTAAAAAATAGGTTGTTTGTTAAAAAAAACAACACTTTTTGTTTATTTTTTAAGTCTCTACCGAAATTTTTTAATTTCCAAAATGAAAATCACAACAAAATTTCCTGTCTTCTCTTGCGAGATTTCAGACTCACTCAGGCAGTATGCTTTAGTTCCGATCAAGAATTATACAAAGCTTTAAAATTACTCGGCGTTGTGTTCATGTAATCTTTCAACTGTCATTTATTTTTATGTGAAAAATAGCGATAAAGTTTAGCTTTAGACGATGATTCAACCCGTTTCATGCTGTAAAAATAGGATCTGGATCAGATTAATAAATGTCTTAAACTGTATTAAATCATCTCATCCCGCCCGTAAAAACAAAATCATTTTCACATGACATTAAAGATCGATTCATTATTCAGTATGCACACCCTTCAGCATTTTTGAATCTAATGCATGTTCCGAGATATACACCAAGGCATTCTCACCCACCAGGTCAAAGAGTTCAGCGACCTCCAGATTACGCATACGAATACAGCCATGAGAAAGTGGCTCTCCCATCATTTCTGTTTCTGGCGTGCCATGAATATAGATATAACGTTGATAGGTATCGCAGCCCTCGCCTTGATTAAAACCGGCTTCAAGCCCACTCAACCATAAAATACGGGTCAAGATCCAGTCACGTTGCGGAAACTCTGCTGCCAGTTCAGCATCATAAATTTCACCCGTCGCCTGACGTGCAATAAATACACTGTTTAAAGGTGCATTCTGACCAAACTTTTCAGCGATCTTGTGCCAGCCACGTGGGGTCTTGCCACTATTTTCAGTTTCACCAATGCCATTTTTACCAGTGGAAATCAGATATTGCTTGTTTAGACGTGGCAAATACAGCTTTTGTTGGGCGAGATCAATCAGGATATCTGCTTGATCCAGATGCAAGGTATTCATGACTTGTTATTCTCTGAATCTACTTTATTTGACTCTGTTTTCTTTAACTTTATCTCTGTTTTTTCAGTATGAATCGTTTCTTGATGAAGCATCACCTGATCCGGTTCAGGACGTCGCCATAACCAGATGGCCACAATCAGCATGGTGATATTGGTAAAGGCTTTTACTGCCAAGGGTGCGGTAGTAAACAGCATGATAATCCCGCTGATCAGCATCATGATACTGGCCAGCCATTTGGCCTTACGCGGTACAGTACCATGTGCCCGCCAATCTCTTAAAGTCGAGCCATATTTGGGATGGTTCAATAACCAGTTATCCATTTGTGGCCAACCTTTAGATGCCGCCCAAGCAGCCAGAATCAAAAAGACCGTTGTTGGCATACCCGGCAGGATTGCACCGATAAAGCCCAGGATCACAAACAGCACCACCAGACTCCGCCAAAACAACACTTTCATACATCAACCCTAACCGCAGAATTCAGGTAGTATAAAGCGTTTTCCGATACTGTCCGTTGTATTTCTGCACTTTTCACAGGTTGTACCATGTCTTTTTCCAGTTTAAACCAAAATCTTGTAGAAGCATGGCATCGTTATCAACATCCTCTGGTACGGCAACTGGCATTTGCTGTCGGCAGTCCGAATATCCTGTCCGGTATTCCCGAGGAGCTTGAACTCATACATCGCTTTGAGCTGCATGACAGCCAGACTTGGCAGCAATATCTTAGCCAGTATCATCCACGTTTGGAATTTCTCGATCAGCATCCAGAAGAATTAATCGAATTTGTGCAGCAACTGAAAAGCACGCGTTTGGGGCTGCGCTTTGAAATGCTGGTCTGGTTCTGGTTACTCGACGATGCTTATCATCCCTATCGGCTACTCGGTCATAGTATTCAGCAAATTGAGGGTGCAAAAACCTTGGGTGAACTGGATTTCCTAGTCCTTAATACCGATACCGGACTGGTTGAACACTGGGAAATTGCCCTGAAATATTATCTGGCCGAAGCAGATTTTAGTCTGCCGCATTGGTACGGTTTGAACCGCACCGATACCTTAATCAGAAAAATGAACCATTTCACACAAAAACAGTTCCAATTTGATGAAGCTTTAGCACATTCTATTCAAAAACGTTTTTGTGTGATGAAGGGACAGTTGTATCTGCCGACCCATCATGCTGACCAGCCTATTCCCACCTGGATTAATACCAAGCGTCGCCTAGGTCTATGGGGACAGCATATTCCTGCTGCACAAGACGCGTTCTATCGCCTGCAGCGGCATGAATGGATTTATCCGCAAGCCCAGCCAAGCAGTTTGACTGCGACCTGGTGGACGGATGGTCTCTATAAAAAAATCGATCGCAATGACTTCTATATGTATCGCCAACCGGTACTAAGCCAGTATCCATCACATAAGCCCCTATAAAGCATTACATTTATTAACCGAAGCACTATGAAAACCACATATTTTTTAGTGCGTATATTTTCTACTCTAAGTTCCACATCATAATAATTTTATTATTGATTATACGGAGATGATGATGAAAAAAATTCTTGCTGCTTCATTAATGATGGCTTTTGTATTAACTGGCTGTAACACCGTAAAAGGTATGGGCAAAGACGTGTCTAAGGCGGGCGATGCGGTAACCAATACTGCTGAAAAAACCTCTGACGAAATCCGTCAAAACTAGTTTTTTCTTAAATGCTCATAGAACCCTATCTCAGATAGGGTTTTTTTATATCGATCGTTCACATTCAAGCCGATATTCGCCTATTATAGAGCCGAGAAAATTATCGACTGTTGAAAACCGCATGAGCTCTTCCGCTACTCTCGATTTAAGCCTGCAACTATTACGTCAGCCTTCTGTCACCCCCATTGATCATGACTGCCAGAATATTATGGCGGAACGTTTAAAAAAGATTGGTTTCAATATTGAATCCATGCGTTTTGAAGATGTCGATAATATCTGGGCACGCAAAGGCACAGAAGGTCCGGTCTTCTGTTTCGCTGGCCATACCGATGTGGTGCCAACGGGCAACCTGGATGACTGGAACTCAGATCCATTTTTACCCGAAATCCGTGAAGGTAAACTTTATGGTCGTGGCAGTGCCGACATGAAAACGGCTTTGGCAGCTATGATCGTAGCGACAGAACGTTTTGTAGAAAAATACCCAAATCATAAAGGTTCAATTGCTTACCTGATTACGTCAGATGAGGAAGGCCCATCAATTAATGGTACAGTCAAGGTCATTGAAACCCTGGAAGCGCGTAATGAAAAAATTACCTGGTGTCTGGTCGGTGAACCGTCAAGTACCCATAAACTGGGGGATATTGTCAAGAATGGCCGTCGCGGTTCTTTAAATGCCAATCTCACGGTAACAGGCAAACAAGGCCATGTGGCATATCCGCATCTGGCAGTGAACCCGATTCATAGCGCCTCTAAAGCGATTGCCGAGCTGTGTGACACCGTCTGGGACCATGGCAATGAATATTTCCCGGCAACCACTTTCCAGATTTCCAATATCAATTCGGGTACAGGCGCAACCAATGTTGTTCCGGGTAACATGAATCTGCTATTTAACTTCCGTTATTCAACTGAAGTGACCGCCGAAGAACTTAAAGCACGTACTGTGGAAATTCTGGATCGTCACGGTGTGGATTATGATATTTCCTGGACTTTATCTGGCTTGCCATTTCTGACCCCGGTCGGCGAGCTGGTCAATGCAGCTAAAACCGCTATTCTAAATGTCACAGGCACTGAAACCGAGCTTTCTACTTCTGGTGGAACCTCGGATGGCCGCTTTATTGCACCTACAGGCGCACAGGTACTGGAACTTGGGGTGTTAAATGCCACTATTCACCAGATCAATGAGCATGTTGATATTGCCGATCTGGAGCCACTGGCTGAAATTTATGAACAGATTTTGGTAAATTTACTCGCCAATTAAGTAAATTCATAACGCAATAAAAAAGGAACTCCATGGAGTTCCTTTTTGATATTTGATAGTTTGCATTACAGCCCGATTGTAGCCTGAATATTCGTCATATTCGGAATATGAAACAGCTGTTCATTCATTCGTACATATTGAAAGATGGCAGGATCATTCACCGGCTGATCGACATCGACCACTTCAGAAATACGAATCCGGATGGTTTTCGGCATTTCATTGCACATTAGGGCAAAACGCTGATTGATCTCATCACCTTCAATCACCAATGCCACGCCATGTTGACGTGAAGGCTCATTGATGGCATAGACTGGCAATTGTGCTTCATGCCATTCCACTGTCTTGACCTGGGTATTGCTGTCCAGCGCTGACAGCACAATGTTTTGTGGCAATAACATCGGATCTTTGCCATGACAGTCAATAATATAGGCATCAATAAATCCGGTCGATACCGTAATCAGATGCTGAAGTTCCTGCTGGCTAATCTGATCAGCCATCTTGCTCGTCGAATTGCTCTGACTCATCGATTACCCCTGTTTTTCGGCAATTAATTGTTGAATATTGGCCAGCAGTTCAGCTTCCTGGAACGGTTTACCCATATAGTGGGTCACGCCCAGACTGAATGCACGTTCACGATGTTTCTCACCAGTACGCGACGTAATCATGATAATCGGCAAGTCACGGTGAATATCATGGTGACGAACCAGGTTGGTGACTTCAAAACCATCCATACGTGGCATTTCGATATCCAGCAGCATCAGATCTGGTCTGACATTTTCTAGCTGCTCGATCGCATCTACACCATCTTTGGCGGTCACAATGTCATAGCCCTGACGTTCAAGCAGACGCGAAGTTACCTTACGTACTGTCACCGAGTCATCGACAATCATCACCAGACGGCGTGCGTTAGAATGACGCGAACCATCACGCTGATCATGCATCTGTTTCACACGCTGTGTCGCCTGAATCTGACGCGCAATATTCTGGCCATCGAGAATCAGACAGACCTGACCATCACCCAGAATCGTAGCACCCGCCACTACCCCGATGTTGGCAAACTGCTGTCCAATCGGTTTCACCACAATCTGTGCACGTGAACCCACCAGTTGATCGACCAGCAAGGCAATGGTTTGGCCACTGTTGCCCTTAATCAGAAGCACCGGCAATGAATGACCGACATTATTCAGACGTGGAATCGGCTGAGTACCGACAAATTCCGACAGATAACGCAGCTTGTAGTTTTCACCATCAATCTTGAAGTAATCATCTTTACTGTTAAAGTAAGTTTCCAATGTGGTCGGCGCAATCCGCACGATTCGGTCAATCTGCGCCAGAGAAATTGCATATTGCTGATCGCCCGCTTTCACCATCAAGGCATCACTAACGGCCACTGTCGTCGGTACGCGAATCGTAAAGACCGTGCCCTTACCCAGTTCCGAGCTGACCGAAACATGACCGCCGAGCAACTTGATTTCACTTTGTACCACGTCCAGACCAACGCCACGACCAGAAATCTGGGTGACTGCTTTTGCGGTAGTGAAACCAGGATGGAAGATATATTGTAGTATTTCATCCTGATCAATCGGCTGGTCGGCTTTGATCAGATCCAGACTGAGGGCTTTCTCACGAATTTTCTCCGCATCGATCCCCTTGCCATCATCACTGAAAGAAACGATGACATCGGTTCCTTGGCGGCTGATGTTCAATACAATAGAACCCACTTCCGGCTTGTTCAATGCCAGACGATCTGCGGTATCTTCCAGACCGTGGTCAATGGCATTACGCAACATATGTTCAAATGGCGTAACCAGACGTTCCAGAATATTACGATCCAATTCACCTTCAGTATTCTGCACAATCAGTTCGGCAGGACGGTTCAAGGTGGTTGAGGTTTGACGCACAATACGTTGTAAACGCGGCAACATCCGGTCAAACGGCACCAGACGGGTACGCATCAGGCTTTCCTGAATCTCGGCCTGAATACGCGATTGTTGTAATAATAAACCTTCAGTTTCACGAATCTTGTCGGCCAAGGTGCTCTTGAAATCGACCAGATCCGATGCCGATTCTGCCAGAGATTTAGATAACTGGTTCAACGATGAATACTGGTCCATTTCCAGCGGATCGAAGTCGGCATAGCGCGAATTTTCTGAACCATGTTTGGCAATAATCTGTGATTCCAGCTCGCCTTCCATTCGACGCAACTGGTCGGCAAGTCGTTTGATCGCCAGTTCCATCTCGTTCAGGGTATTGCCAAGCTGACCCAGATCCATCTCGATCCGCGAACGGTTAATCGAGTTCTCACCCGACAGGTCAATCATCTTCTCGACCAGATCAGCAGAGATACGAATCATCTCGTTATTGCTATCGCTACTGCCTGTATTCGCCCACTCACCCATCATCTGTGGCGGTTCAGTACCATCACCCTCAACAAAACCAAAGTCGGTACTGACCACCAGATGTTCTGTTTTTGCCAGACGCTCAGGCAATTGCGCAGTGACGTCCACATAAGCAATCTTTTTCAGACTGCTTTGAAGCTGCTCAAAACCGCTATAGTCGCGCTGGAAAATTGCCTGTTTTAACCAGGCCAGTGTTTTCTGCAATAAGCCATCATAGGCATTCGAGTTAAATTGATAAACTGCAAACTGCTCGAAAGTGGTTTCCAGTTCATAGGCAATGCTGGCCACCTCTTCAGTTTCAATCATGCGTGCACCACCTTTAATACTGTGGGCAGCACGTTGTAACTGAAGTAATAAACTACGGTCACTACGCTGATCAAACCATTGATTGAGCAGCTTCTCTGCATTGGCCAGAATTTCTTCAGACTCTTCGAGGAAGGTTTCTTCAACGATTGATTTCAGCTCATCTTCTTCAGAGCGTTCAACTTGATTTTCAGTAAATCCAGGGGTTTCAACTAATTTTTCTGTTTCAGCCAGATCAGTTGCAGGCTGTTCTGTCGCCACTGATTCTTCGAATGGCACTTCAGGAGTCGATAGCATCTCTAACGCGGTCACGTTGAATTCAGCAGTTGTGCTTTCAACAGCAGCCAGCGTTTGCCCAGAAAGTAGTGCCTGAATATTTTGTAAAATTGCCACCGCTTCTGTCGCCGGATAATCAATGCCATCATCTCGAATGGACTGAATACGGTCGGACACGTTATCCTGTACCAGACGGACAATCTGGATTAAAGCAGGTGTTACGGCAATCTGCTGACGGATCACCCGTTCATAAATACTTTCCAGTTCATGGGCAATCAAACCGATATGCGAAGCCGCAATCATGTTTGCACCACCTTTTAAGGTATGCAAATGACGCATCAGATTGTTCAGTGAAGTCGTATCATCCTGTTTTTTGCTCCAGGTATTCAGATCTTCATCAATACCTGCCAGCAATTCATCGGCTTCTTCCAGAAAGATACCTAACAATTCTTCATCGAAATCACGGTTGGTTTCAGCACTCTCGCGCTGTTGACGATCGGCTGCAATACGCTGGCTCAAGGCAGCGAAATCTACGCTGCCTGTGGTTAAGGTGTCAGCCGTTGGGAGAGTATCTGTGGTCGCCTCAACGCCTGACTTTTCAGTCTCTTCAGCAAAGATCTCAAGATCCTGTTGTACAAATGCCGACAGTTCACTTAAAGTTTTTTGAATGTCATCATTTAGAATGACGCGCTGTCCTGCGGCCAGGGTATCAAATAAATGAATAAATTCCTGATGTGCCTGTGCAAACAGTTCATAAGCATAATTGCTGTTTAACAGCACCGGCTTTTTAAGCAGGGCATCATAAGCCGATTTCAGATCTGCCGTGAATTCATGAATTCCTTTGGCCGCGCGGCTATCAGTATGCGCCAGTAATTCTGCAGCCTGTTGACTCAGTGCCTGGATATATTCCGGATAATCGACTTGTGCGCGTTTATCGAATTCAAACTCAGCATCGAGCAACAGGTCAATATCCAGTTCAACCAGTTTGGACACCAGACCTTGGGTTTGAACCGCATCTGATTCAGTGACCGCAAAGCCATAATCACTCCAGACTGCTTCAAAAGTGGCATAGACCGCATCTAGTTTTTCGGTATCCCCCTGACCTAATAAATGCACATAATCACTGATAAATTCGGCATATTGAATCAGTAAGGCTGTTTCTTTTGAGGTCGAGACAATTTCATCTTGTAACAAGGTCTTAAATAACTGTTCAACTTTAGAGCTGGCTTCAAAAATCTGTTCAATCTGCGCCATCGATGAACTGCCACGCAAGGTATGAATGGCACGAATCAGGGCATTATAATCTTGTGATTTTTCATCTTCAGTACGCAGGAAGGTGGCAATCGTTTCCAGATGCTCTTCGGCTTCTTCAATGAAGATGGCCACGGTTTCTTCAATATCAGTGCGAACCGCTACTTCTACCGGCGCTGTTTCGATAATAGCAGCAGATTCACTTAGGTCATGATCTGCAATTTCCAGCCCTGTGGTCTGACCTTCGGCAGTCAAATGATCGGCCAATGCTAATAATTCTTCTAGCGCAGGTTCAGGTGAAAGGTTTTGTTGTAATTGTTGTCCCAACAGCAGCATTGGACGCAGGTCGAGATCGATTTCCTGTACATGTTTGAATTTTGGATATAAAGCATATTGATAGACATTCAGTACCGCTTGGGCAAATTTTTGCACCATCGCTGTCAGCTGAATTGAACCGGACAAGACCCGGTTCAGGGTATCTTCAACTGCCCAGGCCATTTCCCCTGCCGATTTTGCACCCACCATACGACCTGAACCTTTCAGGGTATGAAAATGACGGCGAATGGTCTTCAGATTTTCCTGATGATCTGGATTGACCAGCCATTCTGGAAATAAAGCATTTAACTCAACGAAGATTTCTTCGATTTCCTCAACAAAAATTTCAAGAATTTCTGCATCTTGATCAAGATAACTATCTTCAGGAAGCGTTGTCGTTTCAACTAAATTTTTTAATATTTCTTTCATAGCTTATGCTTCTTACGTTATGCCGCCAAGAAGGGCGCTCAAACTTAATTGTGACCGTCACGCAATACCTAATGTTTGAGGTTAAGTACATCTTGTCGAGGCTTTATCTGTATTTTTTGAATGTGCCTCAATCGTAATCAAGGCACATTCTCCCCATCATCTCTAACTTTATTCTGGTAGTTTAAAGTCAGCTACAGATTCACGTAATGCATCGGCCATATTTGCCAGTTCAGATACCGAACGTGCTGTATCGAAGGTGGCACTGGTGGTTTGCGAAGTAATTTCCTGTACGACATTCATCGTGGTCGCAATATGACCTGCAGATGCAGACTGCAGTTTCGCTGCATCGGAAATGTTCGCAATCAGTTTCGCCAGGTTATTCGATACTGTTTGAATCTCATCCAGTGCCACACCGGCATCTTTAGACAAGTTCGCACCACGTACAACCTCGGCTGTAGTTTGCTCCATCGAAATAACCGCTTCGTTGGTATCGGTCTGAATGGTTTTTACCAGGCCTTCAATCTGCTTGGTTGCAGACGCAGAACGCTCTGCAAGACGCTGTACTTCATCGGCTACAACTGCGAAACCACGACCGGCTTCACCCGCCATCGACGCCTGAATGGCTGCGTTCAATGCCAAAATGTTGGTTTGGTCGGCAATATCGTTAATCAAGGCAACGATGTTACCAATTTCCTGAGAAGATTCACCCAGACGTTTAATACGTTTTGAGGTTTCCTGAATCTGTTCACGAATCGTGTCCATCCCCTCAATCGAGCGTTGTACGACATCCGCACCATTTGCAGCAATTTGTACCGAACGGTCTGCTACCACAGCAGATTCATCGGCGTTGGCAGATACCTGATCAATCGACATGGCCATTTCGTTAATTGCCGCAGAAGCACCGGCAATTTCCTGAGCCTGATGTTCAGAAGCTTCAGCCAACTGGTTGGTAATGCCCTGTGTGGTCGCGGTATATTGCGCAACTTCTTGTGAAGTTTCAGTAATACGCGATACCAGGTCACGTAACTGGTCGATTGCAAAGTTAATCGAGTCGGCAATCGCACCGGTAAAGTCTTCCGATACTGTTGCGTATGAACGTAAATCACCATCTGCAAGATCGGCGATTTCATCCAGTAAACGTAAAATCGCATTCTGGTTACGGTCATATTCTTCTTGTAAACGGCCTACACGCTGCTTATCCGATACACCACGCAAAGAAAGCAATTTGAATACACAAAGCAAGAAACCAAGTAACAAGGCAATCAACAGGATGGCTGGAATAACGGTTTTAAGACCTGAGTTACCTGATAATTTGTTCAGGTTATCTAAAAGCACATCAGACTGGGCAAAAATAGATGCAGCGGCCTGACGAACTTTTACAATTTCAGTCGAGTTCTTCAGAATAATTGCTGATGCTGATTCGAGTACTTCATCATATTCAGCCTTAATACCTTCTAGAGATTCACGCATTGCTGGATCAGCAATACGCTGTACGCCCAGTTCAACAGAACCATTCAATTGTGCATTTAAATAAGAGCCGAAAGTTTCGGTATCGGCACTAAAGTCATCTGCCGATTCACGAGAGCCATCACTACCCGTCAATACCAGACTGATGGAACGTAAAATACGTTCTGCAATAAATACCTGGTTCTTGGCAATCACCACCTGGCTCGATGGCATATCTTGACGCGCCATCTGGTCAACCATCAAGTTATATTCCGCCTGAATCCCGGGAATTGCTTCACCAATGGCAATGTTGGTGTCGTATAACTGGTTAATGATTTTTTGTTGCGAGGTAATCAGATCAATACCGCTAGAAACTTCTGTCCACTGTTTATCAACAGCTTGTAGCGCCTCATTATCTGAATGAATATTTTTAACTGTTTCAAGGTTCTCAGCAAAAGATTTTTGCGAGTCAGTTAGGTTTTTCATTGACTCCGGTGTACCCGAAGCGGTTGCTTCAGTTGCTTGGCGCGAAATCGTTTGCGAGAGGAGACGTAAATCACCCAGACTTTGAGTGAGTTCGTTGCTACGTGGCACACTATAAAAAAGATATAATAAAGTGATCAGTGCGGCTAAAAGACAGCCTGCTGCCCCATAGATCAGCGGTTTTGACTTTTCACTATCACCAAATACACGTGATAATTGATCTATTTGCGATTGAATCTTAGTGAAAAAAGCATTACCGCCTTTGCGGCCAGTGCTTTCACCTGTATTTTTCTTTTTAAGTTTAAAGCCCATGCAGCCTCTCCCCGGTTGACGCCTTGATCACTTTCGTGCGCGACATTTAATTTATAAATTTTATAGATGCGTTCATAAAATTTGGATTTTGCAACAGACGACTGAATAAGAACACATGCCACTGCTGGTTGTGCTGATGAAAAAATCCTTGACAGTATTCTTGTAAGTTTTCATCTAATTCAGATTTCTTCGAAAAGAAACTTTTCTTATTGAAATGTTGTATACCCAAAACTTGATCTACGACCAAACCGACATACTGGTCATTATGGTTGATGCACAATACTTTTTGAGTCGGTGAAAACTGACTGCTATGCCCTGATACGTATTGAGTGAGATCAGAAACGGATAACAATCTTCCCCGGATATTCGCCAGACCCAACACCCATGCTTGTGTCTTGGGTACCGGCGTATATTTTGGGGGATAAATCACTTCTGATACTTCCCCCAGCGGAGCAACAAAATATTGCCCCATCATCTCAAAAGCAATGCCCGACCATCGGTTCACTTCATTGTCATTGGAAACGTAGTTTTTATTTCCCCGTTTCGCAATGCGAAGCAATTCGATAAATCCATTTGCTGCCATAGAGCTTATCCTGCATTGAGGTGTTGCTTAATTACTTCTATTAATTGTTTTTCATCTACTGGTTTTGTTAGATAGTCTGCTGCACCCTGACGCTTGCCCCACACGCGGTCAGTGGCCTGATCTTTGGTACTGACAATCACAATTGGAATGTGTTTGGTGGTCGCCCCACGCGCAATCTGACGGGTCGCCTGGAATCCGTTTACGCCCGGCATCACAACGTCCATCAGGACCAGATCAGGCAATTCAGCCTGTGCCATGGTGACGCCATCGGCCCCATTGGCTGCTTCAATCACCTCAAAGCCATGTTTAGAAAGAATTTCTCTAAAGCGAAAAGTTTCTGTCGGTGAGTCATCCACAATTAGGATACGTGCCATGCCAATTCCCCAAAAAAAAATCAAATATTAAGCACTAATATGGTTACGGATTGCGTTCAGCAATTCATCTTTACTAAAAGGTTTGGTCAGGTATTCATCTGAACCCACAACACGACCTTTGGCCTGATCAAATAAACCATCTTTACTTGATAGCATAATCACAGGAATATTCTGGTAATTCTGAGAATTTTTAATTAACGCGCAAGTTTGATAGCCATCTAGACGCGGCATCATGATGTCTACAAACACGATATCTGGATTTGCTTCGGCAATTTTTGACAAAGCTTCAAATCCGTCGACGGCAGTAATCACTTCATAACCTTCGCGCTGAAGAAGAGTTTCCGCGGTACGACGAATGGTCTTTGAGTCATCAATAACCATAACTTTTAGATTTTGGAATTTATCGTCCATTTGTTTAACCCTTCCCATTTTAGAAACTATTATGCCATAAGGCTCATAGGATTATTTTATTACGATCGATAAACATTTTTAACATAAAGTCACTTGTATTATCAACGAACATTTTCTACACAAGTAGACAAAATCAGTTATTTTTAACAACAGCTTCACATTTTACCCACGCCGATGTTTTTTTTTTGACTAACGGTAGTTTTTAATTCGTAAATTTAAGTCTAATATAACAAGATTATTACTTTAAAATAAGTAATTTAGTCAACTTTAAATCTAGGGAGCCAATGATGGGTCAGTTTTCAGAAAAACTTGCTGTCATTGATAAAAATAAAATGACTGGTCAATTCATTGTTGCTGTGCTGTTACTATTACAGGTGACCTTAGCTTGTGCCAACAATAACCAAATCCAGCCAAAGGCCACTTGGTACCGCTATTACGATAGTAAAGGCGTGGCCAATATCAGCACTAATGTGACGCCCAATCATATTCGTTACGGTTATGAAGCGCTTGACCAGAATATGCAGGTCATTAAACGTGCTCGTCCTTATAATGCCGAAGCCGATATCAGACAGGCTCCCCAACGTGCTCAACAGGCCAAGCGGATCGCTGAAGACAATAGACTGAAGCGAGCGTACAACAATAGTCAGACCGCCTTACAGAAAAAAAATGACAGTCTGCTACAGTTGAAAAAGCAAATTGATTTTCAGCAAGAACAAATGAAGCAATTGCAAAAAGATCGAGTGATGTTTGTACGCCAAGAACGTGAATATTTACGTAAAGGTAAGGCTCCACCGGCACACCTGAAAACCACACTTGAGAATAATCATAAAAATCTCATTTCCCAAAAAGAAAATATTCAATCTTTACAAAGTCGCTATCGAAATCTGGAAGCAGAATACGACAAAATTATCGCCCGTTTAAAAGCACTTGAATAAATACAGATAGCTTGTGTTGGTTTTAAACCACAATAAGCTACAAGGACTCTTATGCAAACTGCACCACATGCTCATGGTTTAAATATGCCTTCTCCGCGCTCTCTCCTGATCATGAGTGCACTTTGCTTAAATATGTTGTTAGTGGCTTGTGATAAAAATGAACCCGTACAGCAAGCCGAAACACCCAAATCCATTGAAGTCATTCCTCAAGACCTGATTGCAGTACAGTCCGGCAACTCAGTTCAAAAAACTGCGTTTACCGGCACGATTCGGGCTGTCAATCAAAGCAGTATTCAGGCGCAGGTGTCTGCCACCGCCACCAGTGTCAATGCCCAAGTCGGTCAGACCGTTTCCAAAGGTCAGGTGCTGGTACGGCTAAACAATCAGGACAATGCTGCCCGACTGGCACAGGCACGTGCCAATCTGGCCTCTACTCAAGCTCAGGCCAATCAGGCTCGAAACATGATGCAACGTAAAAAGCGTCTGCTCGATCAGGGCTTTATTTCAAAAGTAGAATATGAACAGAGTCAGGTCGATTATCAGGCACAGCTGGAAAATGTACGTGCCCAGCAAGCCAATGTCGATATTGCCGAGAAAGCAGATCGTGACGGAACCATGACCAGTCCGATCAGTGGCGTGATTACCCAGCGTCAGGTGGAACCTGGCCAAACCGTGGCGATTGGACAAACCCTGTTTGAAATTGTCGATCCTAAACAGCTGGAAATTCAGGCACGCGTGCCTAGTGACCTACAATCAAACTTAAGGCTAGGCAGTCAAGTCGAATACAGCATTCAAGGCAATCCCAATCGGCTCACTGCAGTGATGAGCCGGATTTCCCCGATCGCCGATCAGGCCAGTCGCCAGATCGAATTCTTTGCTACACCGAATGAAACGATTCCTTCTTTAAGTATCGGTTCCTTTGTAGAAGGCAATATTTTGAGTTCACGCCAAATCAGTGGGCAGATTATTCCCCTAGATACGCTGCAGGATATCCAGAACAAACCCTATGTCTGGGTGATTCGCCAGAATAAACTTATCAAGGTCAATGTGCAGGTACTGGAACAGCGCTATAACGACAATATTGCAGTGGTCAAAGGATTGGAAAGCACCGATCAGGTCAGCCGAATTAAATTTAGCGAAGCCGATCTACAAAAAACTGTCACACTTCGCTCGAACTAAAGCGCCTCACACAGGATCATTGACATGTGGTTTACCCGAATTAGTGTGAAGTATCCAGTTTTCACCATCATGATGATGTTCTGTCTGATGGTATTGGGACTGGCTTCCTGGCAGCGGATGGGCGTTGAAGAATTTCCCGATGTCGATTTTCCCTTTGTGGTGGTGTATACCAACTACCCGGGCGCTTCTCCAGAAACGGTCGAGTCAGAAATAACCAAGAAACTCGAAGATCAGATCAATACCATTTCTGGTTTAAAACAGGTGATTTCACAGTCCAGTGAAGGCCTGTCGATGATCACCACTGAGTTTAATCTGGACGTACCTTCTACCACGGCCGCTCAGGATGTACGGGATAAAATTGCCTCGGTAACTGCTGAATTTCGTGATGAAATTCAGGATCCGATTGTCGAACGTTATGATCCAACCGCAAATGCGGTCATGTCGATCGTATTTGAATCCAATAACATGGATATCAAAGCACTCAGTTCTTATCTGGATCAGCGGATTGTACCCCAACTGCGCACCGTTGCCGGCGTGGGAACGGTGAATTTACTCGGCGATGCACAGCGCCAGATCCGGATTCAGGTAGAACCGCAAAAACTGCAAGCTTTTGGCCTTGGTGTAGACAGTGTCATCAATACCTTAAAGGCTGAAAATATTGAAGTTCCAGGCGGCACACTCAAATCTGGCAACTCGGAACTGGTGATTGAGATCAATTCTAAAGTGCTGCATCCCTTGGCCTTCGGCGATCTCATCATTGCCAATAAAAATAGCGTACCAATTTTCCTGAGACAAGTCGCAGAGATCCAAGACAGTCAGGCAGAACTAGAATCTGCCGCCTTTTTAAATGGCAAAACCGCAGTTGCGATTGATATCCTGCGTAGCTCGGACTCTAACGTGATTGAGGTCGTCGATAGAACTTACAAAATTTTAGAAAATATCGAGACCCAGCTTCCTCAGGAGACGACCTTGCAAGTGGTGGTGGATTCTTCCAAAAGTATCCGCGGCACCATTGGCGATGTAGCCCGCACCATTATTGAAGGTGCGGTACTTGCCGTGCTGATTGTTCTGCTATTCCTTGGTTCATTCCGCTCCACTGTGATTACCGGTTTAACTCTGCCGATTGCATTATTAGGTACTTTGACCTTCATCTGGGCCTTTGGCTTCAGTATCAACATGATGACCTTGCTGGCGTTATCCTTGAGTATTGGCCTGTTGATTGATGATGCGATTGTAGTGCGAGAAAATATTGTCCGGCATGCCGACATGGGCAAAGATCATGTGACTGCCGCACTGGATGGCACCAAAGAAATTGGTTTAGCTGTTCTGGCCACCACCCTGACCATTGTCGCCGTGTTTCTGCCGGTGGCCTTTATGGGCGGGATTATTGGTCGTTTCTTTTATCAGTTCGGGGTTACAGTTAGTGTGGCTGTGCTGATTTCGATGTTTGTTAGTTTTACTTTAGATCCGATGCTTTCTGCACATTGGGCCGAAAAGAAAAAAGATCCAAATAAAAGACCCGGACGGGTGAAACGTTTCTTTAGCTGGATTTCTGGCAAGCTGGACAATTTAAGCCATGTCTATGAAAAGCTGCTCAAACTGGCGCTGCGCTTCAGATTCATTACCTTAATGATTGCCGTAGCTTCATTATTTGGTGCCTTGGGATTATCGAAACTGATTGGCACCGAATTTGTACCGGTTCCTGACAAAGGCGAAATCCGCATTAAGTTTGAAACACCGGTAGATTCTTCGCTTGAATACTCACAAGCCAAACTGCAACAAGTCGATCAGATTATCCGTCAACACCCTGATGTTAAAGCAACTTATGGCGTAATTAATGGTGTAACTGACCGTGGTAAAAACCACGTCAGCCTGCGAGTGACCGTGACACCACGGATCGAACGCGAAAAAAGCCTGACCGAGCTCAACAATGAGTTTCGACAACGCCTGCAATCGGTTGCCGGGATCAGTATTACCTCGGTTGCATCTGCCGATGAAACCGTTTCGGGTGGTCAAAAGCCAATTATGATCTCGATCAAGGGCCCCGACCTGGATGAACTGCAAAAAATTTCCGATCGTTTTATGACAGAGATTGCCAAGATTGACGGTATTGTCGATTTGGAAACCTCACTGAAAGAACCCAAGCCGACACTCGGCGTGCAGATCAATCGTGTCTTGGCCAGTGATTTAGGATTATCCGTGAATCAGATTGCCAATGTGGTTCGTCCACTGATTGCCGGTGATGATGTCACCACCTGGCAGGATGAAAAAGGCGAAACTTATGATGTGAATTTGCGCCTGACGGAAGACCAGCGCAGCTTGCCACGTGATTTACAGAACATGTATATCACTTCAAATAAAACCGATGCCAATCATCAGCCGATTCTGATTCCACTTTCGAGTGTGGCCAAGTTTGAAGAAAAACTCGGTGCTTCACAAATTAACCGCCGTGATCTGGCACGTGAAGTTCTGATAGAAGCCAATACCGCTGGTCGTCCTACAGGAGATATCGGCACGGATATCAGCCGGCTACAAGCCAATTTTGATATGCCCCCAGGTTATAGCTTTGATACCCAAGGTTCAAATGCTGATATGGCAGAATCCGCAGGCTATGCCCTGACCGCCATCACCCTGTCGATTGTGTTTATCTACATTGTGCTGGGTTCACAGTTTAATAGCTTTATCCATCCTGCGGCGATTATGGCCTCCTTGCCATTATCCTTGATTGGTGTGTTCCTGGCGCTGTTCCTGTTTAATTCCACCATGAACCTGTTTTCGATTATCGGGATTATCATGCTAATGGGACTGGTGACCAAGAATGCGATTCTGCTGATCGACTTTATTAAAAAAGCCATGGATCGCGGTGAAGAGCGTTATGATGCGATTATTGCCGCGGGGAAAACCCGACTGCGTCCCATTTTAATGACCACCAGCGCCATGGTCATGGGTATGGTGCCCTTATCCTTAGGGCTGGGTGAAGGCGGTGAACAAAGTGCGCCGATGGCCCATGCCGTGATTGGCGGGGTGATCACCTCAACCCTGCTCACTTTGGTGGTTGTCCCCGTGATCTTTACCTACCTGGATGACTTTAAGAATTTTATGCTGCGTCAGATGCGTAAAATCATGGCATAATTTAATGCAACACAATGAGGTGACATTCCCAAATGCTCATCTCATTTTTTATTGTATAATCTCTGCTTTAACGCTTAATTTTTTAGGACAGTTTCCATGCGCGCGAGTCGCTTTTTATTTGCAACGTTAAGAGAAACCCCGAACGATGCTGAGGTTATTTCCCATCAGTTGATGCTTCGTGCCGGTATGATTCGTAAGTTGGCTTCAGGTCTGTACACCTGGCTGCCGATGGGCGTTCGCGTATTAAATAAAGTTGAAGCGATCGTTCGCGAAGAAATGGACAAGGTCGGTTCACTTCAGGTCTATATGCCGGTGACTCAACCTGCGTCTTTATGGGAAGAATCAGGTCGTTATGTACAATACGGTCCTGAACTGTTACGTTTCAATGACCGCCACGGTAACCCGTTTGTACTGGGTCCAACCCATGAAGAAGTCATCACTGATTTAGCACGCAATGAACTAAAAAGTTATAAGCAGCTCCCTGCCAACTTCTATCAGGTGCAAACCAAATTCCGTGACGAAATTCGTCCGCGTTTTGGGGTAATGCGTTCACGTGAATTCATCATGAAAGATGCCTACTCTTTCCATGCCAATCAGGAATCATTGCAACAAACCTACGACGACATGTATGCAGCCTACTGCAAAATCTTTACTCGTCTTGGTTTAGATTTCCGTCCGGTTCAAGCAGATACCGGTTCGATTGGTGGTTCAGGTTCACACGAATTCCATGTACTGGCTTCAAGCGGTGAAGATGATATCGCATTTTCGACCGAATCAGACTACGCCGCCAATATTGAAATGGCTGAAGCCGTTCTGGTCGGCGAACGTGCGGCACCAACTCAAGAACTTAAACTGGTTGATACGCCAAATCAAAAAACCATTGCGGATGTATCTGCCTTCTTGGGCACGGATCCAGCTCACTCAGTAAAAGCATTGCTTGTTCAAGGCATTGCAAAAGAGGATGGTTCTGTTCCTGTGGTTGCTTTATTCCTTCGTGGCGATCACGAACTGAATGAAATTAAAGCCGAGAAGCATGCACAAATTGCAGCTCCACTCACTTTTGCAACCGAAGAGCAAATCGCAGCACTTGGCTTGACAGCTGGTTTTGTAGGCCCACAAGGTCTGGTTGAAAAAGGTGTCACCGTCATTGTTGACCGTGCAGCATCAGTATTGTCTGACTTTGTTGCAGGTGCTAATACAGCTGACAAGCATGCAACCGGCATAAACTGGGAACGTGATGCACAGTTCACTGAAGTTTATGACTTGCGTAATGTAGTTGAAGGTGACCCTTCTCCAGATGGCAAAGGTACACTGCAAATCAAACGTGGTATCGAAGTGGGTCATATCTTCCAGTTGGGTCAGAAATACTCTGAAGCATTGGGCTGTAAAGTCTTGGGTGAAGATGGCAAACCATTCACTGTGACCATGGGTTGCTATGGTATTGGGGTAACACGTGTGGTTGCGTCTGCCATTGAACAAAACTTTGACGAGAAAGGCATTATTTGGCCAACTGCCATTGCCCCGTTTGAAGTGGCCATTGTACCGATGAATGCACATAAATCACCACGCACAGTAGAAGCAGCTGAAGCGCTTTATGCTGAACTCACTGCTGCGGGTTATGACGTAATTCTAGATGATCGTAACGAACGTCCAGGCGTTAAATTTTCTGACCTTGAGTTGACCGGTATTCCACACCGTATTGTGATTGGTGAAAAAGGCTTGGATGCAGGTACTTTTGAATATAAAGGTCGCCGTGATGCTGAATCTGTAAATATTTCCAAAGAAGAGTTGTTGGCTAAAATCGCTAAATAATTTTGCTTTCTTAATAAAAAAATCCCGTCAAGTGCGGGATTTTTTATTCTTTTTAACTTAACAGAATTTATGTCCACCGAAGCAGTTCGGTTGAAAGTTCTGGCCTTTAAGCTCTAAATTTTTCAAAGGAAAATCAAGAAGTGCCGGGTTTTTAATTTCTTTCACATCTAAAGCTCCATCAAATACACAATTCAAAAGACTTCCACATGCTCTGGGTTTTGATGTTAAATCATGATTAATCCCTGCAATGGTTTGTGCTAATACCGCATTAGTAATATCCACACCTTTATTTGGACTAATATCACCAAGATTTACCTCATCCTCGATTGCCATCCACCAACCTTGATTAGCAGCAACGGCAGCACCCGGCCAAAGTATTTTTTGCGATTGTAATGATAAAGATGCTGGGTTATTCAAATACAATGCATGGATTAAGCCAAGATCTTGATCCACTGTAATATCTGTTCTAAGGCCTGTCATATAGCCTGTAATTTGTTTATCCAGTGTAAGCTCAAATAAATCCAGTGGCTTTAAAATGGCCTTTAATGGGCCACTAAAATCAATTCTGTCAACTGTACCAGTCCCCTTTAATTTAACTTCACTCATTCGTGTTCCTGAAACTATAGTGGCTGGAATCACAAATGGCGCATTGGTACTTGTTAAATTAAAAGTATAATCATTCGATTTATAATGAAGTTCCAGATCCTGCCCCAATATTGTTCCCGTAACAGCACCTTCAATATATTTATTGCCAGTTGATGCATAGGTCATTGTTCTTGGATTAGTTACAGCTGTTCCTTTGGCTTCTTTAGTCTTCATATATCCACTAAAACTATTAATACCATTTGGTGTGGCCGTATTTTCTGTACCCATAGTCAGTAGACCTGAAATCTTTTCTGCACTTAAACGGAAACCCAAAACTTCACGTGTAGATGCCTGATTTGGATTTTTTATAGCAAATTGAACAAAAGGATTAGTAATCAAGGCAGAGGTCGCAGCACGATCCATTCCATTTGCAGAATTACCACTTAAGGAAATATGATCAATATCAATATCACAACCAGTTGCACCATTAACTCCTCCACAACCAAGTTGCAGTTTTTTAATATTGGCATTAATTTCCATTTCAGCTTCTAGACCCAATTTATAAAATGAGATATTTCTCTGGTCATATGCCTCTCCCAAATTATCAACTTGGTTAAATCCGGCCTGAACCTCCATTGACAATAAAGCTTGTCCATTAATATTTGAAAGCTCCTGATCTTCTAATGAGGTTAATGCAGATACATGACCACTCAATCCCACCATCGCCGCAACTAGACTCTTTAATATTATTTTTTTCATTTTTCTCATCCTGAATTTAGCGTGGTGTGATTCCCAGCGTGCTACGAATAGTGCCACCAGTCAGTGCAATACTTGCCATGTTTTGCATATTGCCATTGGTCGCCATCGCAAAATTGGTTTTAAATGGTGTCGCGATATTATTTTCATAATTGAGTTTGACCTGATTATCCAACGTTACGGTATCAGCACTGACACGAACTTTCCCATTAACACCCAAATGACCTTCCATCCGGTTAAAGTTGATCGAAGAAACGTTTAAT
>SMFC01000027.1_pt1 | contig 32071 bp, 30 predicted proteins | sample 2456331 | NCBI WGS metagenome assembly SMFC01 (sample SAMN10132608, study PRJNA489261) | soil metagenome | isolation source: day120 control-loamy sand soil ammended | place: USA
CTTCTGAAATTTTTCTGCATTAAAAAAGCCAATCGCTTTAAAACCTCATCTCCGCGGTCATGTCCATAGCTATCGTTGATCTTTTTAAAGAAATCAATATCGATAGCGAGTACCGCAAAATGAGTACCCGTACTGATTAATTCATCCAGAAGATATTGCATGCCACGACGGTTATAAAGGCCAGTCAAGGGGTCAATATTGATATGTTGGCGTAATTCTGAGATCTTGTTATTAAATGTTTTGGAGCTCAAAAGTAGCGAGGCCCTAAACTTGAATACCTCAAAATACCAGGGATCAACCTGACTGATTTTATCCTGAATATCATTTCGATTTAACATACTGGCCATTTTCGCCAAACGATTCAGCGGCGAAGAAATAAATAGCGACATCCGCCAGACGATAAAGAAAATAAACAGATAAAAGATAAATATGCCAATAGAAACTTTTAAAATTAATTCATTGGCCTGTTTAAGAAGTTCATCCGTAGGTTGCTGTGAAACCACAATCCAGTTCACACTGGGAACATGTGCAAAACCGGCCAGGTTATCAATCCCCAAGCTATTCGTTAGACGGACGGATCCTTTCTTGTTTTCATTGATATAGTCAAGACCAGTATTATTTACAATTTTTTCGCCAATCCGACTCGAATCTGGATGGAAGATAATACGGTTCTGCTGATCAATCACATACATATAACTTTTTTTGAAATCAAATTGATTGAACAGCATTTCACTGATTAAATTATTCTTCTGCAGATAAATCGTACCGCTGATAAAGCCCTTATAATTTTGATTCACATCGTAAATAGGCTGTGATATCAACACAACCAGATTTTTTTTGCTTGACCAATAGGGTGCCGAAATATACGCCTTTTTGCTTTTAAGTGATCCAACAATACCCGCTGTATTATAGGGCGTGTGGAATTTTAGGTCTAATGATACTGGTGCATAAGCAAGTATCTGATTTTGCTGGCCCACCATAAAAACACTGTTAAAGTTATTCGACTGGTTTTTGAGCCGTTTGACTTCAGCCTGTCGCAGTGGCGTATTGTAAAAGTTTTGCCCTAATTGCTGAGCACTATACTGCAACTCCTGCAACATATTACTGACATCACGATTCACCCCCATCGCAATCTTGGCTGCGTATTTTTCATTTATAGAGAGTGAATTCTGAATCAGTTGCTGTTTAACCACATAATTCAGAATAAACAGGCTAATCACAAATAAACAGGAAACGCTGAGGATCGTTGAAATCAGAATCAGCTTGCGTAAATTCAGATTCAAAGATAAAAGTATTTTATATAACAACTGAGACCCCAGGTACCTTGGATTGTATTACTCTGTTTAATTTAACATAAATACGCAAACCCAATGCTACAAAATCACTTTCTAAAACTTAGAAAAACATTCTAAATTTACTGCCTAAACCCTCTCCAAAATGTTGAGCTGAATAGGGCAATAAAGCTAAATCCAAATCGGACATCAGTCATAATGACAGGGCTTTGCATCTTTCTAAATACCCTACTGTGACTTTCAGTATATTCGGTTGATGAATAGAACAAATGATTGGGCAGAATAGGCATCGAGTATTTAGAATAAATGAAACCAGCCCTATCAGCTAAGCTGTATGCTGTTATGCTCCAACTAATCAAAGTTATGATTCAGTGCTCGATCCAGCAATCATACAAATACGGTCAGAAATTTATTTAAGTGCTTTTTTGATTTTATTGATCAATGTACGGGCTGCATCATAATCCTCAAAATCAATATTGATCGTCCCTTTATTTCCCTGATTTGTCGAGGAGCTTTTAATCACGACTGAAAAAGCATTCGATTCAAGTGGGATAATTTCTGCCGAAACAATATGATCAGCGTTAAGGAAAAAATCTTTTTTTAATTGAATTAACATTTTTTATTCTCGAGTAAAAAACAAGCAATATTTATAGCATATAAATTCAAAAAGTATAAAAATCGGCGAAATTTCAATTGAACAAAGCACTGTAGCAAGTTGCTACAGTGCCTTCATTTTATTTTTTCAGCATTTTTTTCAGCAAATTTTCCAGCTCTTGTAAATTTTGCTCATCAAATTCACTCATTTTTAATGACACTTTTAAAATGTTGTGATCAAACTTAATATTCCCTGCGACTTTTCCATCATATTCAATTTTATGCACGATTGACGTTTTAATTGGCTCTTTGTTTTCTTTCGACTTTAAAATTTTTTCTGCCAATAAGGCCAGTTTTGTTTGCTCAACTTCTTTTTTCAGTAATTTCGCCCAAGCTTCTAGCAGTGCTTTTTTAGCATTACTGTAATTCTCTTCATAATCTGAAAGAAACTTTTTCACAGCTGTGGCGGCAGTGCGTGCCAACAATGTCGGTTGTTGTTCTAAATCGGCAATCAGTTCTTTCGGTAATTTTTCGAAAGATAGATATTTATACATATCCTCTCGATTCATGCCTAATGATTTTGCCAGCTTTTGCTTGTTCTTTTTTAATTTCTCATCCAGAGAACTCAGACCGACATAAATTTCATAATCTGTTAAGTCTTCCCGTTTTAAATTCTCAGCCAAGGTTAACAGTGCAACTTCTTCATCTGATGCATCGATGACAATCACTTCAATGGTGTTTTTATTGAGAATTTGATGCGCTTTCAAGCGTCGTTCACCTGCAATTAACTCATATTTGTCCTGTACTCGCCGAACTGCAATCGGCTGCAATAATCCAATCTCCTCAATCGAGGCTGCTAAATCTTCAATATCTTGCTGATTGAATATTTTTCGTGGCTGATTGGGACTAGGTTGAATGTCTGTAATTTGGACATTACGACGTAATTCTTTCACATCGTTGACATGCTCTTGCTGAGCTTGTTGATGCTTTTGAGTATTTTGCTGAAGACGTTGTGCCAACAATTCTTTTGTACTTACCATAGGATTCTCAGAGTGCCTTTATTCAACACGATTGATGATTTCTTTCGCTAAATCTTGGAACGCTTTACGAACTTTAGAATTTTTATCTACGCGCAACAATGGCTGTTGTAAAATTGCTGCTTGATTGACTTTCGTACTCATTGGAATGGTCGTTTTTAACAATTCGCCGACCTGGCTTAAAGCTTCATCTCGTATCAGTTTACAGACGTTTTGACGTTCATCATGTTTAATCAGCAAAGCACCTAACAGTTTCAATTCGGGATTGACCCGTCTTATTTTACTTAAATGGTTAATTAAGTCAGTGACACCATATAGGCCATATTGTGAACCGGATTCAATCGGCACCATAACATGGGTAGATGCAGCCAAGGCATTACTGGTCAGAAGTTTTAGGCTTGGAGGACAGTCAATCAGGATGAAATCATATAATCCGTTTAATAATTCCAACTTGTTAGAGAGCTCTTCAGAGGGTCTTGGGGCATCATCTTTAAGTTGGTCTTCTGTTTTACCTAAAGTAAGTGAACCATAAATTAAAGAAACATTTTTAAAATTGGTTTCTTCTTGTAAGGCATCAGACAATAGGTTCAAATCACCTACCAGTAATTCAGCAGAAGTGGTTTCAACCTCACTCGGATGTCTTAATCCGATATGTAAACTTGCATTGGCTTGTGGATCTAAATCAATCACCAATACTTTATGCCCCAAGTCTGCTAGCTCTGCAGCCAGATGAACAACCGTGGTGGTCTTCCCGCAACCACCTTTATGGTTTGCTACAGCAATAATTTTAGTCGATTTATTTGTCATATCAGACCCCATTCGAATGATCCTAATATAGTGGAACTTGTAGCAACTTGCTACACTTTATTTGAATGATATTAAAGTACGAATCAATATCGGCTAACAAAGAAAACAAATTAAAGTTTTATATAAAATATAGCTAGCTAATTATAATTAGTATTAATTAATATAATTAAGTAATTATAATTAGGACAATTTTTCCCTTTTTAAAACAATATCTTACGTCTTTAAAGGTGGAGGGTTTGTCACCGAAAAGTGGAAGGTTTGTCACTGAAAGGTGGAAGACTTGTCACTGAAAGGTGGAAGACTTGTCACTGAAAGGTGGAAGAGCTGTCACTGAAAGGTGGAAGACTTGTCACTATGGTGGAAGACTTGTCACTGGTTTAAAAAAAAACATGAAATTAAGTTATAAAAATATTTAAATTCAAAACTTTAATCTGTTGATAAGTATCATGATCTGACTTTAAAGGTGGAAGACTTGTCACGCTTATTTTTATACTTGTGGATAAGTTATGTTTTCCCTTTAAAAATTGCAAAAAAAAGTCCGATTTAGTACTTGATTCTCTCTAAAGGTGGAAGCTTTGTCACTGAAAAGTGCTAAACCAAATGATTTTTTCACTTATAACGGTATTTTTGGCCACAAAAAAATGCAAAGAAAACGATTTAAGCTCTTCTCAGTTGATAAAAGTGGAAAGCTTGTCACTAATAAGTGGAAATTTTTTCAAAGTTTCCACCTTTGGGTTAAGGATTAGGCTAAATCTAAAAAAATGATGACATGCTTTCCACTCTTGATCTTTAGCACATCCTTTTAAAGGGATAAGCACTTAAAGTGAATCTGTAAGGTGAAGATGTTGAATGTTATTCCACTTTTATGTATAAATAGGGGGAATAACTTTTAATTTTTCACTTATGAGCGATTTTAACGAAAAACAAGAAATAGAATATTTACCTTATTGTATCGGCAATATTCGACAGAATGGAGTGGTGAGTACCAGTAACCGCTTAATTCGCCCTATTGAATTGTCTTCTAATGAATATAAGGCACTGCTTTATGCAATGGCGGTTGCAAACTATGGTGAAAAAAATAACCAAGATCGTGAAATTACCGAGAAAACCTATATCTATCTGCATAAAGAAGATTTGGGGGAATTGTTAGGACTCAATAAGAAGAATTCCATTAATGTGGCTATTGACCGGATTTATAGGGAACTTTCATCTCGGGTTGCTCATTTTGTAATTGAAGAGCCTGTAGATGACGTCAAGCGTAAAGTAAAAAAAGTCCATTCTGTGGTACCGATTATCCGGGAACTGCGCTGGGAAGATGATGCCAAAAATGCCTTGCAGATTCGCTTTACCAGTGAAGTGCTGCCTTACTTCACCCGTCTGGCCAGTGGGAATTTTACCACTTACCAGTTGAAAGATTTATTTGCTTTAGACTCTGTCACAAGTATGAGTCTATATTCTTATATTGTTAAAAATGAATTTAAGTATGCGAATCTCGACACCTATGAAGTTGAACTCACCTTAGAGAATTTAAAAGCGTTGATTGACATCGGTGAAAAAAAATATGACCGTTGGGTAGATTTTAGGCGTTATATTCTGGATAAAATTGTTGAAGAAATTAATACTAAAACCAGTTTGCAGCTAGAATATGACACTATTAAGAAAGGCCGTCCTATTGTGGGTGTGCGGTTTAAAATTATGAGTGGAGATACTGAAGCGGCTCTCCCGCAATTTAACGAAAAGACTCAAATCTATTTGGATGTAGATTTTGATGATAATGCCATCGTGAAAGAGTTGGGGGCAAAGTTTGATATGACCGTACGTTCCTGGTATATCTATGCCAATGATCCGAATTATACGCAGTTCAGCAAGTGGTTTAAGATCGAAGGCTGTTTAACCGATTCTCAGGCGAATGTTATTGTGAACGATATTATGTTTCAAATGGATTTTGCTGTGGCCGGTGCATCCATGAATGATTTCAAGAAAGAGATGAAATATAAGCTCAAAAATGATCCGACTTTTGTTCAGGAAAATCGCGAGCGTTTGAATGAGATTTTTGGTAAAGAAATTATTTAAAAAGTGTAGCAAATTGCTACAGCGCATTGAAAATATTCCGGGTGAATGATTTTTTTTTGCATGTCTGACATTTTTCGCAAATAACTAGAATATTTCTGGTACATCTTTTTAGTGAGATTAGCGGGCGCTCATTGGGAAAATGTCGCAGTTCGGACTTGCTACATCTTGTCTAAAATACAAGTGAAAATACCTAAATTCTGAATATCTAAAAAGTGTAGTAAGTTGCTACACTTTTTTCTTGGGGTCAAAAACTTACTATTATTCACGCCATAATCCCACGAAAAACTATGTCTTTTGCCACCTTCTTACGATGGCATGATTGAAAATTTTAGGCGAAATCACTGGATTAATGAGTTCGTGATTTGGACTGTCATAATCATGCCCAGCTGCAACAGCTACAAAAAATCTGGAATATTGCCAATACCTTGACTGGCATCATAGAGGGAGAATTTGAAGCCAGAGACGATAAAAAATGTACTGGAATATTACGAGTTCTCCAAGCATTTGTTGCGTAAGGAAGAACTTAAAGACTCGCCAAATTATAAGGTGAAGCTATTTGAACGGGATAATGTGTTTAAACATCTGCTGATTAGAACACAGCAGTTGATTGAAAAGTTTTATGTGGAGTTTTAAAAACAGCCCGTGATGTGATCCGGGACAGGATGGGATCATGTTACAGCAGTGAATGATTATCTGGAGGCATCTCAGTTCATGGATTTAACTGAAGGTATCAGCGCTTATGTCAGTTGAAAGACTCCTTCGATTTACAGGAATTTTGCCAGCCATATAGTGTCTAAAAGCAATCGATTGACTTATGCCAACGGAAAAAGAAAGTAAATAGTAACAGCTCAAAGAGGCATGATGCCTCCTTATTTATTTTGTATGCTAAATAGCCTAAGTATGGCAGGCCATTACTCAAATAGAAGAAAAGATTTTAGCAGTGATTCAGTGCAATGACCGGGATTTATCATATAGAACGGAGCAAAAAGGGACTTGTGAAAGCGTACCAGTAATCACTTCTATTTTTTTGAGCTTATTTAACAACATCCTCAATTATTTTTTAAATTAAGTTGCACTCAGGTGGCAAGCTGACCATGCCAGAAATCTTTAGCTATCCGGCCTCACCGCATCTGGCATCTGAACTGGATCGGCGTTCAATCGATTTCGAAAAAATTCAGCAGGCAGCCACTATACTGGCCGAGCGTTATGACCGGGTTCTGCTTGAAGGAGCGGGTGGATTAATGGTGCCGCTGACCCGGGACATGCTGACGATCAATTATATTGCAGCGCATCACTACCCTGTCATTCTGGTGACTTCAGGCCGTCTGGGCAGTATTAATCATACTCTACTGAGTCTGGAGCTACTCAAACAACGTGAAGTCACGCTTTATGCTGTGGCATTTAACCATGCTGATGACCACCAGGATCAAACGATTGCGATGGATACCATTCAATATTTAAAGGAGTATCTGACCCGGTATTTTCCAACAGCCGTATGGCTGGATATCCCTAAGCTTGCATGTCACGCTTAGACACGCCGTACTTTATTTCAATGCTGAGCCCACCATAGGGTCGACGGGCATTGAAAGAGAGCTGATAGCCATATTGTTTTAACAGGTTAGCAGTTAATGCCAGTCCTAAACCATGGCCATGCTGCTGAGCAGATTTGCGCCAGAAGCGTTGTCCTAAATGTTGAATATCTTCTGCTGTAAGTTGCTGGCCATTATCTTCAATCACCAGGCAACCAGACTGCATGGAAATCCAAATCTGTTCAGCCTGTGCATGCAGCAGTGCATTCTCAAGCAGATTTTTCAGTACGGTATACAGCACAAATTCAGGTAGCTGAATTTCGCCTAGACTTTCCCAGTTCACCTGTATTTTTTTGTTCATTTCTGGATAGCGTGTACCTAAGTCTGCAAGAACTTTCTCAAGTGTGGGGCGAAGCCAGATGGCCTCAGTCATTTCCTGGAGACTGTTTTCTGATTGGGTCAGCAATAAAAGCTGCTCGAGTAATAGTGTATAACGCCGGATACTCTCATTGGCCTGCTGCAAATTGTGCTGAATGGATTCAGGCAGGTTCTGCTGCTGACCGATCAGCTGTGCCAGTTGTACATGGGTTTTAATTGCGGTCAGGGGACTGCGTAATTCATGTGCAGCATAGGCACTAAAGGCTTTCTCCTGTTGCAGACTGTCATTGAGTTTCTGAATCAACTGCGTGGAATTGTTGACAAAAGGCTGTACTTCTTGGGGAATGCTTGCAGGCTTGAGCTGCATTAAAAAATCTGCCGCCTCTGAATAGCTAAGGTTTTTCTGGTTCAGGTATTGACTGAGCTGATCCAAAGACCGGAACTGTCTGCGGATAATAAAGATGATCAGGGCAATACAGATTAGCAGTGAGAAGACCAAGGGAACCAGTACGGACTGTAGAATCTGCTGTAGTAAGGTATCCCTCAAGAACATACGTTCTGCCGCCACCACCTGAATATCACCACGACGCAGGACATAACTGCGCCATTCCGTATCACCCTGCTGCCAGGTGCTGAATCCTTCTGGTCGCTGGCTTAAATTTTGGGGGGCACCGCGTGTTTTGGCAATGACCTGATTATCTAACGAGATGTCAGAGCTAAAAAGAGAGACTTCACAGGCAATTAACTGGTTTGCATCATCATTCTTGGCTAATTTGGATAAGGTTGCATCCCCCAGACTATCCAGCGGTAGCTGCTGAATCAGCCGGGCAACCATTTGCGCAGATGCCGATAGGCGTTGATCCAGCGTGTCTTGTAAACGTTGTTTCAGGTCAATATACAGCCATGAAAATACCGCACTCCACAGCACAATAAACACGGCCAAAAGACTCATGGCCAAACGCCATTTCAAGCTGTGCTTAAACATGACGATGCTCAAACGGTTTGAAAATATAGCCCACACCACGAACGGTCTGAATCAAGTCTGGATGTAGTTTTTGTCTCAGGTGATAAATGTGTACATTCAGGGCATTGCTCTCGATAGCGTCCTGAAAACCATAGAGCTTGTCAATAAGCTGTTCATTTTTCAGGATCTGGTTGGGGTGGCTCATCAGGGTTTCCAGCAGGCTGAATTCACGGCGAGATAAACTCACGGCCTGGTCTTGGTAGGTCACAGTCTGGGTATCCCGATTCAGAACCAGGTCATCAAATTGCAGTGTATTCGAGGCAAAGCCGCGGTGGCGACGGGTGAGGGCATGAATCCGGGCAATCAGTTCCTCCAGCTCAAAGGGTTTGGTCAGGTAGTCATCGGCACCGGCATTCAGGGCCTGAACACACTGATCGGTCCGCAGCCGTGCCGTCAATACCAGTACCGGGAGATCAATCTGGTCGCGTCGCCAGCTGTGCAGCAAGTCCAGGCCATCCTGATCCGGCAGGCCTAAATCCAGTAAACACAAATCGACAGCACTATGCCGGATAAAATAATCTGCAGCACGTGCGTGACTGACATGCTCCACTGAAATATTCAGATAGTTCAGAGCAGCACAAATGCTCTGTGCGATATAGGGATCATCCTCAACCAATACAATAAACATAGAACATCCTGATCAAACTGCCATTATTTTATAAATGATTTGGGCTGTTAATGTTGTCTTAATTTTAGTTTTTCAATAATGCAGTCCTAACAGGAGGAGATCAGCTGGATGTTGAAGTGGATATTGGGTGCCGTGATCGGCGGTGGAATCATGACGGGAACTGCACATGCAGACTTTTTACCACCGGATCAGGCTTTTCAGTTTCAGGTGGTTTCTACAAGTCAGGATCAGGCAGAGCTTAGCTGGAAAATCGCAGAGGGTTATTATCTGTATCATGACCAGCTTAAAGTGTCTCATCAGCAGACCCCAGTCAAGTTGGCATTGCCCAAACCTGAAGACAAAGATGATCCCAATTTCGGTTTGACTCAGGTGCATTATGGGCAAGTCAAAACCAATATGAATGTCCAGCCCAACCAGCAGTTTGCGGTGCAGTGGCAGGGCTGTGCAGAAAGCGGTTTATGTTATCCGGTGCAACGCACCACAGTAAAAACTGATGCAGATGGTTTATTTCCAGCGCAAAACTTGAGCAAGCCTCAAAAGCTGCTGGCCAGCACTACACAGCCAGAAGCAAACGAAAAGATTTTGACTACTCAGAAAGATGAGCTCCAAGCTATAGGGCAAACTCAAAGTACAGATCAAGCACTGGCTGAAGAAAAGGTGGAGAAAGTGCAAGTCGCTGCAGTTTCCGACCCTGTCGTGCAGCCTGAGGTGGAATTAACAGAGAAAAACGACCAGCTTATTACAGACCCTAAAAATCAAACTTCATCAGCAGGCATGAATGACCAGTGGAACAATGACCAGTATTTTTTAAGTTTGCTGTCGAAACAAGGTCTGTTGATTAATGCTCTGATTTTTCTCGGGCTTGGCATTCTGCTGGCATTTTTACCGTGTTCTTTACCTTTAATTCCAATTTTAACGGGAATTCTGGTTCAGCAGCACCGGGGCTACCGTGCTGCACTGATTGCGCTGGTCTTTGTTTTGGGTATGGCACTGGTCTATGCGGTCATAGGACTTGCTGTGGCACAGCTCGGTTACAGTTTTCAGCGCTGGTTTCAAAGTCCGATATTCATCAGTATTTTCAGCATTCTGTTTGTTTTGTTCGCGCTTAATCTGTTCGGAGCATTTCAGCTGTCCTTACCTCAAGGCATGTTACAGCGGCTGGATCAATGGCAGCAAAAGCAGAAGGGTGGCACGCTGATTGGTGCTGGTCTCATGGGCATGATCGCGGCACTGATTGTCGGGCCATGTATGAGTGCACCGTTGGCCGGTGCCTTAATCTATGTGTCTCAGCTTAATCAACCGATTTTGGGTGCCAGCTATCTGTTTGTCTTAGGCCTTGGGCTGGGCTTGCCACTATTTATCGCAGCTGTATTTGGGTCCCATCTTTTACCCAAACCTGGCATCTGGATGGATCGCCTGAAGTTTAGTTTTGGCTTTGTCATGCTGGCCCTGGCCTTGTATTTTGCCCGCCCCCTATTGCCCGGCATTTTATACCTGAGCCTTTTGGGTGTAGTACTGATCACCTGTTCAGGCTACTTCTTGTTCAAGATGCTGCCCCATGTGCATCGGTCTGTATCGAAAATAGTCCTGATGCTGCTCAGTGGTTTACTGGTCTTTGCAGGAGGCATGCAGCTCTATCATGTCTGGAGTCAGGTACAGGTCGCCCATGTGGAATCACGGCTTGAATGGCAGAAGGTCAGTACAGCCGCAGAATTGCAACAGGTTTTAGCCAAACATCCTGCACAGCCAGTGGTAATTGATGTGTATGCGGACTGGTGTGTGGCCTGTCAACCGATTGAAAAGGAAGTGATTCCACGTAGTGATGTCCAGACGGCTTTACAAAATGTGGTTCGTATCAAATTAGACCTGACCCACTATCATCCAAGTCAGGATGAGCTGCTAAAAGAATGGCAAATCCTCGGTCCACCCACCTTTATATTTTTAAATGCAGCGCATCAGGAGCAGCGTGAGTTGCGCTTGACCGGAAGCTTTAGTGCGGCACATTTACTAGGCACATTGCAGCAACTACAAGGGGAGCAACTATGATGATTTCCAGTGATGCGCTGCATCTGGGACCTTTGATGTTGCCCTGGACACTCATGATTGTTGCCACTGGCTTGATGCTGTTATCTGCCGTCCTGTTTGGATTAGCCAGAAAGTATTCATGGTCTAAACAGCTGCTTGGACAAAGTCAGGATTTGCTCTGGAGCAGTTTTCTGCTAGGGATGCTGGGTGCACGTCTTGTTTTCGTTCTACTCAATGCCGAGCTGTATTTTGTAGCCCCCATCGACATACTGAAAATCCAGGACAAAGGTTTTCATTTATGGGGCGGGGTGCTGATAGGTACTTTATGGTATGTCATTCGCAACAGACAGTTGCAGACCCGATTCAAAGCCATCTTGCTGATCATCTTTGTACTCTGGGTCGGGCTTGGGCTCGCGTTCAAATCCAGTCTAAAAACTGAAGCAGCGTTTCCTGATCTAGCCTTTGCTGGACTAGAACAGGAACGTCTGGGTACAGATAAGATTCCACTCAGCCAATTCATTGGCCAGCCCACGGTAATTAATTTGTGGGCGAGCTGGTGTCCGCCGTGTCATCGCGAAATGCCGGTATTGGCCAAAGCAGCCAAGCAGCATCCTCAAGTGAATTTTGTCATGCTGAATCAGGGTGAGGAGGTAGCCACCGTAAATGCCTATTTAAGAAAACATCAGTTTCAATTTAAACATGTCCTGCTGGACCCATATGGTGAACTGCCACAGCAGCTGAATAGTTTTGGCCTGCCAACGACGCTGTTTTTTAATGCTCAAGGCCAGCTGGTCGAGCGGCATATGGGGGAACTCAGTCCGGCCATGTTGCAGCAATATTTAAACAGAATTTCAGATCAACCTTAAAAAAACGGAAGGACTTAGTATGAACAGAATTTACCGGGTACTGGGTGCAGGCATGTTCCTGATCATGAGCATGCACACGCAGGCGAATATTAAACAGAATATTGAAAAACAGGGTTTTGTGTTTGTAAAACAGATTCCGGCACCGCAAGGAATGACCGGTTGGGTGGGGCATGAAGACCAGTACTCCAATACAGTATTTATCTCCAACGATGACAAATATTATATCAAGGGCGAACTGTTTGATGCGCAAGGGAAAAGCCTGTCCAATGAGCAGATTGAAAAGCATATGAAAAAAGCGGTATTGGATGATGTCTGGAAAACCCTGGAAAAATCGACCTGGATTCAGGATGGCAAGCCGGATGCACCACGAGTGGTTTATGTCTTTTCCGATCCGAATTGTCCATATTGCTATAAATTCTGGCAGGCGGCTCGGCCTTGGGTCGAATCAGGCAAGGTACAGCTGCGTCATATTCAGGTCGGTGTGATCCGTGAAGAAAGCCGTGGTCAGGTGGCAACATTGTTAATGTCGAAAAATCCAGCAGCAGTTTTTAATGATATAAACAAGAATAAAGGCAAAAAGCAGCTCAAGAAAATGGCAAAGATTCCTGCAGAAATTGCTGCAAAAATTGATGCCAACCAGGCCCTAATGGGGAAATACGGCTTTTTCTCCACACCGTCGATGGCCTGGAAAAATAACCAGGGTGAATTTAAATCTACTCAAGGCCTGGCGATGGACGTCAAAGAAATTTTTGAACAATAAGATCGGATGAGATATGTCCACTTTGGATCATCCACGGGTATTGTTTGCTTTGGAATGAACCGCTCTGGCAGGGAACCGGAATGGTCTGACATTAATTGCATTTGGTTTTGTGATTGAAAAATCCAACCGGCTATTGTAATTAGTCGATCATGAACGTTATGCATAAAAAATAGCCTATGCACAGTGGATGGGGATTGCGGTGATTGTGTTTTGCATGTTGGTGAATATCGCCTCAATCCTGCAATATCGAGGGGGATGGACATCACTGGGACCGCCGGAATTTATTGAAGGTTATTATACCCAGCATCCTGTATGGCTAAACCTGTTTACTGCTTTTAGCGGGCTGCTTCTGATCATTTCTTTTTGGTTGCATTAAGAGGAGGGCTAGGCGCAATACAGCTCGTACAGCTTTTGCATCAGGCTCAAGACCTTGGGATCACTCAGACGATAGAAAATCTGCTTGCCCTCACGTCGGGTGCCAACCATGTTGGCCTTACGCAATACAGTCAGCTGTTGTGAAAGTGTAGGTTGATGAATGTCAGTAGATTCTTCAATTTCCTGAACATTCATTTCCCCATCGACCAGGACACATAAGATTTTCAGACGATCAGGATTGGCCAAAACTTTTAGGCATTGGCTGACGAAATCGACTTGAGAAAAATCAATTTTGGCATTTTCAGCAATCATATCCATAAATGTCCTCACAACTTTTGATGTAGCCCGTGCAGTTTACATAATTTACCATAAAACTGCTTGATTAATATTTTTTATTATATAATATAAAAAAGTATATTGTATAGGGATTAATTCATCATGCATGACTTCCTCATCGCATTTATTGGCGGCTTAATGCTCGGGCTTTCCGTAGTTGGTTATCTTTACGTCAATGGCCGTATTGCAGGAATCAGTGGTTTGATTGGGCAAGTATTAAACTCAAAAACCATGTTTAAAACGCCTGCAATCTGGTTTTTATTAGGCTTGATCCTCACACCGTTTATTTATGGTCTGTTTGTACAACCTGAAATCGAATTGAATGCCAGCCCACTGATGATGATTGTGGCAGGTCTGCTAGTGGGCTTTGGGACACGCTTAGGTTCGGGCTGTACCAGTGGTCACGGAATTTGTGGCATCAGTCGCCTGTCTAAGCGTTCTATCATCGCGACCATGACTTTCATGTTTGCAGGTTTTGTCGCTGTTTATATTATCCGTCATATCACAGGAGCATTCTAAAATGAAAAATGTGTTTGCCTTTTTATTTGGTGCGCTGTTCTCTGTGGGATTGATGGTATCAGGCATGTCCAATCCGGAAAAAGTACTCGATTTCCTGGATCTGTTTGGCGATTGGGATGCCAGTCTGGCCTTTGTCATGATGGGCGCGATTGCGGTGGCCTTTATTCCCTTCCAGAAAGCATTACGTACGGCGCAACCGAAAACAGTATTTAATGACCCTATTGATTTACCTAAAAATAATCAGATAGATAAAAAACTGATCACAGGTGCGGTTTTATTTGGTGCAGGTTGGGGCATTGCCGGCATCTGTCCGGCGCCAAGTTTCACCTTGATCGGTTTGGGCCACTATCAAGTGCTCTATTTTATTGTAGCAATGCTGGTGGGTGTATGGATTCACCGTAAATGGTCAGGAGCTTAACGATGTCAAACTTACCTATAGTAAAAGATTTTTTTCACGAAGATACCAATACCTTCAGTTATGTTGTACGTGATCCTGCAACCAAAGCCTGCGCCATTATTGATAGCGTTCTGGATTACGATCCGGCATCAGCAAGTACATCCACTATTCATGCCGATAAAATTATTGCCTATATTAAAGAGCAGGGTTTAACGGTCGAGTGGATTCTGGAAACCCATGTCCATGCTGATCATCTGACTGCAGCGCAATATCTCAAAGAAGAACTGGGTGGCAAAATTGCCATGAGCCAGAAAATTAGTATTGTTCAGGAAACTTTTGGCGCGATTTATCATCTGGATATTAAACAATGGAATGCCCAGCAGCTCTTTGATTATTTATTTGAAGATCATGAGTCGTTCCAAATCGGAACATTGAAAGCCTATAACATTCCAACACCGGGACATACGCCTGCTTGTCTGAGTTATGTGATTGGTGATGCGGTTTTTGTGGGTGATACCCTGTTTATGCCAGATTATGGTACAGCACGTTGTGACTTCCCGCGGGGCAGTGCAGAACAGCTTTATGATTCGGTACAAAGCCTGTTTCAGTTGCCAGAAGATACCCGGGTTTTTTTATGTCATGACTATTTGCCTGAAACACGTGAATCCTATGTGTGTGAATCTGATATACAGACACAAAAGACACAGAATATTCATATTCATCAGGGAATCAGTAAAGCTGAATTTGCTCAGATGCGCAACCAGCGGGATTCAGGACTGAGTATGCCTAAACTGATTCTACCGGCGATTCAGATCAATATGAAAGCAGGGCAGTTTCCTGAGCCAGAACCAAATGGTGTTTCTTACCTCAAGCTTCCTCTTAACTACTTCAAATAAGCCTGTGTCGTGATTCAACAAAAAATTCAACTTTTATTGAATCATTTTTGTGGATAAGGGAGAGGGCGATGTGGGCATTAATACTGGAAGGATTGGCGATTGGTGGCTTGCTGGGTCTAACCGGTTCTGGTGGCGGCATTCTGGCTGTACCGGCACTGATGGCGAGTCAGGGTTGGACGGTAGCTCAGGCTGCGCCGGTGGGCTTGCTGGCAGTCACGCTGTCGGCCTTGGTTGGAACGTTCGAAGGTTTATTCAAGCGTATTGTACGTTATCGCGCTGCGCTCTGGATCGCATTGATCAGTATTCCTTCAGCCCGTTATGGCGTGCATTTGGCTGATATCGTTTCTGCAGTCTGGCTGACGCTGGCTTTCAGTCTGGTCATGCTGATTGTTGCTTACCGGATCTTCTTTAATAAAGTCCATGATCATGGTAATGCACCGTGCAAGGTCAATCAAACCACCGGTCGTCTGATCTGGAATGTGAAAACGGCCTCCTTTCTGGCTGGTATTGGTGTAGTGGCAGGTTTATTAACGGGTCTGCTTGGCGTTGGGGGTGGTTTTGTTATTGTTCCAGCCCTGCGTAAATTCACCGATCTCGATATGCGCAGCATCGTGGCGACCTCTCTCATGATTATTTTCCTGATTGGTGGGGTCAGCATTTCTGCACACGTACTGGAGGGCTTTCAATATCCTGTTTCGGTCACACTGGCCTTTGTCCTGGCCTGTATTGTCGGGATGTTCATTGGACGCAGTCTGATGCATCGGATTGACAGTAACAAGGTACAGAAAATATTTTCCACAACCGTGGTTGGGGTAGCTATGTATTTAATCTATTCAGCGCTCATGGGCTAAAACAGACGATTAAGTACCTAAACTAAAGCGCTTTAATCTCCCTGAGCATCGTTTATGCAATGTGAATATCGTTTTAATGGCCGAGGAAGAATGAAAATGATGAAAACTGCAGAGCAATTGATCCGGAATGCAAAAAGCCGGATTCAGGAAGTCAGCGTAAATGAATTGTTTGAGGCGATGCAAAACCATAAAACCATACTGATTGATGTTCGGGAACCAGATGAATTCCAAGCAGCAGCGATAGACCGGGCGGTGAATTATCCACGTGGTATTTTGGAAATGCGAATTCACCAGCATCCCTTAGCCAGTCATCATTGTGATACCCAGCAGGCACTGGAACATCTTAAAGATCAGCCGATTTATTTGATTTGTGGTACGGGTGGACGTTCAGCACTGGCAACCGATACCTTACAGAATATGGGTTTTACCCAGGTCAAGTCGGTTCAGGGTGGTTACCAGGCCTGGCTGGAACAGGGCTATCCGGTAGAAAAATAAGCTATTGAATATATAAATGAATGCTGATTTCTTTATTTGAGGTGAAGCAATGAAATACAAAGAATTAACCCAGAACATTTCGGGCAGTTTAAGAACTTTAAGTCAGGATTCGCCTGATTTAATGAAAAGTTTTAACCAATTGTCACAGACTGCTATGCGTGATGGCGTGATTGATCCGAAAACCAAGGAGTTAATTGCCTTGGCGATTGGTGTGGCGGCACGTTGTGATGGTTGTATCGGTTTTCATGTTCGAACCTTAGTCAAAATGGGCATGACCCTACGGGAACTGGAAGAAGTTTTAGGCGTTGCCGTCTATATGGGTGGAGGACCTTCATTGATGTATGCCGCAAATGCCCTAGAGGCATTTAAAGAGTTTTCCAGCTGATTGAATCGTTTAGTAAATGGAGGCTGAAATGAGTCAGCACTGGAATGAATTGTATGCCCGGACGCAAGATCTGTATGGCACAGCAGCAAATCTTTTCATTCAGCAAATTTCGGACAAAATCCGAATAGAGGGTAAAACACTGGCAATTGCTGAAGGTGAAGGACGGAATATCTTATACCTGGCTGAGCGGGCAAGACAGCAGGGTTACCCTTTTTCAGCGGAAGTCTGGGATTATTCTGATGTTGCTTTGACGCATCTGTCCAGCAAGGCTGAAGCCCAAGGGATAAAAGTTGAACTTAAACATGTTGATTTAACAGTAGCTCAATGGCCATCGGAGTTTTATCAAAATGTGATCTGTGTATTTGGTCATTTCGATATAGAAACACAAAAACAGGTTTTAGAAGGCATAAGAAAATCCTTGCTCAACGGTGGATGGTTTATTGGTGAGCTATATTCAAAGGAACAGATCGACTATAAAACCGGTGGTCCTTCAAATGTCGAATATTTATACGATCCTCGTTGCATTCTAGAAGTCTTCGGACAGGACCACATCCATCACTTTTATGTCGGGGAGCAAGAAAGGCAGGAGGGAAAATTACATTGTGGTAAATGCCATGTTATTCAATTTGCGATACAAGTGAGGAAGTAGAGCATAAGTGAATTTAATACATTTTGCTGACGATAAGGTCCTGCATTCTCATCATCAATATTTTTAGGGGGGATTACCATTACCGTAAAAATTCTCATTAAGACTAGGGAATGTATCTTTTTACTGATCTGTACCTTTTTTAATTTTCCTCTGTTCTTTAATTTAGTACCATCAATATAACTTACGCTGACGAGCTGGATTCACTGAATGAAGTATATGGAAATCAGAGATTTGATTGAGGCTGAATTGAAAAAATACAGTTCTAATCAAATGATTCCATCGGAACGTTACTTGGCATTAAAGTTTAACTGTTCAAGGGAAACAGTGCGTAAGGCTTATGAACAGCTTCGTGCCGAAGATAAAATTTACAAACGGCAAAATCTCGGCTGGTTTGTGAGTAATAAAAAAATTCAATACTATCCAAACTCAATTGAAAATTTTCGTTCTTATATGAAGGCACAGGGTTTTAATGCCAGAACAGAACTGATCTCGACCAGACAGCTGGAGCGATTTGATCACAGTGATGTTTTTAGTGAAGCAACGAGAAGACTCGGCTTTATTGAAATTATCCGTTTACGTTATGCTGATGATGTCCCGGTACTCCTTGAATACAATTATCTGCCTGTTGCGCTATTTCCAGATGTGCTGAATTATGACGTGATTACTTCGGTCCAAGATGTCATTAAAAATCACTTTGATTATGATTATACGAGTAGTCAGTTAAAAATTAAAAATACCGGTGTCTCTCATTTTGAGAGCCAATATTTAGGAATTCCTATAAGCCAAACAGCAACTTACATTGAACGTATTTCAAAATCAAACGATCTGGTGATTGAATATGACATCGAAATCTGGTCTCAGGACAAAATTGAAATGACCCTAGATATTCACGCATAAGCTTATATTTATCTCCAATCCATTCAAATCCTAAAAACTTCTGTGTTTTTAGGATTTTTTATTTTTAAAATAATTTTAATTATTAAGCATTCTATTTTTATATTTAAAAGGCTAAACTTGCCTCCAATTTAATACTGGTATGTACCACTTAATTTTGGGACAAACCTTAAATATTAAATGTATTTGAAAATACTGTGTAGATGTTTGCTTAAATGATGACTCTCCATTACCACATGATGATCTGGCTCAGGGATATTGATAATGACCACAATGACTGATGATTTAGGTCATGGTATGGGCAATGCCTGGGAACATAAAGACTGGGCACATATTTCTGATCCAGAATTACAAAGCCTGCAGCAGCAGTATTCCTGTTTACAAGGTCATATTCAGATTTTGTGGTGTAGTCCACGGCCATTTTCATCTGCAGTATTGGTTAAAGTAGAGCAGGATCTTGTGAGCAGGGATGAAATAGTCGCGCATCAGTATTTGATTAAGCGCAGCCATTGTTCCTTTCGTCGTGCCCGCGATATTTTACAGGAGCATGCCGTTCTTCAGCATTTAGCTAGCAAAGAAATTCCTGTTGCAGCATTGATTAGCTCAAATCAAGGTCTGACCGCTTTAGAGCTAGGTGACTGGACCTATGAAGTCTATGCAAAAGCAGCCGGCTTAGATCTGTATGCAGATCAGCAATCCTGGAAACCTTTTTTCTATGCTGAACATGCTGCGAAAGCGGGGCAATTACTGGCAAGCTTACATATGGCCATGCAGGATTTTCCTGAGCGGCAAGGCCGATCAGCATCTTATTTATTGTCCAATCAGCAGCTTTTAAACAGTGAAAATATCGTTACAGCCATTCAACGGCGCATTGTAAACAGTCCAGAATTAAGCCGTTACTGTGCCGACAAAAATTTAGATCCTTACTTTTTAGATCAAATCTTACAGGTTCACCAGCGTATTCAGCCTGTATTGCAACAGGCAAGCAGAATTTGGACCCATAACGATTTACACGCTTCTAATCTATTTTGGTCAGCACCGGATGCCAAAGCGGAGATTACTGCCGTAATTGATTTTGGTTTATCTGACCGAAATTCGGCACTTTATGATCTGGCTGTGACGATTGAACGTAATTTCATTGATTGGTTGGAATTAAAGCAGAACCCACATATTCCGATTGATGAAGCCGGTTTAACCGCTTTTCTCCATGCTTATTTTTCCGAGATACATCCACAAGAAGATTTTAGTATTTTGCCAGAACTGCTGAAAATCGTGCATCTGGATTTCGCTTTTTCAGAGCTGGAGTATTTTGTGGGCATTACCCACAACCTCAACCATGCAGATGCGGCTTATTACGACTGGATTATCGGTCATGTGGACTGGTTCTTTGGCGAACAAGGCCAACAATTTACCCAGACTTTAACCCGGCTCATTCAACACGAATTGCACTCTTCTTAGTTGCTCTCTAAACCCGGCATCATCACCCACTTCAAATACATAAGGTTTCGTATGAACAATCGTCAACTCAAACAGAATGTATTAACCCGATCTTTAAATATGATCATTCTGTCGCAGCTTTGTTTAGCCCCGCTGACTTATGCTGAAGACGATGTTCAACAGCTTGACACGATTGTCATTACAGCCGATCAAAGCATCCCTTACTCGAGTGCCAAAGTGAATGTCGAGGGATTTGCTACGGACAGTCTGCAAAAAATACCTGCATCGGTCTCTATCGTGACTGCCGATCTCATTGCTGAACAACATGCTCGCGTGCTGAGCGATGTGGTAAAAAATGATGCAGCCATCGGTGATGGCTATGCTGCAATTGGCTATTATCCAAACTTTGTCTCGCGTGGCTTTGAACTCGATTTGGCATCAAGCTACCTCATTAATGGCAATGTGATTCGTGGTGAACAAAACGTTGCACTTGAAAACAAAGAACGTGTGGAAATTTTAAAAGGCATTTCCGCGATTCAAAGTGGTATGTCGACCCCGGGTGGTGTGGTCAATTATGTCACCAAGCGACCCAAAGATATCCAGGCCCTGACATTCTCTGCCGATCAACACGGCCAGTTTTCAGTGGCAACTGATCTCGGTGGTTTTTTGGGTGATGAGCAGCAATTCGGATATCGCATCAATCTGGTGAATGAGCAGATTGAGTCTTATGTCGATCACGTGGATGGTGAGCGCTATTTAGCGGCATTGGCCTTAGACTGGAAAACATCTGAGCAATCTAAATTGGAATTTGATCTTGAAGCACAGCGTTCCGAACAAAAATCAGTGCCAGGCTATCAATTACTGGATGGCAAAGTCCCAGAAAATGTGAAATGGGATCGATTGCTTGGTTACCAGACTTGGGGTAAACCGGTCACGATCGATAGTCTGAATACTGGTTTAAAATATAGTTATGCCTTGAATGATGACTGGAACTTGGGACTTGTTGCAGCGCACAGTAAATCCAAGGTTGATGATTATTCAACATTTGCTTGGGGATGCTATGCCACGGTATGTGAATATAATGGCTTAGGCAACACCTTTGACGCTAATGGCAATTATGATATTTATGATTATCGCAACCCAGATGACACCTTTAAGACCAATCAATTTAAAGTCAAATTGGATGGGGTGATTGATACCAACTGGGCACAACATCGATATCCTGGATTAAATAGAAACATATATACACATTTATACGAGAACCCAGAGGACATAGATATTGCAGGTAATATTTATGAGGATCCACTACAAGTAGAACAACAATTAGGTGATGTGTAATAAAAGTTCGTGATACGGATTTAGGCAAATTTTTACCACAGTTTGCAGTGAGTTATAGCCCGGTAGAGTCAACAACTCTGTATGCCTCTTATGCCAAAGGTTTGTCAGATGGAAAGACAGCGCCTTGGTTTGCAGAGAATGCTGCTGAAACTCTAGCGCCGATCTATTCAGAGCAATATGAAATTGGCCTAAAACAACAGATCAAGCAGTTTTTATTGACTGCCTCGCTATTTGATTTACACCAAGACAACCAATATAGCAAGCCGATTTCAGGACTTCGCTATTTTGTTGCGGAAGGCGAACAACATAGTCAGGGTCTGGAGCTCGGACTGAATGGTGCATTAACCGATCATCTGGCCTTAACTTCATCTTTAGCCTTGACTAAAGCCCGTTTAGAAAATGTAGAAGCGGTTGAATATGGCAATCATCAGGCGCAAAACGTGCCAAAAGTTCGTTTCGCAACACATCTTCGCTATAACGTACCGAGCATTGCAGGTTTCACTGTTCTGGCAGGTGGTCAATACAGTTCCAGCAAATATGCTAACAAAGAGGGTGCTGCGAAAGTCGCAGGTTATAGTGTGGTTGATTTAGGCGCTGCTTATCAATTTAAGCTAAATACGACCGATGCATTGCTACGCTTGAATATTAATAATCTGTTCAACAAGAAATACTGGCGTGATGCAGGTGAATTTTTGGGTGACGATTATTTATTCTTGGGTTCGCCGCGTACAGCAACCTTGTCATTCAATCTGAACTTCTAAATTGGCTGCTTAATCAGGTTATATTGCTATGGAAAATATAGAAATTGCAGCGTTCATTTTAAATGTTTTAGGTGTCTGGTTGACGTCTAAACAATATAAAGCCTGCTGGGTAGTGAATATTGTCGCTGTATTTCTGTATATCATTATTTTTTATCGTGTCAATTTATTTGCAGACGCAGCATTACAAGCCGTATTTATCTTGATGCAACTCTATGGCTGGTATAGCTGGTCGAAGAAAGATCAAGACCAGGATCTGACTGTACAGATTGGCTATTTGAATAAAAAAATCTGGGTATATAGCCTGATTGTGGGTATTGTCGCTGGTCTGGTGATTGGTGCCTTATTTGCTCATTTCACCGCAGCGTCACTACCTTGGTTGGACTCCATGTTAGCCTCTTTTAGCTTGGTGGCAAGTTATTGGGCGGCAAAAAAATATATTGAAAGCTGGGGCTTGTGGTGTGTTCTAGATGTGATTTATGTCGGTATGTACACCCATAAATCATTGTATTTAACAGCCGTACTCTATTTTCTCTTTATTCTTCTTGCACTGAATGGCTGGAGAATGTGGCGAAATCTTTATAGAGTGAAATTATCTTGAAATGACACTATTGCAAATAGAAATTTGAGGTGATGCTCTTTCCTTTAAAAAAAGTGTTTATAGACTAAAAACTTTATTTGAATTGGCCGCAGCTTGAAGATGTTGCTGATATTTTGTGAAAGCTAGCTACCATACATTCAAAGCGAACCGAAGTTCGCTTTGAATGTATTTCACTTCTTAAAAGAACCCGGCTGGTTTGGTCGAATAGCTGACTAGCAAGTTTTTAGTCTGCTGATAATGATCCAGCATCATTCTATGATTCTCACGCCCAATCCCTGATTTTTTATAACCACCGAAAGCCGCATGGGCAGGGTAGATGTGATAACAGTTGGTCCAGACCCGACCGGCCTGAATGGCACGGCCAGCACGGTAGGAAGTATGCGCTGAGCGTGACCAGACCCCGGCACCGAGTCCGTAAATCGTATCGTTGGCGATCTTGATCGCATCATCAAAGTCTTTAAAGGTGGTCACAGCCAATACAGGCCCGAAGATTTCATCCTGGAAGGTCTTCATGTCATTGGTGCCTTTAAAGATAGTCGGCTCAATATAGAAACCTTGACCCACTTCCTGACGTGCTTCACCACCAGTCAGGATCTGTGCGCCTTCTTCACGACCAGTGGCAATACAGCCCAGAATCTTGTCCTGCTGTTCCTGTGAGGCTTGCGCGCCAATCATGGTGTCAGTATCCAGCGGATGCCCGGTTTTAATCCGTTTCACCCGTTCAACGGCACGCGCCAGAAATTCGTCAGCAATACTTTCCTGGATCAGCGCACGCGATGGACAGGTGCAGATTTCACCCTGGTTCAGGGCAAACATGGCAAAACCTTCCAGCGCTTTGTCCAGATAATCGTCTTCCTGATCCATGATGTCAGCAAAGAACAGATTTGGTGATTTACCCCCCAGTTCCAGCGTCACCGGAATAATATTTTCGGTGGCATATTGCATGATCATCTGACCGACGGCGGTGGAACCGGTAAAGGCAATCTTGGCAATGCGTGGGTTGGTGGCTAGCGGGCGACCGACTTCAACCCCATAACCATTGACGATATTCAGGACACCCGGTGGCAAAATATCCTGAATCAGTTCAGCCAGCACCAGAATGCTGACCGGAGTCTGTTCTGCAGGTTTCAACACAATGCAGTTGCCCGCAGCCAGGGCAGGTGCCAGTTTCCAGGCAGCCATCAGAATCGGAAAGTTCCACGGGATAATCTGACCCACGACGCCCAACGGCTCATGAAAATGATAAGCAATCGTATCTTCATCAATTTCGGAAATGCCGCCTTCCTGCGCACGAATACAGCCGGCAAAATAACGGAAATGATCAATCGCCAGCGGAATATCGGCAGCCAGCGTTTCACGGATCGGTTTGCCGTTATCCCAGGTTTCTGCCACTGCCAGCAGTTCCAGATTTTGTTCCAGACGATCGGCAATTTTCAACAGAATATTGGAGCGGGTGGTCGGCGATGCTCTGTTCCATTGTTCTTTGGCTTTGTGCGCTGCATCCAGGGCCAATTCAATGTCTTCTACAGAAGAACGCGGAACCTTGGTAAAGACTTTGCCATCTACCGGAGAGATGTTGTCAAAGTATTCACCTTTGACCGGAGCGACCCATTCGCCGCCAATAAAATTCTCGTATTGTGCTTTAAAATGAACTTTTGAATCAGGTTGATTAGGATCGACGTAACGCATATGTATTTCCTTTGCTTATTTTCGTATGGCAAAACCGCTTCTACAGCTTTGGTATAAGGTACTTCTGCATCTTATTTGATTAATATAACTGGTATAAGGTTGGAAAAAGGTTGGAGCTAGCATGTTCACGATATTTTCATCCATTTTAAAAAAATAACGATTACAGCGGATGTAAATCATGAATTGTTGTGAGAATAAGGAATGATGACAAAACAAGATTTGATGGAAAAAAGGCACAATACTGATCAGCTTCGGCAAAACAGCAGTTTGTCTCCCTTACATGCAGAACAGCTGGGACAGAGTATTGCCAGCTCCTGGCAACGTTCATCCTCGGCTGAAATCCCGAAGAATCGTTTAGCAGCACCGCTGACGGATTTAAAAAAGACCACTTCTTCCTCAACTTTAGCCCAAGCCCTGCAACATTGTGCTCAGGATTTAAAACATATTGCCGAGCAATCTTCTATGGTGCTGGCGGTCGGAGATATCGGCAGCACCATCATTTGGGCAGCTTCTAGCCCACAAATGCAAAGTGCCGCAGAAAGTGTACATTTTATTGAAGGTGGGCAATGGCGCGAAGAGCTAGTCGGAACCAATGCATTGGCATTATCCTTAAAAACTCAACAATCCAGCTGTGTCTTTTCCAGTGAACATTACATGTCCTCCATTCATGATTGGGTTTGTTACGCTGCCCCGATTATTGATCCCTATTCAAAACAGGTCTTAGGTGTCATTGATCTGTCGACTACCTGGCCAAAGCATAACAGTTTAGCACTACTAGCTGCGGAGCGCTGTGCTACGATCATCCAGTCGGCTCTACTAGAATGCCAGAAGCAGCGCCTGTTTATTCGAGCTTTTTCAGTACCTCAAGTGCTGTTTAATGGCAAGATGCTGGTTCTGACTCCTCGACAGATTGAAATTCTGACCATTCTAGCCTTATGTCCGCAGGGTCTGAGTCTAGATACATTGCATCAAGCCTTATATGGCGAGCGCAAGGTCAGTATGGGGACTTTAAAAGCAGAAATGTCACAATTACGCGATTTATTAGGTGGTATGCTGGGTTCCAGACCCTATCGTTTATTGGCGCATGTAGAGGCTGATTTTTTAATGACAGAGCAATCTTTAGATGCTGGGTATATCGATTCAGCCTTGAAATTATGTACCGGCGTATTTCTGGCCAAAACAGAAAGTCCATTTCTATGCGCCTGGAGAGATTGTCTGGAATCACGCCTGAGCGATGCCATTTTCAAGGCTAATGAAACCGATGTCTTGCTGAAACATGTGGCACATTTTCCTGAAGCGATTGATGCTGTAGAACGCCTGATTGAACTGATGCCCAAAAACCATCCCGTTCATCAGACTCTGTTAAAATATAAAAATCTTTAAAGCTGATGTAACTGTCGGTACAAAGCTAAACAGTTAAAATAGGAATATTCTGGAATATTAAGTATTATCCTTGCTTACTGTGAGTTTACTTATTAATTTAGACTGAACCTGATCCTAAAATTTTTATCAGTGGCTACCCAGTTTGCCGTTTGCCTAGATGCTTGATATCAGCTACGCTCACCTTCATGTCATTTGAAGGACGCGCAGTTTATTCCTCAGGGATCAAATATAATCGTAAGATAATACGCTATGAAATTTTATTTGTGGCTAGAACGGGCTAAAAAAATAGTGGCATTTTTCTACCATGGGATTAATGTCGATATTCATAATGAAGGGGACTTCATAAAAAAGAAACACCCCCCGCTTTTATCCTCTTATGAAGGCAAAAGGATCAGCCAGGAACAGGAAAATGCATGTCTGCTCTTGGCACACTTCCTCAGGAAGTGAAACAGGGGCTGTTAAAAATGTAAGTCAGATGCTTGGAGAGAAGACTTACATTGAGGCACTACATCGCCGCTTTAAAAATATCTACCACTTGGGCATGGCTGGCTTTACGTGGATTGGTCAGCATGCAGGCATCTTTTTGTGCATTTTCCGCCATGATGGCCAAGTCAGCTTCTTTTACATTCAATTCCGTCAGCCCAGATGGAATACCAATTGAAGCCGAAAGCTGACGAATGGCGCCAATCGCTTCATAAGCTGCTTCAGTTACGGTTAAGCCTTCTGTATTCACCCCCATCAATTGGGCAATTTTGGCATAACGTTCAGGACAAGCAATCAGGTTAAATTCACAAACATGGGGGAGCAGAATTGCATTACAAACACCATGCGGCAAGTTGTAGAAGCCTCCGAGCTGATGTGCCATCGCATGCACATATCCTAAAGAGGCGTTATTAAAGGCCATTCCGGCAAGATATTGAGCATAGCTCATGGCATCCCGTGCTTCTAGATTATCCCCATTCGCCACTGCGGGACTGAGCCATTCACTGATCATGGTGATCGCCTTTTCTGCACAGGCATCAGTGATGGGATTAGCAGCCGTAGATACATAGGCCTCGACCGCATGTGTCAGAGCATCCATCCCTGTTGCCGCAGTCAGGCCGGCAGGTTTGGCCAACATCAGTTTAGGGTCATCAATCGCAATGAGTGGTGTGCAACGCCAATCTACAATCGCCATTTTCACATGGGTATCGGTATTGGTAATGATACAGAAACGTGTCATCTCCGAAGCCGTCCCTGCCGTGGTATTGATTGCAATCAGTGGTGTCATCGGAACGGTACTTTTATCAATCCCTTCATAATCACGGATATGTCCGCCACCTGCAGTGACCAGACCGATGCCTTTGGCACAGTCATGTGATGAGCCCCCACCTAACGATACAATAAAATCACAGGCATTTTCATTATAAGCTTCAACTCCATGATGCACGTTAATATCAGTTGGATTGGGTTCCGCACCTGGGAAAATATAACTGTCAACACCTGCCTCTTTCAAATAATCTGCAATATCATCTGCAACACCAAATTTAAACAGGCCAGCATCAGTTACAATCAGTGCTTTCTTGGCGCCTAAATTTTGTGCTTTTATCCCGATTTCTTTAGCACAGCCCGGACCAAAAAGTGAAACGCAGGGAATATAAAAACCGTTAGTTTGATCTGCAATATTTTTAAAAGCCATGGGGTGATTCCTTCTACCATTGATTGATTATTTTATCGGTGACCCTCACCGTAATATGAGTATTGGATGAAGCTAAAAAGAATCCTACCTACCAAATACCTACCAATTTAAATTTCTGATTCTAGCCAAAATAATGCATTTGAGGTATTTAAAAGCAGATTGGCAAGGTTTAGCAGATACTGGGTAGATTGGTTTAATAAAGGGCGTGTGAATAGCACACTAGGCTGTTTACTACTTTCTGATTTTAAATAAATACTAAAATGCTTTATTCATTTTTAAGATAAAGATAAAAAGTACGGGGCTTAGAAATACCCATAGAGCCACAAAGCTGATACTGTAGCTAAACCGGGTCCGTAATAAAACCATTACGACGAATAAGAAAATACCTGCAGCGAATTTAGTGTACGTAGGAAAATTCGCTAAAAAAGCGTACCGAGATTTTCGGGTTTTTAGGATCTGCTTTGCACTTACCGCATAAAAACCAAAACAGCTTAGCCATAAAAGCCCCATGATTGCGATCCATATCATATGGAAGACTCCTGCTGTACGAATCAACATATTGCTGGGAAACTAAATAATAAATATCAATCAGGGGAATTATAAAGGCAGCACAAATCAGAAGTTTAAGCTGCATTCTCCATATATGCTGCTGTGGGGTTACACATGCCAGGATAAAACTGCCGAGCCAAATACTGAAAAAACTATAAATTTCATAATTTGGTGCACCTACAGGAATACTGATAAAACGATTCGCATAGAGATATCCCAGCATGGCAAGCGGCAAGCCAATAATTATGGTGATATTCAAGCGGTTCACTAAATAGTGTCCGAGATGAAACCGCACTGATTTTTTCTGCATCTGGCGTTTCAGGCTCCACAGCAGCAATCCGGATGCAATCATTGCGCAGCCTAATATGCCGGAGAAAAATAACCCTAAACGTAAAACAGGTTCGGCAAAACGTGCCATATGTAAACCATACATGCTGGCATTTAGTGTGGCAATTGCACTTTCATTTCGTGTATTTTCAAGCAATTTTCCGGTAGCAGCATTTAAAATAAGCTGTGCCTGATTTCGTGTAATGGAATGATCTTTGAGCTGAGTTAAGGTTATGTGTGCCAGCTGGGTATTGGGCTGCTTGACCGTGATATTGTCAAATTCCGCATATCCCCAGTGTTGCTGTGCCGTGGTGATAAAATGTTGAATTGGCAGCATCTGGGTTTTCACAGGAACTGAGTGGGTGGCTGATGTATTGATTGTGCGAATTTCTTCAAAATATTGAAAGGGATTGTCTGGATAAAGTTTTTTCATACCGGAAGGCAGCACGATATAAAAGAAAATCGCCAACCCGGTAAATGTCATGGTCAAAAAGAACGGCAGGGCAATCACTGAACTGACATTATGAAAATCCAGATAAGAGCGCTGTCCTTTAAAGGCTCTTAGGGTAAAAAAGTCTGTCAGGATTTTTTTATGGGTAATGATTCCTGAAATCAGAGTCAATAACATGATAAAGGCAGCAATCGTCACAATCAGCCGACCAATGGTGTAGGGCATACCATAGAGCTGAAAATGAAAATTATAGAAAAAATCTCCCCCTTGTGTGGCTGAAAGCGCCAGTAGACTTTATTCACCGGTGAGTCTTGATTGGCGACTCCGATATACCAGTTTTGGGCGTCCGGTGCATGCTGCTGTAAATAGCTGTAAGCAGATTTTAAGGCAGTTTCCTGATTGACTTGCATTGTGGCAAATTCAGGCTGCATCCATAGACTGATTTCATGTCGGTAATAGGTGACCGCGCCTGTTAAAAAGATCGCAAAGAGTAACCAGCCAAAGCTTAAACCCAGCCATGAATGTAAACATGCCATGGATTGACGGACAGATTTATGCATGGTTTAACCTATGAAGCGGGAGAAGAGAAATAAAATAAGTAAAGGAATCAGGCTATAGATAGAAAGCTTTTTTAAACTTTGGATACAGAAGATTCCAATCACAAAACAAACATAAAAAATCAGGGCAGTAAATGCAGCCAAATAGACAGACTCAGCTTTAGGCAGAAAAGCCTGTAGAAAGTAAGCCAGATCGAGTGCGATTAAATAACTGCACAAGTAGCCAATGCCAAAGGTCATGCCTAAGCGATAGAGAATGGCAAGTGGCTGCACTACAACAGACATCATATTTGGCCTTGAATAAATCTATACTGATGAAAATCTAAAAACTTAATAAACAAAACTTAAAGTCGTTACCAGATACTGTTTTTTATAGGCCTGCTGATTCAATTTTCCTGCCTTGTCTGCTTCTTTGCCAACTTCAATGACATATTGACCTTTCCATGGCGTGGCGATCGTAATCTGGCCTTGGCCGTTGGTGGTGTATTTTTTTAGCCAGAATTGCGGGGAAAAGACTGTGACTTCAACATCCGCAGCAGCTTTACCCTGATACAGTACCGTAAATGTATTGCTGTTGATCTGGGTCGGGACAATATCTAGTTCTGACTCTGCTTTCAAGTTTTGTCTGCCGGATTTGGCATGATAGCTCAACAATGATTCTCCATAGATCAATTCATGACTGAGCTGGACATCTGTCTGGCCTTGGGTCGCATAGAGCAAATGATCTTGTTGCATTTGAGGACTAAAGCTTTTTCTAGACTGAACGGCCTTTGCTTGATTAAAAGACTTCAAGGCACCTTGCTGCGTTTCTTTAAGCTGTTCACTATATTCACCAAAGAACGCATGAGTCTGCTTATCTGTATCACGTTCCAGCCAAAGCATATGCGCCTGAGCTGAAAGTGTCATAGACAGTCCGAGGGTCAGAGCGATCATTTTTTTCATTTGTTTTACCTGTTTTTGTGTATGTAGTGATGATTTAGCCCTGAACATGTCGTCAAGGCTAAGTTTGAAAATCAGTATTTAAATTTCACAGCAACGCTGTAATTTGCTGGTGCACCATAAAAACCTTGCTGATTCGGGAAATTGAACAGATATTTTTCATTGGTCAGGTTATTACCATTGGCTTGCAAGGTCATATGCTCATTCAGCTCATAGCTGGCCATTAAGTTCACGAGCGCATAAGCATCCTGCTCAATGATTCCAGCTTTCTGGGTAATCACTCCATTGGCGGTTGCTTCAGGCACATCTAGATAGGTCTGATCTTGCCACTGCACACCAAGGCCCAGTTTCAGTTTTGGAAGTTGCGGCACCTGATAGGTAGTTAAAAGATTAAAAGACTGGGTTGGATTGAAGGTACGCGCATCACCGCCATTGATCAGATCTTTCAGGCTAAACTGGGTATAACCAAAGCTTAAGTTACTTCATAGCTTTCACCTTCGATCGGTTTGTTAATGCTGCCATCATCTGCTCTGGTGGTTTGCGGACGGAAAATCGAGGTATAACTCAGATAGCCTGTATATTCAGGGCTAAAGTTATAGGTCAGACCGGCATAGGGTAAAACTTTATCTTCATCATAAATGGTGTCGGTCGCATAACTGCTGCCACTGCTCTCAGCCTGAACATAGTTCGCACCTAAAAGCAGTTTCAGATCATCATTCAGATGCAGTCGGGTCGCAGCATAAAGGCTCTGGTTCTTCTGCCGGATATGCATTTCACCACTGGTTTTCGACATATCCCAGCTTGGTTCTTCGGGTGTAAAACTGGCTAAATCTGTGGTCAGCGGATTGACAAAGCTGCCAGCATAACCCAATTCATCCAGACGATTTTTGGCCCAGACATAGCCCAATGAGGCTTCATGGCGTTGTCCCCAAAGCGGATAGGTGCCGCTAAAACTCAGGCTTGCCATTTGCGCCAGGTTTGCCGGACAGAAACAAGAGCTTTGAATCGCGTTGTGTACGTTTTTCATCATAGGTCAGTTTGGCTGTCCAGTCGCCACCCAGTTTTTGTTCAAGCTCGGCAAAGTAGCTTTTAATATTGCTATCCCAGTGGGCCCAGCTTGGACTGTAATTATAATTCCGTGAGTAACTGAGCTGCTCGCCTTCAGTATTGATCAGTGGATTAGAACCCCAATTGACACCATTCGGCTTGTGATTGGTTTCAGTATAGCCAGCAGTCAATAGAGTTGTGTCAGTAATATCTGCCTCCACAACAGCACCTATGCCGTTCTTTTCTAGTTCATAACGATCCAGATAACTGTCACCAGTCTGTTGATAACCAAATACACGGCCTCTGACTTTTCCATCCTGGGTGAGAGGAGAAGATACATCTGCTTCATAGCGCTGGGTATTCCATGAGCCGTAACTGGCATTCAAGGCTGCCTGAAGTTCCTGAGTAGGGCGTTTGCGAATCATATTAATAGTTGCGCCGGGATCGCCAATTCCATTATTTAAGGCATTCGCGCCTTTGACCACTTCTACACGGTCAAACAAAAAA